>MDTA01085298.1_pt1 | contig 39141 bp, 38 predicted proteins | sample 811151 | NCBI WGS metagenome assembly MDTA01 (sample SAMN05326648, study PRJNA326480) | marine metagenome | isolation source: seawater | place: Indian Ocean: South | collected 2010
AGGTTTAAAAGTGCCTTGTTACCCTGGTCAATATCAAAGTATCATTGTGATAGATTTACATTTAAAAATTTCAGAAATAAAAATTTTAAATTTGTAATATTATGGATACCTTTACAAAAAATAGATAAGAAAACCGGTGCAGGTATTGAAATAGTTCCTAAAAATGTATTTTCTTATAACTCTATACCTATTAATCTGTTAAAAAAAAAAAAAAGAGAAGAATTATTCTATTTAGATAACTATAAAAAATATTTCAAAAAAACTATAGTGCCAAGTGTTAAATTTGGTGACATAGTTATTTTGAACAGTGAAACAATACATAGAACAGCAAACGCAAAAAAAAATTATCCAATTTGGTCAATGGATTTAAGATTTGAATTTGGTGACAAAATTTCTACAGAGACGATGTTGGGTGGATTTAATATGTTTTCAAATAAAAAAATACAATTTAAAAAACTAATTAAATCAGCAAATAGGAAGATAATTTAAATATATGAAAGTTCAGGTTCCATTTGTTACAAGCAATGAAGATCAAGTAGAGGTGATTGATATCTTTATTAAAAACGGAGAAAGAGTAAAAAAAAATCAAGCTTTATTTGAGATAGAGACTACAAAAACTTCTTTAGAAATTCCGGCAGATGAAAATGGCTATATATATTTTAATTTTAAAAAAAAAGACCTATTAAAATGTGGTAGCTTTTTTTATGAGATAAGTGATAAAAAAAACAAAATTAATAAACCAAATTATTCAGTTCTTGATACCGATAAAGTAATTACAGATGAAGCAAAAAAACTTATAAATAAATACGAAATTCCAATTAAAAAAATCAAAGAAACTACAATTACAAAAGACATAGTGCTAAAATATATAAATAATAAACCCAAAAAAAAAAATATTATAGAGGGTAATCAAAATAGTGTATTGATTGTAGGCAGTTCTTTTCATGGTGCAACTGCATTTGATTTTTTAGAGGAAAGTCAAATACATAAACCAATCGCATTTATAAATTACGGAGATCATTTTGATCAAGATAAGTTCATGGACCTTAATGTATATTCAATAAATGACCTTAGTGAAATATTCAAAAAAGGAACTAAGAAAATTTATATAAATACAAATGATATCAAATTAACAAAAGATATTGCTTTCAAAGCAGAAAAAATTGGCTATCAACTTATAAATATTATTCATCCTAGCGCCGTTATTTCCAAAACATCAAATTTTGGAAAATGCGTATTTATTGGACCTAATTCAATCATAGGTACCAATACAAAGATTGGATCGTTTTCAAAACTATTAAATAAAGCTTCTCTAGCACATGACTCGGTCCTAGGAGAAAATGTGCAGGTTTCAGATGGAGCTGTTATAGCAGGCAATGTAATTATCGGTAATAATTGTTTGATAGGAATAAATTCAGGTGTAATTAATAATTGCAAAATTGAGGATAATGTTACAGTTATATCTGGGAAAATAGTAACTAAAAATTTAAAAAATAACACTATTTATAATGAATAAAAAATTAAAAGAGAATTTTTATAAAAAAATTCTTTTAATTAGAAATTTCGAAAAACTGTTACTAAACCTATTTGAAAAAGGAGAACTTTCAGGAACAACTCACACCTCTATTGGTCAAGAATTTGTCTCAGTTTGTATATTAAATGATTTAAGTGAAAATGATTTTATACTCTCAAATCACAGATGCCATGCTCACTTTTTAACATACTCAAATGAATATGATTTATTTTTTAAGGAATTGATTGGAGATAAAAACGGGATATGTAAAGGAAAAGGAGGAAGCCAGCATATTCTTTTTAAAAATTTCATTTCAAATGGAGTTTTAGGAAATTTATTACCCGTGGCTTCTGGGATTGCTCTTTCAAATAAAGTTTCTAAAAAAAAGGGAATAGTATTTGTTTTTTTAGGAGATGGTACATTTGGAGAAGGAGTTGTATACGAGACACTAAACTTTTGTTCACTTTTAAACTTAAAATGTTTTTTTATTGTAGAGAATAATAAAATTGCACAATCTACTCCACTAGAAAAAAATTTTGCTGGATCATTTATTAAAAGATTTGAGTCCTTTGATATTGATAGTGAGCATATAAAACCAAAAAATATTGATGAATTTTACAATAAAATTAATAAATTAAAACTAAATTTGAGAAAAAAAAACAGACCTTTTGGTTTAATAGTTGACGTTCCAAGATTGTCAGCACACAGCAAAGGAGATGACACGAGAACATCAAGAGAGATCCAACAATTAAAAAAAATTGACTTACTTACTAGTATTGAAAATAGTCTTTCAGAAGATTTTATTCAAACTACAAAAAAGGTTATTGAAAAAAAATTAAATAAAATCATAACAGATAACAAAATAAATTATAAATATGAAATATCATGAGGATCTAAATAACGCGTTAAATCTTTTTCTAAAAAGAAATAAAAATAACATTTTGATCGGAGAGGATATAGCAGATCCTTATGGTGGGGCATTTAAAATTACAAAAGGATTGTCAAATAAATACCCTTATCAGGTAATCTCCACCCCTATTTCTGAGGCAACTATATTAGGTGCAGCGACAGGATTGTATTTAAAAGGACATAAAGTAATTGCTGAACTAATGTTTGGTGACTTTATTACGCTTGGATGCGATCAGATAATAAATGGAATATCTAAATTCATTGACCTAGAAAAAAACTACTCCAAAAAAAATAATGGTAGTTTTATTTTAAGAAGTCCAATGGGTGCATATAGAGGCTATGGGTCTACACATAGCCAGTCTTTAGAGAGTATTTTTTTAAATATTCCTAATGTAAATATATTTTCTCCAAATATTTTTTCTAAACCATCATCTATTCTAGATAGATGTATAAGCAGTGGAGGTTTTACTTTATTCGTTGAGCATAAAATATCTTATAGTAGGGAAATCAACTTAAAGAAAAAAAATAATTTTAATTTAATAATTAAAAATTGTGAGGATTATGATGTAATTAAGATAGTTGATCAACCACCTGACTTTTTAATTTTATCGTATGGATATGCATCAGAAATTGCCTTAGACACAATAATTAATCTATTTTTAAAATTTGAAATAAAAGGTGAAATTATTTCATTTAAAAAAATCAAGAATTTCAAAGATGATATATATAACGAGATTAATTCAAGTAAAATTGTTACATTAGAGGAAGGCGCATCTAATGCAGGATGGGGATCTTATATTTCATCAAAACTATATAACAAAAAGTTTAAAAATTTAGATAAACAGATTTTAGTCGTTGGCTCAGAAAATTCCTCAATACCATCCTCTAGAAAGTTAGAGGAAATGCATCTTCCTAATGAAGAAAAATGTTCAAAATTAATTTTTGATTTTTTTTTTAATAAATAGTTAGTTTTTTTTTATAAAACTAATATATTGTTGGCCTCGCCCCCACCACTTTGAAAAATCTTTGAATCTTCCTGATATTTTTCCATCTTTAATAAATTTTGGAAAATCAGAAATAAAGTTACTTATACTTTTTTTTGTTAAATTATTCTCTTTTGGCAATAAATTTGAAATTTGTTTTAATAATTTCAATAATCTATTCAAATTTCTGTAGGATTTTTTTTCAATAATTGAGTTATGTAATTTACATACTTGATTACATAAAAGTTTTATTTTTTTTAAAGATTTTTTGCTTACACTTTTATAATTACTTAATGGAACTCTATAATCTATCATGCCCAGCTCCATACATTCAAATTGATTAAAAAATAATTTATTTGTAAAAGATTCAGGAAATTTGATTTGCTTATAAAATCTATCATCAAGTAGAAATTTAGGCTGACTACTAAAAAAATCAAATTTTTTCCTTAATACTTTTAGAGAGTCTTTCATGCTGAAAATAATTTTATCTTTACCGCTTTGATTTTGCATTATGACATCTATCACCCAATCTTTGGTAGGCCTAGTTATCACATTTAAAGTCTTTAAGTGAGATTCAAAAATTTTCTCAGCAAGATTTACTCTTTTATAAAAATCTTTTTCATTTTCATAAATGTAGTTTCTGAAAATTCTTCTGCAGAATTCTGATAATAGAGAAGTCCCAGAATGAGTAGTTGTAATTAAAATTCCATTATTTGTTACAAATTTCGAAACGTGTTTAAGCATTTTTTTTGGATATAATTGATTAGGAATAACTCCTTCAATTATCACTAAATTAAATTTTTTTTTAGACTTAAATTTATATATATCGCTTTTTACTATTTTTATTTTTTCTGCATTAATTTTTTTTTTTTTTATTTCATTTAAACTAGCTTTAGAATTATCGACAAAAACATAAAGATCTGGTTTATAAAAGGATGTGGCAATTGCGTTCCAACCACCACCTGGACCAAATTCTAAAATTTTTTTATTTTTTAAATGTGCTAAAGGTATACCCAGCGATGTATATAAATAGTTTCTCTGATGAAGAAATTGATTAAAATTTTTTATATTTTGTTTAGTTGGTATAACATTATATTTATTATAAAAATCAACAAAGGGTCGTTCCATTAGTTTTAAATTTTTTAATAGTTTTAAATTTAAATGTATTATATATCAATAAGTGTATCAAGTTTTTAAAGATTAGATAATGAATAAAAAAATTTTAACAAATAATTTTGAAAAAAAAATTTCCGAATTAAAAAAAAAAAAAAAATCGATTGTCATGTGTCATGGTGTATTTGATCTTATACATATTGGTCATATTGAATATTTTAAAGAGGCAAAAAGATATGGAGATATACTGATAGTGTCTGTTACATCTGACAAATTCGTTAAAAAGGGCATTAATAGACCAACGTTTAATATTGCAGATAGATTAATAGCCTTAAGTTCATTAAATTATGTCGATTACGTCGTTGAAAGTAACAACGACTCGGCAGTTAAAAATATATCAATTATTAAACCCAATTATTATGTGAAGGGAAATGATTATAAGAATTTATCAAAAGATTTAAGCAAGAAAATAATTTTAGAAAAAAGAACAGTAGAAAAGTTTGGCGGCAAACTAGTTTTTACAGAGTCTGAGCTAAATAGTTCATCTAAATTACTTTTTTCAAATAATTTGATTTTTTCGGAGGGAATAAAAAATTATTTTTTAAGACTTAAAAAGAAATTTTCATTTAATGAACTTGAAAAAACTATTAAAAAAATTCAAAAACTTAAAATCTTAATAATTGGTGATACTATAATTGATAAATATGTTTTTTGTGAAACTGTTGGCAAAGCAAGTAAAGATCCAATGTTGGTAATAAAGGAAAAAGAAACAAAAAAATTCATAGGAGGTGCAGCATCGATTGCTCAAAATTGTTTAGAGCTTAGTAAAAATGTAACCCTAATGACTAAAATTGGAAAAAAAAACTCTAATTATAAATTTTTTAAAAAAAGAATAAATGGATGTAAACTAAACATTATTAATTGTGATAATAAATTTTCAAATGAGAAACTTAGATATGTTGATGAGGCTTCAAACTCAAAAATTTTAGGAGTATATGATGTTGGACTTAGTTCTTCAGATAAATTTGACAATTTTCAAATTGAAAGTTTGAAAAAAGAGATTAAGAAGTACGACGTAGTTATAGTTTACGATTATTTTCATGGGTGCCTAAATACCAAATTAAGTAGATTGATTATTAATAATAACAAAAATCACTTTGTAAATTGTCAAATGAATTCTAGTAATAGAGGAATAAGTAATATTAAAAGTTATAAAAATTCAAATTGTCTAATAATAAACCTTGCAGAATTAAGATTCGAAATGAGGGATGGAAATTCTGCCCCAGAATTTCTAATTAAAAAATTTGCAAAAAATTACTCAATTGAAAAGGTAGTAGTTACATTGGGGTCTGATGGAGTTTTAATGTATTTTAAAAAAACCAATAAAATTATAAAAACACCCGGATTTGCCAATAGAGTCACAGATAAAGTAGGCGCAGGTGATATAATTCAGTTAGTTTTATCTTTATTTTTTTCAACAAATAAAAATTATGAGTTAGGATTAATCGCAGCCTCAATGTTTGCAGCTAAATCTGTAGAAAATTATGGAAATGAAAACATAATAAATACTCAAGAATTAATGAAATTTTTTTCAACTTTTTTAAAATAATATGAAATGTGTAGTTACAGGTGGTTGTGGCTTTTTAGGTAGTCATTTAGTAGAAAAACTTGTTAAAGAAAATCATAAAGTGACTGTAATAGATAATTTTTCAACGGGTAATAAATCTAACCTAAGTAATTTATCAGTAAAAATAGTTAGATCTGACATAAATAACACAAAAAAAATTAAAAAATATTTTAAAAATGTAGATTGGGTATTTCATTTGGCGGCATTAGCTGACATTGTTCCAAGTATAGAAAATCCAAGTAAATATTTTTATAGTAATGTTGTTGGAACACTTAATATTTTAGAATTATGTAAAAAAACAAAAATTAAAAAATTTGTTTATATAGCCTCATCATCATGTTATGGAATTGCAAAAAAATACCCCACAAAAGAAAACTCAGAAATCAAGCCCGAATATCCTTATGCTTTAACGAAGTACCTAGGGGAGGAAATTGCTTTACATTGGAGCAAGGTTTATAAAATACCTTTAATTTCTCTAAGATGCTTTAATATTTATGGACCAAGATCAAGAACAAGCGGTGCTTACGTAGCAGTTATTGGAGTCTTTCTAGCTCAAATGTTAAACAACAAACCATTGACTATAGTTGGGTCAGGAAAACAAAAAAGAGACTTTACTTATGTAACAGATGTTGTGGATGCGATAATTATCGCAGCAAGATCAAAAGTTAAAAATAAAATATTCAATATTGGAAGTGGTAATACAATTAGTGTGAATAAACTTGCAAAATTGATTGGTGGAAAAAAAATAAAAATACCAAAAAGACCTGGAGAGCCCTTCATTACTTATGCCGATATTAGTAAAATAAAAAAGGAGTTAAATTGGAAGCCTAAAATAAATATTAAATACGGTATAGAAAAAGTTATGGCAGAAAAAAATTTCTGGAAGCAAGCACCAGTTTGGACAAAAAAAAAAATTAAAGTTGCAACCAAAAGTTGGTTTAAATATTTATCAAAATGAAAAATATTCTTATTATTGGAGGAGCAGGGTATGTGGGAACAATGTTGTCAGATCATTTATCCAATCATTACAATATAACTGTATTCGATCTTTTCATTTATGGTGATCATTTAAATAACAATAAAATAAAAAAGATAAAAGGAGATATAAGAGATATAGATTTACTTAAAAAAGTAATTAAAGATTTTGATGTTATTATTCATTTAGCATGCATTTCTAATGACCCAAGTTTTGATTTAAATCCTGAGCTTGGAAAATCTATTAACTATGATCCTTTTGAAGATTTAGTAAAAATTTCAAAAGATAGTGGTGTTAAAAGATTTATTTATGCATCATCCTCTAGTGTCTACGGACTTAAAGATTATCCTGAAGTAAACGAGGATGCATCATTAGAACCTCTTACAGACTATTCAGTTTACAAGGCAAAATGTGAAGAAATATTATTAAAATATGATGATAAAAATTTTATAACAACAATTATAAGACCAGCAACTGTTTGTGGTTTCTCTCGAAGACAAAGATTTGATTTGGTAGTAAATATTTTAACAAACAATGCATATTATAAAAATGAAATAACTATTTTTGGAGGTAAACAATTGAGACCAAATATTAATATTAAAGATATGTGCAACGCCTATGAAGTGATTTTAATTAGTCCAACAAATTTAGTTAAAGCAGAGATATTTAACGTAGGGTTTGAAAATCATTCTGTTGAAAGTTTAGCTCATATTGTAGAGAGAAATATTAAAAAAAAGATAAATATTGTTAAGCATATTAGCGACGATCAGAGATCTTATCATATTTCATCTAATAAGATAAAACATAATCTAAATTTTCGAACAAATTACGATATTGAGGATGGAATTTTAGATTTAATAAAAGCATTTGATAAAAATTTATTTACCGATACTTTAAATAACGAAATGTATTTTAATATTAAAAGAATGAAATCAATTAATTTAAAATGAAAGTAAGATATTCATATTTGCCACAACAATTTTCCAATTGTGAAAGTTTATGGAAAAAATTGAAGCAATTTGTGAAGACTGGGGATTTCACTCTAGGCAAACCATTACTTCAATTTGAAAAAAAGTTTGCTAAATTGATTGGTACCAAATATGCTTTAGGAGTCAATTCTGGTACTGATGCAATCAAATTATCATTAAAAGCCCTTGGTGTTAAAAACGGAGATGAAGTAATTACGGCTGCAAATACTTTTGTTGCTACTGTGGGCGCAATAACTGAAATAGGAGCAAAACCTGTATTTGTAGATTGTGATGATACTTTTTGTATAAATACGAAATTGATTAGAAATCATATTTCGAAAAAAACAAAAGCTATAGTTCCAGTCCACTTCACAGGCTATATGACAAATATGTTAGAACTAAAAAAAATATCTAAAAAATACAACATTCCAATTATAGAAGATGCCTGTCAGTCAATTTTGGGGGAATACAATAATAAAAAAGCTGGGACATGGGGCATATGTGGTGCATTTTCTTTACATCCTTTAAAAAACTTAAATGTTTGGTCTGATGGAGGTATAATAACAACTAATAACAATAAGATTTTTAAAAAATTAAAACTTTTAAGAAATCATGGTTTGTCTAATAGAGATACAGTAAAAATTAATGGATATAATTCAAGGCTAGATACTATTCAAGCTGTAGTGGGCAATTGGCTTATTCCTCAAGCAAAAAAAATTGCTTCGATGAGAATAAAAAATGCAAAATTTTATGATAAACATTTTTCAAAAATTAAGCAGATTACAATTCCTCCTAGAATTAAAAAGAACAAAATTGTTTATCATTTATATATCGTGTTTGCTGAAAATAGAGATAACTTATTAAAATTTTGTTTAAAAAAGGGTATAGAGGCAAAAGTTCATTACCCTAAACCAATGTATTTACAGGAAAATTTAAAATCATTGAAATATAAAAGGGGTGATTTTCCTGTAACTGACGAACACACAAAAAAAATAATAACCTTTCCCTGTGACCAACATTTATCTAAAAACCAAATAAAATATGTAATTAAAACCGTTAAAGAATTCTATAGCTAATATGACAATTAAATATGTTAATTTATCTAAACAGTGGCAGAAAGAAAAAAAATTTTTATTACCAAGATTAATTAGTGTTCTTGAGAAAGGTCATTATGTTAATGGTAATGAAATATCTAAATTTGAAAAAAAAATTGCAAAAATTTGTAGAAAGAAGTATGCGGTAGCACTTAATAGTGGAACTGATGCTTTAACTATAGCTCTAAAATTAATTGGAGTTAAAAGAAATGATGAGGTTATAACACCTCCAAATTCATTCATATCCTCTACTACATCTATATGGCATATTGGAGCAAAGCCAGTTTTTGTAGATATAAAAAATGACCTAAACATTGATGAGTCAAAAATTGAGAGAGCAATAACTAAAAAAACTAAAGCAATTATGCCTGTTCATTTAACCGGAAGAATTTGTGATATGAAAAAAATCTTAAAAATTTCAAAAAAATACAAAATACCCATCGTTGAAGATGCCGCACAATCAATTGGCTCTAAGTATTACAATCTTCCATCGGGTTCTTTTGGTGATGTATCATGCTTTTCTGCACACCCATTAAAAAATTTAAATGCTTGTGGTGATGCAGGTTTTTTAGTCACAAATAATTTTAATTATTATACAAAGGCTTTGAAAATGAGGAATCACGGAACAGAAAATAGAAATAAAGTATCAGAATTTGGTTTTATTTCCAGAATGGACACAATTCAGGCAGCTATTCTAAATTTTAGAATGAAAAATTTAAGTTTTGTAATTAATGAGAGAAGAAAAAACGCAAAATTTTATCTGAAAAATATTAATAGGAATTTTTATGATCTTCCTTTCGAAAAGGATTATGAGCATAATTCTTATCACACTTTTATTATAAAAACACCTTTAAGAGATAAACTTAAAAAATATTTAAAAAAAAATGGTATTGAGACAGCTATACACTATCCAATACCGATTCATCTTCAACCTGCATCTAAATATTTAGGTTATTTAAAAGGATCTTTTCCAAAAGCTGAAAAGCTTTGTAATGAAATTTTAACTATACCAATTAATCAACATTTAACTTCTTCTGAACTAAAAAAAATAATATTTTTTTTAAATAAATTCGCTGAAATAAATTATGAAAAAAAAAAATAATAGTAGGCTTGATAAAAGATCTAAATATTTAAGAAGTCTTGTTGTAAGATGTCTTTTTGGTGGTGGTAGAGGACATATGGGTTCATCTATGTCTCTAATTGAAATACTGAGAGTTCTTTATGATCATGTTATTAAATTTAATTCGAGGAAGCCAAATCTTAGAAATCGTGATAGACTTATTTTAAGCAAAGGCCATGGTTGTTTAGCATTGTATGCAATTTTAGCAGATAAAAAATTTATAAAATTTAGTGACCTTGATAACACATCAAAATTAAATTCTAAACTTGGAGGACATCCAGAAGCTTTCAAAGTTAGAGGTGTTGAGGCTTCTACAGGATCTTTAGGTCATGGCTTACCAATTGCAGTTGGAATGGCTTTAGCTGCAAAAATTAAAAATTTAAAGCACAAGATTTACGTCATTTTAGGCGATGGTGAAATCAATGAAGGATCTATATGGGAAGCAGCTTTATCTGCTTCAAAACATAAACTTGGTAATCTAAAAGTAATAATTGATTACAACAAAATTCAATCATATGGTTTTACAAAAGAGGTTTTGCAGCTTGAACCCCTTAAAAAAAAGTGGGAAAGCTTTGGGTTCAATGTAAGTGAGGTTGATGGTCATAATGTAAATGAACTTAAGAAAAATTTTACTAAATTTAAGAAGACAAAATTAAACAAACCTTCTTTAACAATTTGTCATACAATTAAAGGAAAAGGTTTTTATTTTGCTGAAAATAATCCATTTTGGCACCATAAAAATTATTTCACTAAAGACGAAAAAAAGCTAATTATTGGAAGCTTAAAATGAGACAAGCCTGCTTAAAAAAAATTTTAGATCTTGCTAAAATAGATAATAAGATTTTGTTTATTGGTTCAGATTTAGGACCTGGGGTTATGAATGAGTTTAAAAAAAAATTTCCAAAAAGGTTTTTTATGGAGGGAGTCTCTGAACAATCTATAATTGGATTATCAGCTGGTTTGGCGATGGAGGGTTTTAAACCTTATGTGAACACAATCGCAACTTTTTTAACCAGAAGATGCTTTGATCAGATTGTTATAGATCTGTGCTTACATAATTTGCCCGTTAGATTAATAGGAAACGGAGGAGGTTTAGTTTATGCTCCTTTGGGTCCTACTCATCAGGCTATAGAAGATATTTCAATTTTAAGACCTATACCCAATATATCAATAATAGCACCTTGTGATGCAGTTGAAACGGAAAAATTATTATCTCAAACTAAAAATCTTAAAAAACCTATATACTTTAGAATCGCTAAAGGAGGAGACAGAATAATTACAAAAAAAAAAGAAAAAATTAAATATGGAAAAAGTAGCCTGAAAATTGTACCTAAAGATTATTTATTAGTAAGCACTGGTGTAATGACACAGATAGCAATGAATGCAGCCAAAAAAATTAATATATTAAAAAAAAAAAATGTTTGTGGTGTTCTTCATTTTGGAACAATTAAACCATTAGACACTTATCATATAAAAAAATATTTTCCTAAAGTTAAAAAAATTGTGACCATTGAGGAGAATGTTCTTTCAGGGGGTTTTGGAAGCTCAATATTGGAAACAACAAGTGAAATTTCTAAAAATAATACACAAAAGATATCACGTATAGGTTTAGCTGACCAATTTGTACAATTTTATGGAACACAAGAAGATCTCTTCAAAAAAAACAATTTAACTACTAATGCAATTATTAAAAAAATATTAAATTAATGGAAAATTTTCTAACAAAAAGTGAAAATAAAATTTCAAATCAGTTTGAAAAGAAAGGTTATTTAATTTTTAAAAGTAGAAATAATCTATTATATAAAGAGTTTGAAAAAATTATAAAACCTTTATTAATTAAAAAAATTAAAAATAAAAAAAAAATCTCATTTAATTATCTTTTAAATAATTTTCACCAATTCATTGATAAAAGAGATATAAATTCAATTAGATTAGAGATAATAAAAAAAATAAATTTATCCAAAAAAATTCGTTATTTATACTTTTTGAACACAAAAGATTTTTTATATAATTTGGTTGGAAATGAGTTAGTTATGCAAAATAAAATAAACTTAAGCATTCAATTGCCTGAGGATGATAGCTCGCTACTAGCTTTACATTCTGATACATGGTCAGGAGATTCTCCATTTGAAATTGTAGTTTGGTTTCCATTAGTAGATTGTTTAAAAACAAAATCAATGTACCTCCTTAGGTCTTCAAAATTGTCAAATTTTAATAAAAAAATTAAAAAATTTAATAATTTCAATCAAATAAATAATAAAAAAAAGAACCTTAAAGATTTTGTTTGGTTAAAAGTTAAAAAAGGAGAAACTTTAATTTTTAATCAAAATATTCCACATGGCAATGTGATAAATAAAGAAAAAACTACGAGGTGGTCATTTAATTGCAGATTTAAGAGTATATTCTCTCCTTATGGAGATAAAAAAATTGGGGAATTTTTTAAACCTATTAGTATGAGGAAAATGTCCGAGATTGGAATTAACTATAAACTGCCTAAAACAAAATGATTAAAGCAAAAGGATATATATTTAGTAGACAGTTTCTTGGAGAAAGAGCGCCCCAGCACGTACAAAATATAGTGATTAGAGATTTTTGTAATAAAAATTCCATTCAATACTTACTAAGCGCGAGTGAATATAAGATGAAAAACTCTTATACTATTTTAATGGACTTAATAAATAATATGCAATCATATGATGCAATCGTAGCATATAGCGTATTTCAACTTCCAGAAAAGGATTCAGTTAGAGAACAATTACTAAAAAGAATATTAAAAAAAAAATAAAAGGTTTTATTTTGCTGTTGAAGAAATAAAATTTAGTAAAGCAAATGATATAAAAACAATAAATAAACTTTGGAAAATAAAAAAAAAAATTACCTTTTTGTTATAAATATACCAATGAATAAAAGACTTAACTTTTTTACTCCTCTGCATAACAAAACTAAAAGAAACTATTTAGAGAGAATGATTGATAATAAATCTGCATGCATGATTGTAGCCAAGAAATACGGAAAACATTACTGGGATGGTAATAGAAAATATGGTTATGGTGGATATAAATATATCCAAGGTAGATGGACAAACTTTGCAAAAAAAATAATTAAAAAATATAAATTAAATTCAAAGTCAAAAATTTTAGATATTGGTTGTGGAAAAGGCTTCTTACTGTATGAAATTAAAAAACAAATAAAGGATATTTCTATCAAGGGTATAGATGTTTCAAGTTATGCTATCAAAAATTCAAAAATTGAAATTAAAGAATATTTAAAAAAAGCAGATATAACAAAAAAAAATAATTTTAAAAATAAAGAATTTGATCTAGTAATTTGTTTAGGTGTTTTACATAATTTTTCTATTGAGGAAATATCTTTTGTGTTTAAACAAATAAATAGAATAAGCAAAAGATCATTTATTATGATGGAAAGTTATAGAAATGAAAAAGAATTATTTAATTTACAGTGTTGGGCATTAACGTGCACATCTTTTTTACAACCTAGCGATTGGAATTACCTTTTCAAAATAAATAATTTTAAAGGTGATTATGAATTAATTTACTTCAAATAGTTATGAAATTACTCAATACTTTTGCAAATAAAAAAAAATTAAAAATATTAAAAGCAGATCATATATATCTTTATGACTATAAAAAAATTAAGTATACTGACCTTACAGGTGGTTATACTGGTCATGCAATTTTAGGTTGGAATAATCAAAAAGTTATTAAAGCTATAAATAACCAAGCAAAAAAATTTTGCCATATCGATTATAAGATCTTCGACGATCCTAATAGAGAAAAATTAGCAAATATTTTACTTCAAAATAAACAAAATAAATTAAATAAAGTTTTTTTTGTTGGATCTTCTGGGGCAGAAGCTTGTGAAGTTGCAATGAAAATGAGCTATCAATATTTTTATGAAAAAGGACAAAAATCTAAGAAATTTTTTATTTCCAGAAAACAGTCTTATCATGGATGCACTACTCATTCATTAAGTCTAGGTGATAGACCAAATTTATCCTTTTATAATAAAATCTTATCAAAAATTGTTTTAAAATTCCTGAACATAATTTTTTAAGACACTCTAAGAAAAATGAAACTGAGAAAGAATATACTTATAGAAGTGTTAAATATTTAGAGAACGAAATTATAAGATTAGGACCACAAAATGTTTGTGCTTTTGTGGCTGAAACAATTGGAGGAGGTTTAGTAGGAGACGTCCCTCCAACTGTGGATTATTGGAAAAAGATAAGATCAATATGTAACAAATATAATATTCATCTTATTCTTGATGAGGTTTGGTGTGGAACAGGAGTTTGTGGTAAAACTTTTTGCTTTGATTGGGATTTAATTACACCTGACTTTGTTTTTATAAGCAAAACATTAGCTGCCGGGTATGGCGCATTAAGTGCTGTAATTACAACTGACAAAATAGGAAATAATATTTCAAATAAATCAGGGCAAATATTTTATTCAAATACTCATCAAGGTTATTCATTATCTGTTGCTGCGGCTTTAAAAGTCCAAGAGATAATTCAAAATAAAGATTTTCTGAGGAGAGTAAATGACAAGGGCGTGCATCTAAGGAAAACAATTAAGGAAGAGCTTAAAAATCATGAATTTTTTAGAGATGTTAGGGGAAGAGGTTTAAGAAATTCTTTTGAATATAGATGCGAAAATGATAATTTATTTGGGAAACATCTTAAAGCTGAAATGTTCAAAAAAAAGATATTGATTGATGCCAAATGGCATAGAGTATGCTTTCCTTTATCATTAAAAATTTCTCATAAAGAGTTAAACAATAATTTGGAAATTTTTTTTCATATATTTAAAGAGACAGCGAAAAAGTGGCCTAAACTTAAAAAAAGAAAAATTGAGGAATTATTTTTTTAATGAAAAAATTTTTTAATAAAAAATTATTTTATGTTGACAAAAGCGGGAAATCTCCAGCATTATATTTGAAAAAAGAAATGGAAGTTTTGGATAAGAAATTGATAAATCAATTAAAAATTTTTTCAAAAAAAAATCATTTTAAAGACTCTAGAATTTGTATGCATTCTTCAAAAAGTGCCAAAATTCAAAATATGATAAATATAATTTACAAGAAAAAAAACAAAAATATTTTTCATAAACACCTGTTTAAAGATGAAGTTTATCAAATAATTAAAGGTCAAATGAAGATAATATTTGTAAAAAGAAATAAAAAAAAGTCAGTAATTTTGGGAAAAGATAATTTAATTTTTAGAATAAAAAAAAATACTTTTCATCAAATATTGCCATTAAGTAAATTTGTTATATTCCACGAAATAAGAGAAGGACCTTTTTTTAAAAACGATTCTATTTTCAAAAAATTAGTTTAGGATTTTTTCAAAGATAAAATTTAATATTTATGAAAATTTTAAAATTTATTATAAACTCTTTAATTTCGTGCATTATTATTATCCAAGGTTTAATACAATTAATTTTAAACTTAAATAAAATTATTAATTCAAAATATATAATTTACCAAGATACAGGAGGATTTGGTAATACAATTATTATACCTGACTTTATAAGATCGATGAAGAATAATAATCAATATTTATACATTTTATTTTTTGAGTTTGGAAGACACAATAAATATACAAATTTAATAACAAAAATTAATCAAATAAATATTTATACTTCGCTAACATACAAACAATACAGAATAGGCGAATATGAAGGATCCAAGAACAATCTTGCAATGAATTTTATAAAAGATTTAATAAATAAAATTAAAAAAAAAACACTAAAATTTTCAATAACTCTCAATTTTTTAATTATTTGGTTAAAAAAAATAAACGAAAAATCAATAATTTTTTAAATAAAACGAAATATTGTAAAAATTTAAATAGACTTGATTTTAGTTCAAGAGATACTTTTGAAAAAAGTTTGTTAATTCATATTTTATGTAAAAAAAATTCAAAATTTGAACTTCCATTAATATATCGAGATAAAATTACAAAAAAGATCCCAGATTATAAAAGATATATTAATAAATGTTTAACAATATACATAAGAAATAGACCCCAAAAATCAGCAAATAAACTAAATTATAACATGATTAGGAATACTAACCCAAAAATTTTTTACAAAGTTTGTAAATATTTTATCAAGTTAGGATGGCGAATAAATTTAATTGGTGATGACTACTCTAACTTAGTATCAAAGCTAAATAATCATAAAAATATAATTTTTGCTGAAAAGTATAATTTAAATAAAAAATTATTTGATATTTTTTCCATGACATCATCAAAATTAAATATTACTACTCAAGGAGGAGTTAATAATTTAGGTTTTTATAGTCATATGATAAATGTAAATATTTTTCCCATTGGTTTATTTCCTGTGAGCAGCAAGGCAGAGAGTATTATTAAAAATGAAAGAGATTTCTCATTATATCAAAAAATTTTTTGTAATGGAAAAATAATTAAAAATAATAAGGATATAAGAATTTTTTATAAAACAAATTTACAAAAAAAATATAAAGTTAAAGCTAATACTGGTGATGAAATTTTTTCTTTTTGCAGAAGTCACTATTTAAGATATATTAAAAAAAATAAAAATTTTTAAATTTTTTTAATAATTTTACCAACTTTATTAAACAAAGGTTTTTTATTTATATAAAAAAATTTTATACCAGCTTTTTTAGCTGCAATTTCATCTGTGTAACTATCACCAATCATAGCACAATTAAATTTTTCCAAATCCCATCTTTTTATTGCATTCAATATCATTCCTGGATTAGGTTTTCTAAAGAAAGAATTTTTGTCATATTTCTTAATTTTTGCATTTTTTAAAAATGGACAATAATAAATATCATCAATTCTAGCATCATCAGAATTTTTAATTTTATTACACAAATATTTATGTATTTTTTCAAGTCCATTTTCTGTTATTAATCCCCTAGCAATTGCTGATTGATTTGTAATAATAATTACTAATACTTTCTTATCATTTAAAATTTTAAATATTTTTCCAATTCCACTATTCAAATTAAATTTTTTAACTGAACTTACATAACCATTTAATTTGTTTATTACACCGTCTCTATCAAAAAAAATACATTTTTGATTTTTTTTTCTTTTTTTTGCATATTCGCGAAATATGAATAAATTTCTCTTAATGCCAATATCTATAAAATAGTTTTCGTATTTGAAACCAATTACTTGATTTTGTGAAATTTTTTTGTTTATTATTTCATCTTCAAGAGATCTATTGGTTTTTAAAAAATTGAAAATTTCTTTTTTTAAGAGGTATATACCCCCGTTCATCAAACAATTGTTATTTTTATTCATTTTAACTATATTATTTTTTCCAATAATCAAATTGCTTAATTTTTTGTTAGATTTGTAATTTTTATTTTTAGTCAAAGCCATTGATATAATTTTATTACCTTTTAAGCATTTCAAACTTTTTTGTATAAAATTATTTAAATTTAAATCAAAAAAACTGTCACCATTTAAGAGTAAAAAATCGGAATTAATTTCTTTTTTTAATTGGGTCAGACAACCAGCTGTTCCCATAGGTTTTTTTTCAATTTTGACAACAATTTTTGAAAATAAAATTTTTTTATTATGATATTTTTTCTTTATTTGTTTACCCTTATAGCCAGCCATAAGATAAATTTTTTCAAAATAATATTTTGATAAATTATTTAATATGTGATCTAAAAATGTTAGACCGTTAATATTTATCATCGGTTTAGGTGTATTTTTTGTGAAAGCTTTAAGCCTTTTCGTCTTCCTCCAACTAAAATCACTACTTGTTTTACCATTATTAAATAGTTATAAGAATTTACTTTAATATTTAAATGAAAAGAAATAGCTTTTTAAAAAGATATTTTCAAGACTTTATCAAACACTTTGATGCAAGTTCTCAAAATACAGATAAATTAGATTTACTTGCCAAACAATTGAAGCAAACAAATTTAAAAAGAAAGAAAATAATATTAATTGGTAATGGGGGTAGCGCAGCAATGGCAAGCCATGTCTCAGTTGATTTAACAAAAAACGCAAAAATACGTGCAATAAACTTTAATGAGCCAGATCTTATTACTTGCTTAAGTAATGATTTTGGACATGAAAACTGGATGAAATCTGCTTTAAATTTTTATTGTGATAAGGGAGATTTGGTAATTTTAATCTCTAGTTCTGGACAATCAAAAAATATAATTAATGCAGGAAAATGGTGCATCAACAAAAAAATAAAATTAGTAACTTTTACAGGAAGAAAAAAAAATAATAAATTGAAATTACTAAATAAAAAAGGGATCAATTTTTGGGTCAATAGTAATGCGTACAATCAAATTGAAATGGTACATCATGTTTGGCTTTTGGCTGTCGTAGATAACCTTATTGGAAAAAGTGTTTATGAACCAAGTTAAAAAAAATGGATAAAATTTTAGTTACAGGTGGAGCAGGTTATATTGGCTCGATTTTAGTAAGGAAATTACTAGAACTTAATTACGAGGTTACAGTTATTGATAATTTATTTTATAAACAGAATACCCTTATAGATTGTTGCTCTTATAATAAATTTAATTTTGTTAAACTTGATGTAAATAATCATAAAGAATTAATTTCTCACATAAAAAAAAATGATGTTATAATTCCTCTTGCTGCAATAGTTGGGGCCCCGGCAGTAAGTTTGAATACATTTTATTCTGAAGCTACAAATTTTGAAACTATGAAAGCAGTCTCAAAACATATAAGTAAAAATCAGAAAATTATATTTCCTACTACCAACAGCGGATATGGAGTTGGTGAGAAAGGAAAATTTTGCACTGAAGAGTCTGAGCTTAAACCTGTTTCTCTTTATGGTAAACAAAAAGTAGAATTAGAAAAAATTTATTTAAAGAATACCTCATCCATTTCTTTAAGATTAGCAACTGTTTTTGGTCCATCACCGAGAATGAGAACTGACTTACTGGTTAACGATTTTGTATTAAAAGCTATTAGAGATAAAAGTGTTGTACTTTTTGAGTAAAATTTCAGTAGAAATTATATTCATGTTGATGATGTATCTAGTGCTTTTATTTTCTCATTAAAAAATTTTGATAAAATGAAAAATGAGGCATTTAATGTTGGTCTAAGTTCAGCTAACTTAACAAAAAAACAGCTGTGTCTAGAAATACAAAAAAAAATTAAATTTGAAATTATTTCATCTCAAATAGGCAAAGATCCAGATAAAAGAGATTATATAGTTAGTAACGAAAAAATTGAAAAAATGGGATGGAAACCAAAAAAGACAATTGGCAATGGTATCGATGAGTTAATAAAATTGTATAGCATTATTAATTACAATACATTCTCAAATTTATAATGTTAATTTCAAAAACACCGTATAGAATTTCTTTTTTTGGTGGAGGAACTGATTTTCCACAATGGTATAATCATCAAAAGGGATTAACAATTTCTACAACTTTGGATTATCATCAATACATATCAGCAAGATTTTTGCCACCTTTTTTTAAACGTATAAACTATAAAATTAGCTATTCTAAAACTGAGAATGTTGAGAAAGTTAGCGAAATTAACCATCCTGTAATTAAAAAGTTATTTTTGTACAAAAAAATTCGTAAACCTCTTGAATTGCATATAAACTCAGACCTTCCAGCTCGAAGTGGATTGGGATCAAGTTCAACTTTTATAGTTGGACTAATAAACTTATTATATAATCTTTATGAAAAAAAAATTAATCAAAAAAAACTCTATAACGAAGCAATAAATTTTGAACAAAATATTTTAAAAGAATATTGTGGATCTCAAGATCAAGTAATTACTTCAATTGGTGGATTTAAAAAAATTGAATATTTTAAAAAAAATATAGATGTCAAAAAACTTAATATATCAAGCTCCAAAAAAAAAAAATTAGAGAGATCACTTGCACTTTTTTTTACTGGATTTTCTCGAAAAGCAGCATTGACAGAAAAAGATAAAATTTTATCAATAGAAAAAAACAGATCTTATTATGAGGATTTGTATAACCTAGCCCTACAATCAGTAAATATATTTGAGAATAATAATACAAATATTGATGAAATAGGAAGATTGATGAACGACAGTTGGTCAATAAAAAAAAAATTGAGTAAAAAAGTTTCAAACTCCAAAATTGATGAAATTTATAAATGTGGTATAAAAAATGGAGCAATCGGAGGAAAAGTTTTAGGGGCAGGCAATGGTGGCTTTATGTTATTTTATATTGATGCTTCCAAAAAAAAGAAATTAATATCAAGTTTAAAAAAATTATTATATGTTCCTGTGAAATTTAGCGAAGAGGGTTCTAAAATTATTTACCAAAATAAAGAAAAAATTCATATAGAACAAAAAAAATAAATTATAACAAAACCTATAAAAAGGACACATTTTAAATTTAAAAAGTTTGAAAAAATATGAAAAAAATAATTTCATTAGCATTAAAAGGTTTATAGGAAATATATTTAATGGCTCAATTAAAAAACTGTAGAATTTGCGATAGTAGTGATTTAACAGAAATAATGGATTTTGGAAATCAACCCTGGTGTAACGATTTTTTGAAAGCAAATCAAGTTGGAAAGGAAAGTTTCTATCCATTAGTGTTAATATTTTGTAACAATTGTAGTGTTTCACAACTTAACTACACTGTTAAAAAAGAAGTTATGTTTGGGGATCATACATATCTTTCGGGAATTACTAGAACTTTATCAGATCATTTTCTAGAAATTCGAACTGATATTATTGATAAATTTGAAATTAAAGAAAAAAAAAAAATTTTAGATATAGGATCTAATGATGGAACCTTTTTAAATCATTTTAAAGATATTGGTTGGCATACATTAGGCATAGAACCATCGAAGACAACATATGAAATAGCAAAACAAAAAAATATAAACACAGTAAATAAATTTTTTAACCTTGATTTGGCTTATGAAATTAATGAAAAATTCTCTTTTATAAATGCATCTGGTGTTTTTTTTCATTTAGAGGAACTTCATTCGTTTACAAAAGGAGTTGAATTTCTTCTTGATAAAAAAGGAGTTTTTATAATTCAATTTCTATATATGGATTCTATTATTAAAAATACTGCTTTTGATCAAATTTATCATGAACATTTACTTTATTACAATTTGAAAACATTAAACAATTTATTATCAATGCATAATTTAGAAATTTTTGATGCTAAATTATATGAAATTCATGGAGGTCAAATGACAGTTTTTGTTTCAAGAAAGAACGAGAGAGCAATATCAAAAAACTTTCTAAATTTATTAAAAATTGAAGAAGAAAAAGGTTCAAATAAGATAGATAATTATTTTTCCTTCAAAAAAAATATTCAAAAGCTAAAGGAAACAAACTTAAAATTTGTTGAAAATGCCATAAAAAATAACAAAAAAATATTTGGCTATGGTGCTCCAGTAAAAGGAAATTCTTTATTAAACTATTTTGGATTTACTACAAAACATATTCCAAAGTTATTGGAGGTAAATACTACACGAAAAGGTCTTTACGCGCCTGGATCACATATACCAGTTGAAATGGAAAATGAGCAAAATGAATTACCTGATATATTTTATGTCCTCGCTTGGAATTTTAAAAAAGAAATTTTAAAAAAAAACAGAGATCTTATTAAAAAAGGTATAGAATTTTACTTCCCAGTAAATATACAATAAATGAAAAAGATATTTATAACAGGTGGAAATGGTTTTTTAGGAAAATTTCTTATAAATTTTTTAAAAAGAAAAGGTTATAAGATCAAGAGCCCTAGTTCAAAAGAATGCGACTTATTTGATGATAGATCACTAAAAAAATACAAGCAAAAATATGATTATATATTTCATCTAGCCGCTTGGACTCAAGCAGGTGATTTTTGCTTAAAATATCCAGGTGATCAATGGATAAAAAATCAAAAAATTAATACTAACATTTTAACCTGGTGGAAAGATAAGCAACCCCAAGCAAAATTAATTTTTATTGGAACAAGTTGCTCTTATGATGAGAATGGTGATTTTAAGGAAAGTTCTTATTTAAAAGGGGACCCAATTGAAAGTTTGTATACATATGCTCAAACAAAAAGAATGTTGCTAAATGGAGCTATATCTCTTCAAAAACAATTTAATTTAAAATGGTTATGTCTTGTTCCGTCAACTTTATATGGTGCAAACTATCATGACGATGGAAGACAGATGCATTTTATTTTTGATATAATAAGAAAAATTATTTTAGGAAAAAAAAAGGGCTATAAAGTAAAATTATGGGGCAATGGAGAACAAAAGAGAGAAATAATTCATGTAAATGACTTTATTGAATGTATGTATTATTTAAGGAACGTCAAGAATCAAGTAATAAATATTGGCTCAAAAAAAGAATATTCAATTAAAAATTTTGCAAAAATAATTTGTGATTGTGTTGGATATGATTTTGGAAAAATAGTCTTTGATAAAAATAAATATGTAGGATCAAAAGGAAAAAAATTAAATATAACAAAAATTCAAAAATATATAAGAGATTATAAAAAAAATTTGACTGAGGAAAAAGAGGGAATAGCTGAGGTTATTGAATGGTTTATAAGAAATAAGAAATTTTAAAATTATAAATTTAATATATTTTAAAAAAAAGGAATTAATTTAAAAAATGATTAAAAACTTGAAAGACTTATTTTCTATTTTAAGATTAGTTGAAATAAATAACTTTTATAATTTAAGTATTTTTATTTTTATAAATACTTTTTTTGAATTATTAAGTTTAGGTTTATTAATACCAATAATATCATCATATCTAAATACTGAAATATTGAATAATTTTTTTGCCTTTATTATAAACCTAGAAATAAAGTTTTTATCTAATTTTTTCTTAAGTTACAAAAATCATTTTTTGAAAATTCTAATAATAGCTTTATTTTTTATTTATACAATCAAGTACATAATTAATCTTTTATTTAATTATTATTTATCAAGCATAAAAATATTTTATGAAAAAAAAATAGATAATGCTTTTTTACTGAAATTATTTTCTTCGTCAAATCTGAGTGTTCTTAATCTTCCAAAGTCAGAAATTTTGCAACATCTTAATTCTAGAACTTCATTAATAGCCACTGCGATTACAAATGTATCAAATTTGATTGTAGAAGCGGTTGTGCTATTATCTCTAAGTATTTATTTTCTTTTAAAAATTGGATCAACATCTTTTTATATTTTAGGTATTTTATTTTTTATTTTATTTTTTTTATTTAAATTTATAAAAAGAAAGGCTTTACAGTGGAGTGAAGAAAGAGGAAAAGGCGGGAATCTTAGAAGTAAAACTTTACTTGATTTTTTAGAGGGAGCCAGAGAATTAATTATATTTGGAAGTTTTGATAGTTTATTTAAAGAATTTAAAATAAATAATAAAAGGTTTTTAGAGCCTTCGAGAAAAGTAAATTTTTGGAATTCTGTACCAAAAATTTTACTTGAATACTTGTTATTAGTTTTAGTTTTGTTTTATTTATTTTACAATGTCTATTTTGGATTAGAATATCAAAAAACTATTTCAAATATTGCAATTATTTTAGTTGTTTTATTAAGAGCTATCCCGTCTTTAAATAGAATTATCTATCATTACAGTCAATTTAGATTTGCTATAGAGCCAATTCAGACAATTAAAAAATTATTCGAGGACTCATATTTAGAACCTAAGGAAAAAATTGGCAATAAAATAGATTTTAAAAATGAACTAGTAATTAAAAATATAAATTTTCAATATAATAAAGATTCAAAAATTTTTGATCTAGCTAATTTAAATATTAAAAAAAATAGCAAAGTTGCAATTATTGGAGAAACAGGCGTCGGGAAAAGTACATTAATTGATATAATTGCTGGCTTAAAGAAACCAAATAACGGTGAAATAAATTTAGATGATAAATCTCTAAAAGATGTAAACAAAAATAGCTGGTTAAAAAATATCGCCTATACTTCTCAAAGAGTATATTTGTTCAATTCATCCATTAGAAATAATATTACTTTTCAATCTGATAGTGAAAATATAGATGAAATAAAATTCAATGAGGTAATTAAACTTGCTGGTTTAACAGATTTAATAAAAAACAAAGAAGAAAAAGAGTTTGGTTCTGTTGGAGAATTTGGAAATAAAGTATCAGGGGGACAAAGACAAAAAATTGGGATAGCAAGAGCTTTATATAGCAACCGAAGTATATTAATTTTTGATGAATCTACTAATTCAATGGATCATTTAAGTGCTAACAAAATTGTAGATCAAATTTATAAATTGAAGGATAAAACAATTATTTTTATTACACACTCAAATGATTTAGCAAAAAAGTTTGATGAAATATATATACTAAAAAATAAAAAAATTGTAAAAACAAATTAATTTTCAATCATATGAATCTTTTAATTGCTGCTAAATTAGATCCAACTCAAAACTTTAATACAACATTTAGAGCTTTAGGAGTTATTATATCGAATTTTCAAAAAAAATTTAATCTAAGTGTTCTTTGTATAATTGTAAACAATTCTAAAAATAAAGGACAAAAAAAAATAATAGAAAATTTAAAAAAATTTGGTGTAGAAAAAAAAAATATATTTTTTTTAGAAAAAAAAATTAATACGAGTTATTTTGCAAATGTTTTCAACTTAATCGATTTTTTTTTTGATATTTATAATGCTTCAAAATTACTTCCAGAAATAAGAAAAATAATTAGTAAAAACAATATTGAAATTGTTTTTGATTACAACGAGCTATCTATTAACTTTTTGAATATTACAAATGTTAAAAAAATCTCGTATGGTGGGTGGCCTGAATTTATAGATAGAAAATTAAAATTAAATTTTGGAAATTTTTTTTTTCATTCTAAAATAAAAATTAATTTTTTGAATAACTTTAGTATTTTTATTAAAAAATTTATGTATAAATTTTACGTTGACTTGGTATACAAACACTATTTAAAAACTTACGAAAAATATGATTTGATAATTAACTTTAATTATAAAACCTATTTAAATCTTAAAAATAATGGATTTAAAAAAAAAACTTTTTATGTTCCTGTACTTGGTCAAATAAATAAAACATTTAAAATAAAAAAAAGAACTAATAAAAAAATCAATATTATAGCAACTACCGGTAATAAATTTTCTTTAAATAACACATTATCTGCTTATTTTATTTACAAATACTTAGTGCCCGAGATGAATGAAAAAATGAAATCTAATTTTAAATTAGTTTCTTTTGGGGATGGTAATTATAGATTTAATATAAATCAATTTAAATACTTAAAGTATTACTATGAGGATAAAGGATTTGTGAAAAATTATCACAAAGAGTTCAGAAAAAACGATATTATGTTACTTTGTCAAAATGCAATATCTACAAAAGAAAAACTAGTTATTAATAACAAAAAATGGGATTATCATAGTATGCATGCTCGAATTTACGATGCATTTAATAATGGTGTTTGTTTGATAGCGCATAAAGAAAACTCAAAATCTATGCCAGAACTAATAAACGGTTATAATTGTTTGACTGGTGGTTCCCCCAAAGAATTAGCAGAGTGTGTAAAAAGAATACATCTTGATGATAAATTAAGAAGAAAATTAACACAAAATGCATATAAATCTCTGAATAAATTTTTTAATATAAATAAAAATTTAAATAAAATTGCTAATATAATTGATATAAACTGCAAATAATTATTTCTTGTAGTCAAAAACCTTAATGCTATAAAAAACAAATTTTATGAGATATAAGAGTTTAAATAAAAATATTAAAATTGTTAAAACCGATGATTTTGCATCTTATGAACAAAATGCGGATAATGAACTTTCTTACTTATTAGATATGACAACGCAAAAAACAGAAGAAGAACAATTAAAAGAATTTGCTCAAAATTATTCGGAAGACAATGACGATGAGCTTAATGGACTTTATGCACATTATAATATCGTAAAAAAAAATATTAATACAGGTTATAGAAATTTACCTGAATATAAAAATTATAGAGAATTATGGAGAGAAACAGCTGTCAATCATATTAAAACTGAGTTTCCCCTTCATTTAGATATTGAAGTCACATCTTATTGTAATCTTGCTTGTCCGATGTGCCCAAGGACTCATAGAGTTGAGATGGGCAAATGGGAAAATAGAATGATGAAATTAGATACATTTAAAAAAATTATTGACGAAGGTGCACCAAAAGGATTGAGAGCAATTAATTTAAATAATTTTGGTGAGTCTTTTTATAACAAAAATATTATCCAAATGATTGAATATGCAAAATCTAAGGGTGTTTTAGATATTATGTTGCATACTAACGGAACAGTTATGGATGAAAATTTGGCAGAGAAAATAGTCAAGTCTGGTTTAGATAGAATAATTTTTTCTTTAGATTCAATTACAAAAGAAATTTATGAAAAAATTAGAGTAAACGCTAAATTTGAGGATACTGTTAAAAAAGTAAAAATGTTTCATAAAGTAAGAGAAAAACTAAATGCCTATAAGCCAGTCATAAGAGTGAGCATGGTCAGGATGAAAGAAAATGACCATGAAGCTAAAAATTTTGAAAGTTTTTGGGGATCATATGCTGATGAAATAACTTACACTGATTATAGAAATCAGGATGGACTGGATAAAGTTGATAGGTATACAAAAGAGAGAAAGGAAAATAAATCTTACGCTTGCCCAGCGCTATGGCAAAGAATGACAATCAATGCTACTGGAGAAATAACTGCTTGTTGTAGAGATGCTGGCAAAAGATTGACTCTTGGTAAGTTAGACGAAAGCAAAACAAACCTAACAGATGTTTGGAATGGATCAAAATTAAAAGAATCGAGAGATTTACATTCAAATAAACAGGCATATTTAATTGATGCATGTCACGGTTGTGATCATATTAGAGGTATGATTAAACCAAAAACAGAATAAACTTTTTTAACGACCTATTTTTCTTGCTAAACTTAAATCGACGGGGTTATTTATATCAACGTTAAATTTTGGATCACTATAAATTATACAATTTACTTTTTTTCCAATTCTTTCACCTTTCCTAAGATAAGACGATTTTGTAGCGAGCGCTATACCAGTGTCCTCTCTTAAAATTGGTAATTTAGATTGTCTAGGTTTTTTTCTTTCAGAACTATTAGTTAGTCTAATTAATTTATTATTTTTAAAATACCAAAAGTTTTTATACTGTGCATATGCAGCAAAACATGTATCAAGATTTGATTTAATTAATTTTTTGAAACAATCATCAAGTATATATTTTGGTCTAAATGGTTCCGTAACTTGTACATAACCGGAAAATTTAGTTTTTCCAAATTGATTTTCAAACATTTTTAAAGCATGCTTTAATACATCTTCGCTTGAAATTTTGTCGCCCGAAAGATTTTTTGGTCTATTAATTATAAAACATTTTTTTTGTTTAGCTTTTTTTAAAATTTTTTTATCATCAGAGCTTACAACTATATTGGTTACATATTTACTTTTTTTAACGTAATCAATTGTAATTTCAAAAAGAGTTTTTTTATTAATTTTAACTTTATTTTTATTTTTTATCCCTTTTGAATTTTTTCTACAAAGTATAAAGCATGGTATAATCATTCGTATTCTATATTTGAACTTTCTTTGGAAAATAGTATTCCTTTTCTGAGATAATCAGGGTCAAAAATTATTCCTTTAGAGAAATTTAAAACAAATATCGAAGGCTTTTTTTCCTGTTTGCTAAAATCTATATTTTTAATAACATTTCGATCATCAAATTTTACTATAAAATTTTCCTTAATATGTTCAGCGAAAGTTAAAGACTCATAGTTATTATATATAGCTTTATTAATAATTTTTTTCAGTTTTTTAAAATTTATATTTTCATCTATTTTCAAATAGATATTGTAATTAATTTCTTTCCATGAATTGTAATATTTTTTATAAATTTTAATTAGTTCATTTTTAAGTGAATTTTTTGATTTCCAATACGAGATCTTTTTTTTGTCTTTTATTTTAAATTTGGATAAAATTATTACTTTTTTAAAATTAAGCTTTTTAATAAATCCGTTGTTTAAAATTTTGTTAGTTTTGTTAAAAAGTTGATTTTTACTCGTTATGTCTCTTCCATCAATTATCAAGCAAAAATTATGATAATTTACTTTTAAGAAATTACATTTATTCCAAAAAGAATGGTATTGTTTTTCAACAATTTTATAAGTTGTTTCTGCTCTTCTAGATCTAGTTTCATGCTGATGTATTCCATGTATGTGAAACACAGTTGATTTAGCTGTATATGATATTTTATAACCTTTATTGCATATTTTGTTAGCCCAAATTTTATCCTCAATATTTGTAATTTGAGAATTAAATTTATTTTTTTTTAAAATTTCCGATTTAAAAAAAGAGTTAGCATTATTTAAATAAGGATCTTTTGTATAAATAATTTCTTGGTTTTTAAAAATTATGTCTAAATCAATTAAATTTTGATAACTTGTTCCAGGCAAAGGAAGTTGTTTACCAAAGGCAGCCACCACATCGCTATTTTTTTTAAAATAAGTCAAATAATCAGTTAACCAATTTTTATTGAGAGGAATACAGTGAGATGACAAAATTGCAATATACTTACCTTGACATTTTTCTACAGCCTTATTTAAAACATCTCCTGGTAGATATTTTTTTATTTTTATAATTTTTTTAACTTTATATTTTTTGAGTATTTCAAGGCTATTATCTTTACTGATATTATCACAAAAGATAATTTCAAAATTTTTATAAACTTGATAATCAAGTTCTTTTAGTAGAATTTTAAGCCATCTCGACTCATTTTTTCCACGTATAATTATAGATACTAATTCTTTATTTTTTTTGACCATCTTGCTCTATAATTTTTGTAAATATCTAATTCGCACTTTTGAAGTCCCAATCCACGTGATTTAATTATTTTTTTATAAAAAACCCTAAGTTCATTCAATTTGGAAAATTGTTTTTCGTTAAGGGCAAATTTATTATCTCTTCCAGGAAGTTTATTATTAATAGTAAAGTGTTTTTCAATAATTTCAGCGTTATTATAAAGCGCATAAACAGCATCATCAATACTATCTAAATGACCAGAATATCCGACCTTCCCAAATTTATTTTTTATGTACTTAAATTTAGCGAAGTTACAATTATCTGGTTTAAGAGGATAACTGCTTACACAATGTAAAAGTGAAGTTTTATTTTTATATTTTTTTTTTTGATGATATGAATTTTATTAATTTAGTAAGTTCACTTTCTTTTAAACATCCAGCAGAAATTATTACTTTTTTAAAGTTTTCTAAGGCAAATTTTATTAATTTAAAGTTATAAGACTCATGTGAGGGTATTTTTACCCAACTGTCTTTTGTTTCTTTTAATATTTTTAATCCATCCAAGTTAAAAGCTGAAGCAAAACATTTAATTGATTTTTTTTTTAGCAAATTTTTTTAAGTATAAATATTTTTTTTTATCTAAAAATGCTTTTTCATATATTTCCCTTCTACCATCCTTATCCCATGGGCCATTTTTTAGGTTTGATGGGTCCCAAATTTGAAACTTGACTGCATCAGCACCAGATTTTTTTGCAGCCCCAATCATCTTTTTTGCTAAGTTTAAATTTCCAAGGAAGTTCCAACCTACTTCTGCTACCAATATTGTCATATTTAAAAAATTTATAATTTTTTTAAAAATTAATGTATACATCTTTACAATAATTTAAAAAGATTTTTAAATGAAAAATAACACTCTTTATATAGGCGGAAGTATAAGACCACATCTTGTTTTGAGTTTAATACCTATAATTGATGGATTTTGTAAAAAAAAAAATATAAATAAAATTATATTTGAAAAAAATATAAGTAATAAAATTAAGTCCAATGTACTTTTTAAAAAATTACATGAGAAATATACAATTTATTATCTTGATAAACTAAGCCTTAACAAAAATTTTTTTTTAAGATCATTAATAAGATTTTTATTTTTTTTATTTTTTTATTTTGCGAGTTTTTTTTTTAAAGAAAAATACTTACTAAATCAAAGTATAAGCTGGTTAACAAAACAAATCTTTCATAGCTACTGGGATACAGGCATTATCAATAATACCTATAAACTTGATAAAATAGAATTTAAATCAAGAATTAAATCTTGCATACAATTATCAAATAAATTTTTAGATTTTTGGATACTTAAAATTGCTAAAATTAAATATGCCTTTTTTGGTCATATGGTTTATTCCGAAAGATTTTTGTTTGCTTTAATAAGAAACGAAGGTGTTGAAATGTATCGATATAATGGATCGATCTTAATCAAACAAGAAAAAAAATTTGATCGTGATAGCAAATATATTGATAAAAAGATTTATAAAAAAAGCTTTAAATTTATCTCAAATAATCAAATAAAAGAGTACTGGAGTAATTTACAAAAAGGACACTCAAAAAATGAGGAAGTTAATTTTGCAATCAAAATAAAATCACAAAAGAAAAAATATAATTCTAAAGCTATAAATGTAATAATGTTGCATATATTTAAGGATTCATCCTTTGATGATATTGATGTAACTAGAATTTTTCATGATTATTACTCCTGGGTTTTTGAAACTTTGAAAATAATTAAAAATTCAAAAGAAGTATGGATTTTGAGAAAGCATCCATCGGCAGACAGATGGGGAGAAAACCAAAAGCAGATAGTTAATGATATTTTTAAAAAAGTTTTTGGAGATAGAAAACCTAGTAATATTTTATTTGAGGAAAATTCCAGATCAAACTTTGAGCAATTTAAAATATCAAAAAGAATAATCACTTATTCTGGAAGTTCTCATTTGGAGGCCGCTTGCTTGGGATTAAAACCGATAGTGATCTCGGATGTAGATTTAATTAAATATAATAAAAATTATGTTTTTAAACCGAAAAATTATAATGAATATAAAAATTTGCTATTAAAACATGATAGAAAATATTTTTATTTAGGTAAAAATAAAAATCTTATTCCAAAAAGAGTAATGTTCCTGCTTCAAAATGTTGTTAACTTTTCCGACTATACGGGTTGCAGGCATTTATTTAGAAAAGATAGCAAAAAATTATTCAATTCAACCTTTAATGATACCAAGAAAAAAATTAAAATTAACTATAATTATTTATTTAAAATAGGTTACAATATTGGGGCAATTTATAATCAAGGAATAAATAAAAAATATTATTTAAAATTTTGATGAAAAAAATTAAAAATACATTTTTATATTTCATTATTTTAAAAAATATTTTTATTCCCATATATAGTTTTATTTGGGAGTATTTTTTAAATTTAAACGGTAAAATTTATAAAATATTATTCAACATAAAAAATTTAAATACCAAATCTATTAAATTAAATAAAAATACCAAAATTTTAGTAACAGAAAATTTAGAGTTCAAAGAGATAGCAAAAAAAATAAATAAACAAATTAAACCCGAATTTATTGAGGAAAAAATTAAATATATTAAAAGTGATAGCTATAAAGATTTAAAAGAATCAGGGACAAATCAGGCACAAGCGCTCAACCCTTATCATTTAGATTTATGGGAAGATTTAAATGAAAATTTAAAAAAAGATATTATCACGTTTGCTACATCAGATTTTTTGATTAAAACAGCATGTAATTATCTTGGTATTTTTCCCATATTATCACAAATTGAGGTTAACTTGAATATCCCCTCGGGCAAATACCCCAGGTCGGCTCAATTATGGCATAGAGATGATATTGGTTATAAAAGCTTTAATCTATTTCTTGCTTTAAACAAAATAGATGAAAACAACGGACCTTTTATAACATTAAAAAAAAAGGATCCACTAAATGTATTTTATAGAATAAAAAAAGAAATAAACTCTGGGCTTACAGGTGAAAGAGGTAAAATCCAAGATAAGGATTTTAATTACATGATTTCAAACGATGAAAATAAAAATGATACAATTAAATTAGAGGGTGATATAGGAACCGGGCTTGTAATTGATACAGCTAGAAATTACCATAAAGGCGGTCACTGTAAGTCAAACTATAGATTGATGTTGAGATTTTTATTTTTAACACCAGATAGTTTGCATGATTTTGAAAGCCAGGAAGATCATAGAAAAAATAATCGAAAATATTTGAATTCAAAAGATTTTTTTAAAAATTATTTATTTAGAAACAGAAATAGCCTTATTCATAAATTAAAAATTGATGAAAAGCTTTTCAAATTTTATCATATGATAAGTATAAAAAAATGAATTTTAAATATATTAAATCTCTAGATAATAAACTTTTAAATGGTTTAATATATAAAACCTATAAGAAATATTATTTAGATTTTAAAATTAAAAAAGCTCAAACAAATACAATTGTTAACATTAATAAATTAGACAAATATAAATTCTTAACATTTTGGAATATGCATTTTAATCATATTATAAAAAATTCATTAAGAGGAGACATTGTTGAGTGTGGTGTCGGCAATGGGTTTCATCTTTCTTTTATACTATTCAATATGATAACAAAAAATGAATTAGGCAAAAAAAAATATTATGGATTTGATTCCTTTGAGGGATTTCCAACGCCCTCAGAAGAAGATATATCACCTAGGAATCCAAAAAAAGGAGATTGGGATCACACCAATGAGGATTATGTAAAATATAATTTAAAAAAAGTCGGTTTTGATGAAAAAGATTTTATTAAAATTCAGTTTATAAAGGGATATTTTAATGAAAGCTTTTTAAACAACCAGGATTTAATTAAAGAAATTTCTTTGCTTCATCTAGATTGCGACTTATATAAAAGTTACAAAGAATCTTTAGAGTTTATGTATCCTAAGGTTGTTCAAAATGGTATAATTGTTTTTGACGAATATTTAGATCAAAAAAATTTTCCTGGTGCAATAAAAGCGATAGATGATTTTTTCGGACAGAAAATTCAGGATATTCAAAAATGTGATATAACAGGAAAGTATTACCTAATTAAAAAATAATGAAAATAGGAGTTTTCTTTAGTTTAGAAAAAAGTAGCGGTGGCGCTTATCACCAAGCTTTAAAATCTATAAATATTTTAAAAAAAATAGAGGAAGGCAATTTTTCATTTTATAATATTTGTTCAAAAAACAACAATTTTTCAAATATAGATATTAATAAATATTCAGTAAATATAATTGATAAGATTTTTTTTCTTTTTAACAATTCAGATTTTATAAAAACATTTTTAAAAAAATTTAATATTAGAAACAGATTTGAAAAATTTATTAAAAAGGAAAATATCGATATTGTTTTTTTTATTGGCAGTTCAAGATTATCAGTTTTTTGTAATAAAATTGATTACATGACATATATATATGAGTTTCACCATATTTTTAGACCAGATCTGCCTGAGTACAAAGGCTGGACAGATTTTGATTTTAGAGAAAATTTAATAAAACTAGATGTGCGTAAATCAATTGCTTTGATTGTTGACACTGAAAAAAAGGCTAAAGATTTGGTAAATTATTATAATTGTATTAATGAAAAAATTAACATTGTTCCTTTGTCTTCTAGCATTATAGACAAAAATTTGGACTCAGATATTAAATTATCAAAAAAACTTAAAAACTTTTTAGAAACTAGAGAAGAATATTTTTTTTATCCAGCGCAGTATTGGTCACATAAAAACCATATATATATATTAGAAGTAATAAAATTAATTAATGACAAACATAATAAAAAAGTAAAGTTTGTTTTTACTGGGAGTAAGAAACAAAACTATAATAAAATTTGTGAAGTTATAGAAAGGCTAAATTTAAAAGATCAAGTAATTCTTTTAGATTATTTAAATAATTTTGAGATACAGGAGCTATATAAAAATTGTAGTGCATTGGTAATGCCTTCTTTAATTGGATATTCATCTTTACCTCTTTATGAAGCATTCTTTTTTAAAAAACCAATTTTTTATACCAAAGATCTATTAGAGGAAGAGTTGAAAGAGTTTGTGACTGAGATTGATATAAACAATCTCAATTCTTTAGCTAATGAAATAATAAATTTTAAAAATAAAAAAAAAAATTTAGAGTTAAAAACTATAAATGCTAGAAACTATTTTGATAAGTATCTTACAAATGAAAGAATTACAGAGAGTTATCGAAATATTTTCAAAAAATTGATCAATTCAAAAAAAATTTATTTGTGAACATTTAATATTTCTTTACAAACATCAATCAGGGTTTTTTTTGGTTTATAATTTATTAACTTTTTAGCCATTTTGTTTGAGCCAATCACCTTAAAATTTTTTCTGTTAAAACTATAATTTTTATTTATACTTAAAATGAATTTTTTTTCTAAAAATTTAATTAAAGAATTTAAATAAAATCTTCTTCCAGAGGACAAAATTATTTTATCAATGTTTTTATTTAAAATAGATATTTTATAAATACCCAAACAAATATCCTCTGCATGTGAAAAATCTCCACTAATATTTAGATCGTAAATTTTTCTTATAAACTTTGTATTTTTGTCCCTAAAAGATTTAATTATTTTTGGTATTAGAAAGCTCTTATCTCTATGCTTTGAGTCATGATTAAACAGTATAACAGTTGTAGAAAAAAAATTATTTTTTGAATGTTTTTTTATATATTTATATGCATCAATTTTATATTTAGAATAGTAGTCATTTGATTTAAATGTATCCTTTTCAGATACAATTTTTTTTCTAAAATTATTAAACATCAAGGAAGAACCTGCAAAAATAAATTTTGGTTTTAAATTTATATGATTAATTGCATCAACTAAATTTTTTGTAATTTTTAAATTTAGAAAATAATTGTTATGGTAATTATCTTTATTTGATCTTTCACTATACGTCTTATTAATACTTGCTAAATGAATAATTATATTTGGTTTAATTTTGTTTAAATGTTTTAAAATTTTTTTTTTATTTTTTAAGTTTTCTAAAATATAATTAACATTCTTTAATTTATTTTTTTTATTTTTTTTAATAAAACCATAAACTTTAAATTTTTTTCTTAGGAATATAGACGATAATATCCTACCATTTTGACCTAGCGCTCCAGTAATTAAAACTTTATTCAATTTAATTTGCTTATGTTTAATTTTTTGTTAAATATATTTTATATAAGTAAAAAATGAAAATAAATAAATGCAGAGCATGCGGTAGTAAAAATCTTGTAAAGTGCTTAGATTTAGGAAATCAGTATTTAACCGGTATTTTCCCTAAAAATAAAAATCAAAAAGTTTCCATAGGAAATTTATCTTTAGTTTTTTGCAATAAATGTGCTTTATTACAGTTGTCTGAGAATTTTAATCGTTTTGAAATGTACGGTTCTAATTACGGTTACATGTCATCTTTAAATCAATCGATGGTGAACCATTTAAAAAACAAAGCAAGAAAACTTAAAAAATTAGCAAATTTTTCAAAGTCCGACTTGTTTATAGATATAGGTAGTAATGATTGTACTTTTTTATCTTTTTTTCTTAATACCTGTCAAACTGTCGGAGTGGATCCAACAATAAAAAAATTTAAAAAATATTATAATAAAAAAACTATTACTGTTCCTGATTTTTTTTCATCAGAAATAATAAAAAAAAATTTAATAAAAAAAAGGGCAAAGGCCATAACATCTATAGCAATGTTTTATGATTTAGAAAATCCAATTTCGTTTGCTAAAGAAATTCATGAAACTCTTGATAAAGAAGGAATTTGGCATTTTGAACAAAGTTATATGCCAAGTATGATAAAAAATATTTCTTATGATACTATTTGCCATGAGCACTTAGAATATTATTCGCTTAAATCTTTAAAGTATATTTTAGATCAGTCTGATTTTAAAATCATCGATATTGAATTAAATGACATTAATGGTGGAAGTTTTGCTATAACCGCTGCAAAAAAAAAGTCTAAAAAATTTCAGGAAAGTGGTTTAGTTGAATGGCTTTTGAAAAAAGAGGACTTATATAAATTTAATAAAATTGAAACATTAGTTGATTTTAAAAACAAAGTATTTAAACACAAAAAATTACTTAAAGATCTAATCTTAAATTTAAAAGATATGAAGAAAAATGTTGCAGGCTATGGAGCTTCAACGAAGGGCAATGTAATTCTACAATTCTGTAATTTAAATAGTAAATCTATACCTTACATAGTCGATGTGAATCCTTATAAAAGAAATAGAGTAACCCCAGGAACAAAAATTAAAATTATTAATGACACTGATTTTAGAAAAAAAAATCCAGATTATCTTTTAGTTTTACCTTGGCATTTTAAAAATCATATTTTACAAAAGGAAAACTCTTTTATTAAAAAAGGTGGTCATTTTATTTTTCCACTACCTGATATAGAGATAGTTTAAATTTCATCTTTAATTTGGTCAAATTTAACAATTTTATTTTTATCAAAATCGAATAGATCTAAATCTTTAATTTCGTCTCCAATATCTGATAAAGAACTAATTACTTTACCCTTTGATTTGATGATAGAAATTTTAGCATCAGTATATTTATTTAAATTATTTTCATTAGGTATCTTGATTTTAATTTTATTTATTAGCTCTTTTAATATAAAAAATGAGTTAACATTCATTCTATTAGTTCCTATGAAGGTGTAACCCTTTTTGTCCATTAAACTAATTAACGCTTTTAAGGATGCACCCCAACAAAATCCTGTAGGATCATATTTTAATCTTTCAAAATTTTTTATATCCGGAACAGAAATTTTCTTTTTTGGTCCAAAAAAAGGATTATATTCTATAATAAAAATTTTTGAAATTTTTGGAGGCAATGCATCCAAAACCCAATAATCTATCCCATCTATATCTATAGAAAAAACATCAATATTTTTTTCAAAAGAGTATTTTTTTAAAACTTCATTTATATTTTCACTATTTATAAAGTTATTATGTATTTTAAGTTTGTTTTTCCAGGTTCTTAAAAAACCTTCAATTTTTTTTTCTAGATTTGGAAAAGGATCTATTATCAATCCCTCGCATCTTTTAGTTTCAAAAAGATATCTTGTGTTACTTTCAGAATAATCTTGCGTTCCTACTTCAACAAATCTAATATTATCTAAATTAAATGATTTTAGTAAATACTGTATTACGCCATCTTCGTTATCTTGAGAAAATACTTTAAAAAAACTTTGTTCTAATTGATTTATATTATTTAAATTTGAGTCTAAATATTTTTCAAATAATTGGCCTTTTTGAATTTTAATGTCATCAAATTTTCTCAGAAATAATCTATCTAATATATACCTAAGTAATTTTTTTATTATCATTTTAAAATTTAATATTTGTGATAAGTAAATTAACACATCTATCAGAAAAAATAGATATTTAAAAATATAAATATGCTTAAAAAATTTTTAAAACCAAAATATAAAGTTGATTTAATAAGATTTGGAAATAAGTTTGATGGTGGTTACCTAGTTCCTCGAAATGTAATAAAAAAAACAAAAGTTCTTTTAAGCTTCGGATTAAATGACGATTGGTCTTTTGAAAAGGATTTTAGCAGATACAATAAAAATTGCTCTATATTATGTTTTGATCATTCAGTTAACAGAAAATTTTGGTATCAATATACAATTATTTCCTTTTTTTACTTTATAAAAAACTTTAAAGATTTTAAAAAAATATTTAAGTATTTTGAGTATAAATCGTTTTTTAGTAAAAAAAATATAAAACATCATATAAAAAAATTAGTTGCAAAAATCCGAAATGATAAGAAAGAAATATCTCTTAAGGAGTTAGGAAAAATATATTTTAAAGATAAAGTTTTTATCAAAATGGATATAGATAATGATGAGTGGAGATTGTTGTCAGATTTAAAGTATTTTAAAAATATTATAGGAATGGTGATTGAATTGCATAATATAGATATCAATGAAAAAATTCTCGAAAAATTTTTAAATAATTTCAAAAAATTTAAAATCGTCCATATACACCCAAATAACATGGGCGGGATTGATGAAAAAAATAATCCACTTGTTGTTGAAGTAACTCTTTTAAATAAAAGGTTTATTAATAAAAAAAGATTAATTAAAAATACTTTCAAACCTCATCATTTAGATTATATAAATGATCCTTTAAGAAAAGATATAAAGTTAAGTTTTTCTAAATAAAACTAATTTTTTTTGCAATATTCTTAATAATGGCATTAATAAAAATTAAAATAATAATAAAAATACTCTGATTATTTTTGTTTCGAATTTTGGTTTCCTCTAAAAGATGATCAAGGAAGCCTATTTTGCTTGAATGACCACCGCTAGCTACATTACCAATAATTTGATTTTTTTTTGTAGCCCCACCTTTGAAATTTCCTTTATATAATCTAAAATACAAATCATAATCTGCTGAACATTTAAATTTTATATCATACAAGCCAATTTTTTTATAAACATCTCTTTTTAGAAAAAAACCGGTTGTATGGGAGGTCGCAAAATCAAAATTATACAACATTCTTTTAAAACTATATCCATGTTTAAAAACTTTTCCCTTCAAATAATTTCTAATCACTGTTCCAAAAACAAAGTCGTAATTTTTTTGATCAAATAAATCCATTACTTTTGATAGAGAATTTTTATAAAAAAAATCTCCAGAGTTGCAAAAAACTATAATGTCACCCCTTGCATTTTTGATGCCTTTATTCATTGCATCATATATGCCTTTATCTTTTTCGCTAATTATTTTGTTAATTTTTTTTTTATATTTTTTTATAATTTTTAAAGTGTTATCTTGAGATTTACCATCTATAATTATATATTCATATTTAACATTTTTTTGACTAATAATAGATTTTATTGTTTTTTGAATATTCTTCTCATCATTTTTAACAACAGTTATTATTGATAATAATAGTTTTTGCATTAGCAAAG
>MDTA01048661.1_pt1 | contig 39132 bp, 34 predicted proteins | sample 811151 | NCBI WGS metagenome assembly MDTA01 (sample SAMN05326648, study PRJNA326480) | marine metagenome | isolation source: seawater | place: Indian Ocean: South | collected 2010
TGGTTGGAAACAGTGACTCCGTGAGTTAACTCCTGAATAGGATTTCCCTCTGTTCCAATTTCTAAAAACTCCATGATGTCTGGATGATCAACTGGTAGATATGGGGAAAAACGACCTCTTCTGACGGAGCCTTGACTTACAACATCTACCATAGATTCAAATAATCTCATAACATGGACTGCACCAGAGGCCTCCCCATTATTTTTAATTGCCGCTCCTCTATGCCTAATTTTACCAAAATAACCTGAAGTTCCTCCACCTAATTTGGACATCATACCCACTTCAGATTGAGTGTATAAAATATTTCCTATATCATCATCAATATGAGAACCAAAACAGCTAATTGGTAAACCACGTTCTTTTCCAAAATTTGACCAAACTGGCGATGCCAATGAATAAAATCCTTCTGACATATAATAGTAAAATTTGTCGGCAAAACCTGGAATTTTTAAAATTTCTTCAGCTCTTTGTGCAATATTAGAGATGCGTTCCTCAGCACTTAATCCCTCTCCTATGTATCCTGCAGCTAAAAACTTTCTACTATTTTCATTAAGCCACTCAAATGGTTTTTCACAAGTCAGATTAATTCTTTGTATTGATTTTTCCCTAGCTTGAATTAAATCTTGATGAGAATTTTGTTGTTTCTGCTCAGTTTCTAATTTTTTTTGCATGTTCTAAAATAGGTCATCACTTGTTATACTTTGAGTCCTTTTACTATAATTGATAGATCGTTTCACAAAAAAATCACCATGTTTTGTTCCTATAATCTCGTCATCAAACCATTCGGTTTTTAATACTAGATTTTGATCTATCTCAAATACTTTTCCTATGCCAATACTTTCAAGAGAATTATTAAATCTATTTTTTAAAAACTCATTAATCACTGACTTTGGTAAAAAGTCAAGTTCTCCGTTTTCAAAAATCCAATCAACAACATCCTTCTCAGCCTCAAAGGCCTCTTCACATAGATTTTGAATATTTTTATGGTATTCCGGTGTAAACCAATCAGGATTTTCCTTCTGAAGAATTTTAATTAAATCAATACCAAAATCACCATGAATTTGTTCCTCTTTAGAAGTTGCCTCCACCACATTAGAAATACCCTTTAACATATTTTTATGTTTATTAAAAGCCATGATAATTAAAAATTGAGAAAATAAAGAAACATGCTCAATAAATAATGAAAACAAAAGAATAGCCTCAGCATATTCTCTATTATCATCACTTTTTGAATTTTTGAGTGCTGTTTCAAGATACCGAACTCTTTTCATAATAGCCGGTTTCTTTTTAAGCTCCTTAAATTCTGAATTTAATCCTAATATCTCCAGTAAGTGAGAGTAAGCATCCGCATGGCGAACTTCACTTTCTGCAAATGTTGACCCTACAGAACCAATCTCTGGTTTAGGAATTCTCTGGTAAAGATCTCCCCAAAAAGATTTAACAGCCACTTCAATCTGAGAAATTGCTAACATAGTATTTTTGATAGCACTTCTTTCAGAATCCGTCAATCTTGACTTAAAATCCTGAATGTCACTTGTAAAATTAAATTCCGAGTGGATCCAATAAGAATGTCTTATCGCTGGAACATATTCATACAGCTCTGGATACTCATATGGCTTTAAGTTAATTCGTTTTTCAAAAAGATCGGACTGTCTCTTTTGACTTCTTTTATTTCGATATAAAATATATGCTTTAGCAACTTCAGGAAACTTACTTTCCATTAATTGAGTCTCAACTATGTCTTGAACTTCCTCAATAGTAGGAATATACTCTTGGTGATTATTTTTACGATCCAAGAGTTTTTGATAAACAGACAATGCTACATCTTCTGCGTTTTGTTCGTTACCAACTTCAACTGCAACCATTGCTTTTTGAATCGCTCCTGTAATTTTATTCAGATGAAAAGGGCTAGTAGTGAAATCTCTCTTAATTATTTGTTCTATCTTCATAAAATTTAAAAATTAGCTCTAAAAATTATTTATTCAATTAAGCCAAAACATATTTTTGGTCCAATTGCTATCTTCATTATTATTTTTTAATTATTGTTTAAAATTTGATAACAACAAAGATTTAAAATTGTTGGTACAATTGAAAGAGGTACTTTTCCACAAACGGGCTGAGTTTTTAACAAAAAATTGATTTTTCGTTATTTAAAAGAAAAAAAAGAAGACTAAAAGTGTCTGATTATCAATTATTTATAAATCCAATCCTCTTGTAAGCCCCGCCATTACTGAATCTTCTTATTTTTCGATTCTTTTGCAAATAGAGATAATTTTTTAAACCATTTTTTTCCAAACTTTCTGATTAAAGCTTTTTTAACAAACTTATAGACTGGAACTTTTAACTCTACACCCAATGAACATGCTGAATCACAAACAGACCATTCATGATAATTTACTGCCGTAAATGTGGGATAGTTTCTAACTCTTATTGGATACAAATGACATGAAATGGGTTTATTCCAATCAATGGCTCCCCTATTATATGCCTTTTCTATTCCACATTGAGCGTTACCGTTTTTATCAAAAACAGTATATGCACATTCCTTATTTTCGATTAACGGGGTCTCCAAATCACCATCAGCTCCTATTACATAATTTCCTTGCTCCTGAATTGCTATTCTGCCTTTGGTTGATAAAAAGGGTGAAATTTTACTGTAAAGTTTTTCCAAAATTTTTATCTCATCTTTTTCGAGAGGAGCACCTGCAGACCCCGAAACGCAACACTGACCCTTACACCTAGATATATTACAAACAAATTCCTCTGAAATTATTTCTTTCGAAATTAAAGTGTCATCAATTTGAATCATAAACTTTGTTATTAATAAACCATTAATATAAAATTAAGTTGAGTATTTTTGATGGTATTTATTAAAAATCTATAAATAAATTTAGTTAGTCTTAAAGTTAAAATATGAATAAAAGTCTTTTTGTTTTAATCTCAATTTCATTAATAATATTTCTAATTAATGTATACAATATTCAATGGAACAAATCATTAAACAGCGATGAAAACATCATTGCTTTAATTGGAATAGTTGCCTCTAGTTGTGCCTTTTTGTTGCTCCTAATCCTGAAAATATCAATTAAAATTTCTAAAGAAAAAAAAATTAAAAACTAAACTAAATTGTTAGGTGTTCTGTTTGAACTCCAGCCTTTTTTAAAAACTCAATTCCAGAGGTATCTTTATATTCAATAGAGTACACAACTCGAACAATTCCTGATTGATGAATAAGCTTACTACAATCTCTGCAAGGAGACAAAGTCACATAAAGTGTGGCTCCTTTGCATGACTGGGTGGAAGATGCAACTTTTAATATTGCATTAGCTTCCGCATGAAGGACATACCATTTTGTATAATTTTCCTCATCCTCACAAACATTTTCAAATCCTGTCGGAGTTCCATTATATCCGTCAGAAATTATCATTCTATCTTTAACTATCAGTGCCCCAACCTGTTTTCTTTTACAATATGATAACTTACCCCACCTTTTAGCCATATCTAAATACGCGTAATCATATTTTTTTTGTTTGTTTTCACTCATGGATAACTAAACTACAAATTATTAAACTTATATTTTTATTGATTTACAATTAAAAATTTCTTTCTTTTTTTATGGCCTCGTATGCTTCTTGAACTTGTCTAAACTTTTCCTCAGCACCTTTTAAAAGTGACTTTTCTTTTGACCTAATTCGGTCAGGATGATATTTTTTTACCATTTCTCTATATGCTTTTTTAATTTCATCTATCGATGCAGTTTTGTCAACTTCTAGTATTTTATAAGAACTATCTGTACTTTTAATAAACATAGCTTTTATGCTTTCTATATCTGCATAGTTTATTTTTAAGTTTTTTGCAATTTCATCAATCTTGACAATTTCAACTTTATCAATACTTCCATCTGAATTAGCTATCCCATATAAAAAATGAAGTACTTGAAGTCTCAGGGCATATTGGGTATTTTCAACAAAATAGTTTGTTACTTCATATATGGATTGACTTTGATTTTTAATTTTGGTATTAAAAATTTTAAAAGCCTGATCAGCCCTGCTTTTTCCAAAATGGGTTATAAAAAAATTCCTGACATAAATTAATTCATTTTTATCTACCTTTCCATCAGCTTTAATAACAATTGATGCTAGTGTCAATAAATTCAGCTCTATTTGATCTTGGTTGATATTATTGATTCTTGAGACAGTGAACCTTTTTTCAACTATTTGGCCAAGAAAAAAACCAATTATTGCACCAGGAAAACGATAATAACTATATCCGATAAAAGCTGCTATCCATTTAATCATGGTCAAGAATTTATGTTACAAATATAATACTGAACTTACAAGTATGTTTATTATATTTGACAAAAAAAAGATGTATCCAAAAGAAATCTATTCTCCCATGAAAGCTGAATTGACTGATATTGGTTTTCAAGATCTTTTGACCTCGGATGATGTTAAAAATGTACTAAATAAAAAAGGCACAACATTAATTGTAGTTAATTCAGTCTGTGGCTGTGCTGCAGCAAACGCCAGACCAGCAGTGAAAATTTCATTATCTAACCCAATAACTCCCGATAATTTGGCTACAGTTTTTGCTGGGGTTGATAGAGAGGCTACAGAAACAGCTAGATCTAATATGGTCCCTTTCCCTCCCTCATCACCAAGTATTGCTCTATTCAAGGATGGAGAATTAATACACATGATTGAAAGACATCACATTGAAGGAAGAAGTGCTGAAATGATTGCTGATAATTTAATCTCAGCATTTAACGAAAACTGTTAATCAAAAAATTTTTCTTGGTTTTATTTTTTTTGCAATTCAATTGTAAAAGTTGTACCAGTTTTATTATCAGATTTATAAGAAATTAATCCTTTGTGGATTTCAATTATTTTCTTTACGATCCCCAATCCTAATCCCATGCCTTTTGTTTTGGTTGTAAACATAGGTTCAAAAATTTTATTTTTTAAATTAGGATCAACTCCACCTCCGTTATCACTAACTAAAATAAATATTTTTTTGGTATAATTTTTTAGTTCAACCTTTATTTTAGGCTTCCTATCTGCACTTACTGATTGCAATCCATTTTGAATTAAATTAGTCATAACACGAATCCATTGAGTTCTGTCTAATGGAAATAAAATTTTATCTACATTAGATTTAAAAATTATATTTTCATATTCAAAAATTTCAGTTGCTCTCCTAGTTATTTCAACAATGTTCGAAAGCTTTAAATTAGCCTTTGGTAAGGTTGCAAAATCTGAAAATGCAGTTGCAACATTGCTCATGACATCAATTTGTTCGATTAATGAGTTCGAAAACTCTTCGACATTAACTTTATTTATTTTATTTGAAGATTTTTCATAACGCCTTTGAAAATTTTGAATTGATAACCTCATTGGAGTGAGAGGATTCTTTATTTCATGTGCAACTTGTTTTGCCATTTCTTGCCAAGCCTGTTCCCTTTCTGTTTTTGCTAGTTTCTCAGCACTTTTTTCTAAATCATCTATCATTTTGTTATATGATTTAACTAAGCTATCTATTTCTCGTGAGGGATTGCTTAAATGTATTTTTTCATTTTTTTTTAATAATCCTGTAGAATTAATTTGCAATCTTAATGTTTCTAGAGATCTTGTAACATATTTTGAGATAAAATATGCAATTCCAATAGCTATAACTAACATCAAAAGATATATTTGATATAGGCTTTGTAAAAAAGTATTTAACTCATTTTCAGAAAAAGAGACATCTTCAAAATACGGAAAAAATAAAATTGCATATGGGTCTCCAGAAGAATCTACCAAATAGCTGTAGGAGGATTGAAATCTACCAATTTCGTCAATGTTATTCTCGATATGCTTTTTTGAGGGATTCAATTTAATTAACTCAATAATTCTTTTTTCTATTTTATAATTATTTGCAATGATTTTTAAGGGCAAAAAATTAGTGTATAGTGGATTTCCATTTAGATCAAAAATCGAATAATCAACATTTAAAATTGATCTAACAGACTCAAAATCAGCATTATAACTTCTCCAATCATCTAAATTAATTGGAAATAAGTTGTTTTTTCTAACCAAATAATCTATTTGAGAAAAAAGTTGTTTTTCTTTTCTTTCCATCCTGAATTGATTGTAGGATTCAGATTCAGAATCATATTGGAAATAGGTGGCTACAAGTATCATTATACAAGCAGTAAAAACAAATATGACCATAGCTAAAAATAGTCTGGTTCTTAAGGATATTTTACCTTCAATAAGTCGCATTAGTATTATTTGTTTTTAGTTCTCTTATAAAATCTAATTCCTAAAATCAAAATGAAAATTAGACCAATTAATCCAAATAATCCAAAAAACCAACTAAAAGTGTTTTTTATTGACACAAGAAAAACTATTGAAAAAAGAATTACAGTTGCTCCTTCATTCCAAAATCTCATGAAGGTTGAAGAGTATTTATAAACTCCATTATTAAATTCAATATACATTGAATGAGTTTTTAAATGGTAAATTATAAGCAAACCAGCAAAAACTAACTTAATTAACATCCATTGTTGCATAAGCCAAGAAGGAACGAGGTATATAAGTATTAATGCAAAAAAAATAGCTAAAATAGCTGAGGGCCATGTAATAATGTACCATAATCTTTTTGACATTAAATTTAACTGGTTGGTCAAAATTTCTTTTTCAATTGAAGGTTTTTTCTGAGCCTCAAGAATATAAATGAACAATCTTGGTATATAAAACAGACCTGCAAACCATGTGATTACAAAAATCAAATGTAACGCTTTAATATAATTATAATATTCAATCAAACAATCAATCTATTTTTATATAATCTAATTTTAATTTGGTAAACTCATCATTAAATTTTTTTATGTCGTTTTCCATAATACTTTTAAACGTTTCTAATTGTTTTTCAACCTTTTCTGTTAATTCTATTCTTACTTCCTCATCTTGGTTAGTCGGCGGAAAATCATTGTATGTTACCAAGCTGTTAAGATGCCCTAATTTATTAGTTAATTTTATTGGAAAATTAAGCGGATCCTGACTACTTTGATTTTGAGTTTGATATAAAGCCTTTTCTATTTTTAAAAGCTGATCTCTTAGCTTTTTGGATTTTAAAATAAGACTACTATATTCTTTTGATCCCTCATAATTTTTTTCAAACTCAATTAGACTCGAATTTATCTTTCTTATTTTTTTTATTACTTTATGAGCTCTATCAACTACTTCATTTATTAAATTTACATAAGTAACTTGACTCTGAATATCCTCGATTGTTGCTTCAGAATTAGGATTAATGAGTATATCAAATGACTGGGATTTAATCAATCCATTTTTTTTCAATTTAACATTATATTTCCCTGGTGATACTTTGGCCCCAGAAAATGAGACAGACCAAAAAATCATTCCATCCAGAACTTCGGGGCCTTCATGTTTTGTATTCCATACAAACTTATTACTTCCCTTATTTGGATTTAAACTATTTTTAGAATCAAAATTGCTGAATGTTTTAATGATTTTATCATTTGAGTCAGAAAAAATTAAATACACTGAATCTTTTTTTGAATCATAGTTTTTTAAATTAAAATAGACTATAACTCCATTTTCAAGATTTGTTCCAGCTATCTTTGAACTCAAGCCACCATAACCATTTACTCTGTATGATTTTTTTGGCTTAAATAAATTTATTTCATCATTAATTATTTTCTTGTTTAGTTGATGTAAGACTGTTAAATCATCTAAGATCCATATACCTCTTCCCTGTGTGGCAACAATTAAGCTATTATCTTTAATTTTAATGTCAGTAATTGGTACTCTAGGTAGATTTTTTTGGAAAGAATTCCAAGACTCACCATCATCATATGAGACATAAATTCCGTATTCTGTTCCAGCGTAAAGCAATCCTTCTTTTGATGGATCTTCCCTTAATACTCTTGTAAAATGTTCATCAGGAATTCCATTTACAATTTTTTTCCAGGATTTTCCGTAATCTGTTGTTTTGTATAAGTATGGACTAAAATCTCCAGTTTTATAAATTGTCCCCGCTAGATAAGCTTTTTCAGAATTAAATGATGAAGTTTCTAAACTATTATACATTAAAAATTTTGGAGCTTGAATTGGGGTTATATTTTCCCATGATTCTCCCATATTCCTTGTTAAGTGAACTAGTCCATCATCACTTGCTACCCATAGCTCTTTGTTATTAATTTTTGACTCACTCGCGGAGAAAAGAGTACTATAATATTCAACTCCAGTATTATCTTGAGTTATTGGTCCTCCGGAGGATTTTAACTTTTTAGGATCGTTCCTAGTCAGATCTGGACTTATTATTTTCCAGCTCTGGCCTTCATTCTCAGAAACATGAACATGATTTGATAATGTATATAATTTTTGAGTGTTGTGTTTACTAAAAAAAATAGGGAAATTCCACTGAAATCGGTATTTCATTCCCTCTGCTCCATATCCCATCGGATTGTCGGGCCATACATTAATCCCTCTAACACTTTTTGTTTGGTGATTTACCCTAGTTAGAAAACCACCATAACTTCCTCCGTAAACAATATCATTATTTTCAGGATCAATTGCAATATGAGCTGATTCACCTCCTGCTGTAGGCTCCCAGTTATCCTCAGTAATATAGCTACCGAATGATCTGTGTTGAACTCTAATTGTGGTATTATCTTGCTGAGCTGCATAAATTCTGTATGGAAATGCATTGTCGGTCGTTACCCTATAAAACTGTGCAGTAGGCTGATTATGATAAGTGCTCCAATTTAAACCGCCATCATTACTGATTTGCGCACCTCCATCATCACCAATTATCATCCTCTTATTATTTTCAGGTGCAATCCATAAATCGTGATGATCTCCATGAGGAGCATCGAAACTTTTAAAAGTTTTTCCACCATCAATTGATTTATGATAAGAGACATTCATTACATAAACTATGTCTTGATCTTTAGTATCTGCATAAATTTTTGAGTAATACCATGCTCTTTGTCTAAGTGATCTATCAGAGTTTACATATTCCCAGGTATTTCCTCCGTTCTCAGATCTATAAATTCCACCCTCATCTTTATTTTCAACTATTGCAAAAACTCTATCACTATTTACTGGAGAAATTGTAACTCCTATTATACCCAATATTCCTTTGGCAAATCCTTCATTATCGGATATATTAACCCAAGTATTACCACTATCAATGCTCTTCCACAAAGAGGAACCTTTTCCACCACTGCTGAGACTGAAAGGTGTTCGTTTTACATTCCAGGTTGAAGCATAAAGAACCCTTGAGTTATTTGGATCTATCTGAAGCTCAACTGCTCCAGCCTGAGTATTGACAAATAAAACTCTTTTCCATGTTTTTCCACCATTAATTGATTTATAAACTCCTCTTTCATTTGTTGGCTTATAGATATTTCCTAAAACTGCAGCATAAACAATATCTGGGTTTTTTGAATCAACAACAATTCTTGGAATGTGCCTTGATTTAGGAAGACCCATAAAAGTCCAATTTTTTCCAGAATCTAATGACTTCCATATTCCATTACCAGAAGAAACATTTCCTCGAACAGTGACTTCTCCTCCTCCAACGTAGATAATATTTGAATTGCTTGGGGCTACTGCAATTGAACCAATACTTCCACCGAAAAATCCATCAGATATATTTTCATAAGTTTTACCAGAATCAATGGTTTTCCATACCCCACCACCCGTTGCTCCAAAATAATATAAATTCGGATTATCTTTAACACCAGTTACTGCTGCTGACCTTCCTCCTCTAAAAGGGCCGATTTCTCTATATTTTAGACTTTCATGAATTTCTGAATCATAGTTAATTGTTTTAATATTCTTTTTTTTTCTCTGGGAAAAAACATTACTGACCAAAAAAATTAAAAAAAGATGAATAAAAATCCTTGGAAAGTTTTTAATAAAATTTTTCATTATTAGTTCTTTAATGTCAACAAATTACAAAACAAATTTTTATATCTCATAACGAAATTTGAAATTAGGTTATATAATAATTTTTTTTAAACCCCTGTATAAAAATATTGCGGTAACAATTGTGGCAATTAATTCTCCTAATGGAAAAGCTAACCATACTCCGATAACTCCCATTTTATTTGATAAAACAAACAACAATGGAATAAAGAAAAATCCTTGTCTAGTTAAAGTTAAAAGTAAAGCTGGAATTGCTTTTCCAATAGCTTGAAAATATGCGGCACCAATTAGTTGAACTCCAATTATTGGTGTTGCTGCAAAAACCCATACCATTGCAGCTGGAGTATCGTTTAATATTTTATTGTCATTAGTGAATACATTAACTATATCTTCTGAAAAATAAAAGATTAATGTAAAAACAGCTGAAGCAAAAAAAGATGAAAGAATAACAGCTTTAATAACAACATCATAAACTCTTTTATAGTTTTTTGAACCATAATTAAATGCAACTATTGGAATAAATCCTTGTGTTATTCCTATAACTGGAAAAAGTGCAAACATGACCATTCTACTAATAATTGCATATATAGCAACCGTTGCTTCTCCACCAGAACTATATAGAATATTATTGACTAAAAGAAAAACTACACTAACCATAGCTTGTCTTGCTAATGTTACCGAACCTAAAGCCGATATTTCCCCTACCAATGAAGTGGATAATTTGAAATCGTTAAAACTAATTTTTAATTCTGATTTATTTGATAAAAAAAAATTTACAATAAAAATGGCAGTAACTATGTAAGATATTGTAGTTGCCCAAGCTGCTCCATACATACCCATGTCAAAATGATAAATTAGAATATAATCCAAAAAAAGATTTGTAATGGAGGGAATCATCATTGCATACATTGCAAACTCTGGTTTACCCTCAGCTCTCATTGTATTATTTCCCATCATACAAAAGCCTAAAACAGGTACACCATATAAAACAATTACATAATAGGTTTTTGCAAGTTCATATAAATCCCCTTTACCACCGAACATTGGAATTAAAAATTCTGAAAAAACCAGACCTAAAAAAGATAAGGATAATGTGATACAAAATGTCAATGTTATTTGATTCCCAAAAGTATTTTTTGCTTTCTCAATTTTTTTTTCTCCTAGAGCCCTTGAAATTATTGATCCTCCTCCTATTCCAATTGCCATTCCAATTGCTGCAATAAAAAAAGAAACAGGCAAAACAACATTAATAGCAGCAATTGCATTTGAGCCAATCCATCGACCAACGAAGATCGTATCAATAAGGATATTTAAGGACATAACTAAAATTCCAATTGAAGCTGGTAAACCTTGACGAATCAATAAACTAAAGATTGAGTCAACTCCTAATCTCTGAGATGAATTTCTATCCATAAATATTTCAAACTGATTCTAGAGCCCATTCATCTATCCATCTACTAAGAACTTTAACCCAATCCTCTCTATCATTTATGCATGGAATTACATGAAGCTTTTTTCCACCTTTTTCCTCAAAATCTTCGGCAGCTTCCATTCCGATTTCTTCTAGTGTTTCTAAACAATCTGATATAAAAGCAGGAGTTACTATTGCTATTTCTTTAAAACCTTTTTCTGCAAAAGAAGATACAGTCTTATCTGTATAAGGCTTTAACCAATTTCCCAAAATTGAAACCCTCGATTGAAAGGTCGTTGAATATGATCCATCCTTTAACTCCAAATACTTAGCAACCTCAAGCGTAGTATTTTCACATTGGTGTTTGTAACAATAATTATGAGCAGGTGATTTTTCAAAACAACATGCGTCATCCATTTTGCAATGAGATTTGGTTATATCGGATTTCCTGATATGTCTATTTGGGACTCCATGGTATGAAAAGATAATATGTTCCCATTTCTTTCCTTTTAATTCATCTTGAATTGAATTCGATAGAACTTTAATGTAATCTGGATGATTATAAAATGAAGGTAATGAAGTGAGGTTAATATGAGGGAAAAACTCATTTTTTATTTTTTCAGCTAAAACAAGAATAGTCTCAGTTGTAGCCATAGCAAACTGTGGATAAAGAGGAATAATCAGAACTTCCTTAACTCCTTTATTACTTAATATATCAAGTCCTTCTTTTATTGATGGTTTACCATAACGCATTGCAATCTCAACTGGTATCGATACATTTTTCTTCACCTTTTCCAACAATAGTTTTGTAAGAACTATTAATGGTGATCCCTCTTTCCACCATATTTTCTTGTAAGCCTCGGCAGATTTTTTTGGTCTTGTATTTAAAATAATTACTTTCACTAAAAAAGTACGAAACCATTTTGGAAAATCAATAACCCGTTCGTCCATTAAAAATTGATCTAAGTATTTTTTTACATCTTCTTTTTTTGGACTATCTGGGGAGCCCAAATTAACTAAAAGTACACCCTTCATCATTTATTTTTTACTAAGATACTGACATTAAATATTTTTTTGGTGTGGTACCATATTTCTTTTTAAATGCAACTATAAAATGACTGGCTGTGCTATAACCAAGTTTCAAACCAACTTCATTAACATTAAAATTTTTAGAATCTAACATTCTTTGTGCCTCTGTCATTTTATGATCCAATAAATAACCATACACCGTCTCACCATATAATTGCTTGAAGCCATCTTTTAGCTTCTTTAAACTTAGTCCAATCTCTTTTGAAAGCTCAATTAAAGTGGGTGGTTCAGACATTCTTTCTATTATAATTTCTTTTGCTTTACGTATTTTTCTTACATTTTCCTCATCAACTAAAAAAGGACATTGCTCTAAATCAGTATCAGTATTTTTATTAAAGTAAAGACTCAGTAATTCGTATACTTTGCCCTTAAAATAGAGTGCTTTCATACTGTCATGAACTTTAGCTCGAAGTATTTGACTAAGAACAACTGCAATATTTGGAGAAAAAATACTGTCATCATAAAATTTTCTCTTACTATTTTCAGGATTTAAAAAGGATATGTGAGCTGAATCATTTGAAAATAGACTATGAAATTTAGAAATGGATATAACAACACTAACTACCCAGGTTTTTGGTTCAAGTAAGATGTTTATAGGTAAATCTTGGATTGGATTAAAAAGAAGAACTGCATGTTCCTCTGATATTTTAAACTCGTAATTTCCTCCATTAAATAAAAGCTTACCTGATCCTTTCAAACAAAAATGAAATTGAATAAACTCTCTAGTAACTGGAAAATTTTTATTTATCTCATCAGAACTGTTATTCTCATAGCGTAGTACAAGGAAACCATCCTCAACTAAAGTATTTTCACTTGAACTTTTATCGATATTTTTCATAAAAAGATTTAAATTGTTATTTAGATAGATTCTAAATTAGCGATTCCTTGAATATCAGTAAAATTAATACATTTAATTAATATTTTAAATACCCATAATAAAAAAACCGAAGTCGGAATTAATAATTCTTCTATCGTTATTTTTTGATATTACTCAAATTTAAATTTGCATAAAATTATCGAAGATTTAATTTGAGTTTAAAAAAATTTTATGTTGTCGGGGTCAGTTATAAAAAAGCACCACTTTCTACAAGAGAAGACTTTAGCCTTTCTATAGCATCTTCAAAAGCATTGCTTATCCATGCAAAAAAAATTGGGATACCTAACTTACTTGTTAACAGTACATGTAACAGAACCGAACTCTTCGGTTTTTCTGATGATCCAAAAAGTTTTATTAAGCTATTATGTTTATTTTCAAAAGGAAAAACTGATGTATTCAAAAAACTTGGATACATCATTGAGGGGAGTAAAGCAATAAAACATATTTTTAGAGTTGGTTCTGGCCTTGAAAGCCAAATCCTTGGAGATTTTGAAATAATTGGTCAATTAAAAAAGTCATTTAACTTATCAAAAAAATTAGAAATGGTTAATGGCTTTACAGAAAGGATGTTAAATAGCGTAATTAAAGCAAGCAAAAAAGTTAAAACTCAAACCGGTTTATCTTCAGGGGCTACATCTGTTTCTTTTGCTGCTGTTCAGTATATACTACAAAATATTAAAGACATCTCAAAAAAAAATATTCTTCTTTTTGGGGCAGGGAAAATTGGTAAAAATACTTGTGAAAATCTCATCAAACATACCAAAAATGATCATATTGTACTTATCAATCGAACTAAAGAAAGGGCAGAACGAATCGCAGGGAAATTTAAAGTTATTGTAAAAAAGTTTAGTGAACTTAATACCGAAATTAGAAAATCAGATATTTTAATTGTCGCTACCGGTGCTGATAATCCAACTATCAATAAGGAACTTATTCACTCATCTAAACCACTTTTAGTTATTGATCTTTCTTTGCCAAGAAATGTTGATCCCTCAGTAAGTCAAATTAATGATGTGTCACTTGTGCATGTTGATGAATTATCAAAAATGACAGATAAAAATCTTTCTGAACGAAAAAAACATATAGATAAGGCTGAAAAAATTATTAATGAATCATACAAAGAATTTGATATTTGGTTAAACAACAGAAAATACGCTCCTTTTTTAAATGCGATAAAAAATCATTTAGAAAATCCAATGGTGAGAAATAATGAAAGTGCTTCAAAACTTACAGGTCAAGTTGCAAGCTATCTAAAAAATAATCCAAAAAATGCAACCGCAGCTATGGATTTGTTGGTAGATCTATTTGAACTTGAATTTGATAAACATGTCAAAGTATAACATAAGAATTGGTACTAGAAAAAGTAAGCTAGCATTATTGCAGGCCAAAAAAGTTGCTGAAAAACTTAAAGAAATTGGTTTTCAGTCATCAATTATCTCTATCAAAAGTGAAGGTGATATAAATCTGACCCAGCCCCTGTATTCCTTTGGAATTCAAGGAATATTTACAAAAGCTCTTGATTCTTCATTAATAAATCAAAAAATTGATATAGCTGTACATAGTCTTAAGGATGTACCTACTTCGATTCCATCTGGAATTATATTGGGTGCCGTTTTAAAAAGAGGGGACCCATTTGATACAATCGTGTATAAAAATACAGAAGATTACAACAAAAAAGGATTAATAGGAACTGGAAGTTTAAGAAGAAAAGCACAGTGGTTAAAAAAATATCCTTCCGATAAAATTGAGTCTGTAAGAGGTAATATTCAAACAAGAATAAAAAAATTAAATAATTCTAAATACAAAGGAATTATTATAGCTAAGGCAGCAATAGATAGGCTTTCAATTAAAAATATCCAATTGAAAAAATTAGACTGGATGATTCCAGCTCCAGCGCAAGGTGCTATTGGAATAGCATGTTTAAAAAAGGACAAATTTATTAGAAAAATTTTATCTAATATTAATTGTGTTAATACAGAATTCTGTACAAAACTTGAACGTGAATTTTTAAGAATTTTAGAGGGTGGTTGTTCTGCCCCAATTGGAGGAATTTCACGAATTGAAAAAAATTATGTTCATTTTCATGGAGGTGTTTTTAGTTTAGATGGAAAAGTTTCTGAAATATGTACTGATAAATTTATAATTGATGAAAATCCAATTTCTATAGGTAAAATAATTGCAAATAAATTACTTGAAAAAGGTGGTGATAAAATAATAAGCTCAATAAAGAATAAGATTTAATGAGACTATTATCCACAAAAAAATTAAATAAAAAAATGAAAATGGCCTTAATCAAAAATAATTATAGCGTTGTTGAAATGCCAATGATTAAAACTGTGAAAATAAATTTTATTTGGCCAGAAATTCTAGATGCAATAATAATAACAAGCTCCTTTGCACTTAAATCCATAATTAAACATCCTGGTTTTAAAAGTTTAAAGAAGTATCCGTTTTTTTGTGTAGGGAGCCGAACAAAAGAAAAATTACTTGAATTAGGAATAAAAATTGAGGCATGTGAAAAATCAGCAAAAAATCTAGCAATTAAAATAGGGAATAATTACCGAAAAAAATCATTCAATTATTTTTGCGGAAAACAAAGACTTAAAACTATCGAGAATTTTGCCTTGGCAAATAACATAAAAATTAATATTTCCGAGGTGTACCAGACAAATGAAATCCATAAAAAAATTAATGAAAAATTTGATGGAATTATTTTTTTTAGCCCGTCTGCAGTCAGAGGTTATGCTTCTCTTAACACATTTGATAGTCTAAAAGTTTTTTCTTGGGGAAATACTACAACTAAAGAAATTACAAAATATTGTGATACTTGTTTCACTTCAAAATCACCATCAACAGAATCTCTAATTTTATTAATTAATAAAACATTAAAAAAGTTCAATGCTTAAAAATGACCTTTTAATACGTGCCCTGAAAGGTGAAGTTGTCTCTAGGCCTCCAGTTTGGATTATGAGGCAAGCTGGAAGGTATCTTCCAGAATTTATGAAATTAAAAAATAAATATGATTTTTTTACTAGATGTCAGACACCTGAACTTGCAACTAAAATTACTTTATTACCAATAAATCAAATAAGTCCTGATGCTGCTATTTTATTTAGCGATATTTTAGTTGTTCTTCAGGCTATGAATTTAAAGGTTGAAATGAAGGATGGGATCGGCCCTTGGATTCCAAATCCAATTAAAAATAAAAAAGACATAAAAAACATAATTATTCCAAACATTAAAGAGAAATTGGGTTATGTTTTAGAAGCTATTAAAATGACTCAAAATGAGTTAAACCAAAGTATTCCACTAATTGGATTTGCTGGGTCTCCGTGGACACTTCTCTGTTATGCAGTTCAAGGACAAGGTTCAAAAACATTTGATAAAGCAAAAGCCTTATGTTTTGAACAACCAGAAATTGCTCATCAATTATTACAAAAAATAACCGATACAACAATTTTATACTTAAAAGAAAAAGTGACTTCAGGCGTAAATGCAATTCAACTGTTTGACTCGTGGGGTGGGCTTTTATCTCCATCTGATTATGATACTTTTTCATGGTTCTATTTACAACAAATTATCAATGAGATTAAAAAAATTAGCCCAACAATTGTTTTTGCCAAGGGTTGTTGGTTTGCATTAAATAAAATGAGTAAATCCGGGGTCTCAGCTTTGGGAATAGATTGGACATGTTCAGCTCAAAATTCAAGATATTTGAGTGGAGGAAATATTACTTTGCAGGGAAATTTTGATCCCTCAAGATTACTATCTCCAATTCCAGAAATAAAAAAACAAGTTACACAAATGATAAATGAATTTGGAAAAGATAAATATATTGTAAATCTAGGTCATGGAATTCTACCAAATATACCTGTTAGTCATGTCCAGGCATTTATTGACTCCGTTAAACAATATCAAAGTAAATGATGAAAAAAAAATTTTTGAACTTTATAACGAAACTTCAAGATGAGATAACTTTATCTTTAGAGAATCTAGACGGAGAAAAAAAATTCAATGAAGACATATGGAAAAGGGTTGAAGGTGGTGGAGGGAAAACAAGAATTTTAGAGAATGGGAAGATTATTGAAAAAGCTGGAGTAAATATTTCAAATGTCTATGGTAATCTACCAAAAAACTTAGAAGATTATTTCAAAGTAAAAAACTCAAAATTTTTTGCATGTGGATTAAGTTTGGTTATACATCCCAAAAATCCCATGGTACCTGCTGTTCATGGTAATTGGAGATACTTTGAACTCTATTCCTCAAATGGTGAACTTAAAGATCGATGGTTTGGAGGGGGACAGGACCTTACTCCATTTTATTTAAAAGAAGAAGATGCTGTTCATTTTCATAAGGTATGTAAATCTGTTTGTGATAAATATTCTCCAAATTTTTATAAAAAATATAAAGAACAATGTGACTCATATTTTTGGAATCACCATAGAAATGAAGCCAGAGGGATAGGTGGTCTATTTTTTGATTATTTGAGACCAGATTTTGATAACAAAATTGATGACTTATTTGAGTTTGTTAGTGATTTTGGAAACAGCTTTTTAAACGCATATCTTCCGATAGTTAATAAAAGAAAAAACTATAAGTATGACTCTAAAGAAAAATTATGGCAAGAAATAAGAAGAGGTCGCTATGTTGAATTTAATTTAATTCATGACAAAGGAACCCTATTTGGCCTAAAAACAAATGGGAGGATTGAGAGCATACTAATGAGTTTACCACCAACAGTTAAATGGATTTATGATCACAAAACAGAGAAAAACTCAGAAGAAGAAAAATTAATCAAGGTATTACAAAAACCAATAGACTGGGTAACCTAATCAATTTTTGTACCTTTAAAAAACTAAACTTTATGAATACTGGTTTAATTCTGATTCTTATACCTTGTTTGATCATATTTTCATATTTATTTGATGTAATAGCTAAAAAAACAAAATTTCCCTCTGTCATTTTACTTATGATAACCGGAATTTTAGCAAGAACCATTGCTGACAGTTATGGGTTTAATAATACATATTTTTTAGATTCTTTAATTCCTGTATTAGGTACGATAGGGTTAATTCTTATAGTTATGGAAGGTGCTCTGGAATTAAAAATTAAAAAAGAAAAGATTGTACTCATGATTTCTGGTTTTTTCTCTGCATTTGTAATTCTTATTTTAAACATATTCTTTCTAAAAAGCTTCTTTACCATTATTTTACAACTTCCACATAATACAGCTATATTATATTCAATTCCACTCTCAATAATTAGTAGTGCAGTTGCAATACCCTCTGCGAGTAGTTTTTCAGAAAACGATAAAGAATTTATCGTATACGAATCAACATTTTCTGATATTTTGGGAATTGTTATTTTCAATTATTGCATTATACAAACAGTTTCAAAAAAACCTATCATTGATATGACGCCTATGATTCAATTAGGCGGTCAAGTTTTAGTAATAATTTTTATTTCTCTTTTAATTACATATTTTCTGGCTAAGTTGATTCAAAAAATTGATCACCATGTCAAATTTTTTCTAATAATTTCCATTTTAATACTTGTTTATGCAATTGGAAAGTTTTTTCACTTTCCTACATTATTAACGATTTTTATTTTTGGGATATTTCTTGGAAATGGCGGTGAGCTACTACCAAATTTTATGAAAAAATCTGTTGATATTGAAAAAACAAAAAATAGCTTAAATGAATTTCATACGTTAACCTCAGAATCTACTTTTTTAGTTAGAACTTTTTTCTTTCTCTTTTTTGGTTTTTCCATAACATTAGATAGCTTTGTTTCACCTCAACCATATATATATGCTTTAGTAATTTTATTTATTATGTTTGTAGCCAGATACATTTATCTATCCTTAACCAAACTTAATTTTAAATTGACTCCATTAGTTTATATGTCCCCTAGAGGTTTAATAAGTATATTATTGTTTCTTCAATTAAGCACATTAAATGAAAGTGATCTTAAGACCGATATAATAGACGAAAGAGTTTTACTTCTGGTTATATTATTCTCAATGATATTAATGCTTCTAGGTACTTTTAAAAAGAACATAAACAATGATATCCCTCTTGAAATTAATCCTTTAAATGAGGAGCCAGAATCCGACTAAATATATAAAAATTTAAATTAAATGTACCCATTAAATAGAAATAGAAGATTAAGAAGTAGCCACGCAATTAGAGCTCTAGTAAGAGAAACTCAACTTTCTAAGAACGATTTTATAGTTCCTCTATTCATTGTTGAAGTAAAGAATATAAAAAAAGAAATTATTTCAATGCCAGATTATTTTCAACTAAGCATAAATAATGCTGAAAAAGAGGTCAAAGAGTTATGGGATATAGGTATAAAAGCTATTTTACTTTTTGTTAAAATTGAAGATAATTTAAAAGATAATAAGGGCTCTGAGGCAATAAATAATAATGGACTAATGCAAAGGGCGATTAAATCTATCAAAAATAAAGTGCCGGAGATGTTAGTTATAACTGATGTTGCTCTTGACCCTTATTCATGCTTTGGACATGACGGTATTGTAGAAAACTTTGAAGTTTTAAATGATCCTACTTTAGAAGTTTTATCTAAAATGTCTGTTTCTCATGCCAACTCTGGGGCCGACTTTGTAGCTCCAAGTGATATGATGGATGGTAGAGTTTTAAGAATCCGTCAGGCCCTAGAGAAAGAAGGGTTTTTTAATACCGGGATTATGAGTTATGGAGTTAAATATGCATCATCTTTATATGGTCCATTTAGAAATGCTCTAGATTCAAATCCAGGTTTTGGTGACAAAAAAACATACCAAATTGACTATTCTAATTCAAAACAGGCTTTAAACGAAGTAAATAAAGATATCGAGGAGGGAGCTGATATAATAATGGTGAAACCAGGTATGCCATACATCGATATTTTGAATTCTTTATATAAAAAAATTGATGTCCCACTAGCAGTATATCAAGTCAGTGGTGAATATTCAATGCTAAAATCTGCAGCATCTAAAGGTTTTTTAGATTATGATAAAGTAGTTTTAGAGCAGCTATTTTCATTTAAGCGAGCAGGAGCTGCAATGATAGCAACATATCATGCAAAGGAAGCTGTCAAACTGCTAAACCAAATTCTATGAAAAGAATTTTTAATTTTTTATTTTTTATGATTTTAGTTACTTATGGTATTCTCTATGTTTCAGGTTATAGCTGGTTTTTAGAAGGAATCGCGAAAATTTACCTTACTGGTCACACAACAAATTATCTTTCAGATTATGAAGTTTTTGATAATAGAATAATACATGCTTCAAAAACACCAAAAAAATGGGATTTTCATGAAAAATATAATAAGATAACCTCATCAAAAACATTAGAAGATTATAATTCTAAGAATCACACTGTTGCATATTTAATCATAAAAAATGATAGTATATTATATGAAAAATATTATGACGGTTATAGTTTTGAATCAAAAAGTAATTCAAATTCAATGGCTAAAAGTTTTGTTTCAGCTCTTCTAAATAAAGCTGTACAGGATGGATATATTAATAGTATAAGACAGCCTGTAATTGATTTTTTTCCAAGCTTAAAAGGGCCTTTTTCAAAAAAAGTAACTCTTGAAGATCTGACATCTATGTCCTCAGGACTTGATTGGCAAGAAGAATATTACTCTCCTTTTTCAGTTACTGCTTCTGCTTATTTTATTGATGATTTATCCTCAGTAATTTTGAATCAAAAAATAATTGAAGAACCTGGAAAAAAATATGAATATCTAAGCGGTGCCACCCAACTACTTGGAATGGTAATATCAAAAGCAACTGGAAAATCACTTAGTGACTACTTATATGAAAGCATTTGGGATCCTCTAGGAATGGAGCAAGAAGCTCTTTGGCAACTTTATAGCAAAAAAAATGGGATGGAAAAAGCATTTTGTTGTATTGCATCAAACGCAAGAGACTTTGCTAAATTTGGTAAACTATATAAAGACTATGGAAAATGGAATAATCAGATAATAATTGATTCATCCTATGTTGTCAAATCAATTTCACCTCGTTTTAAAGAAAGTACCGAATATGGATATGGTTTTTGGCTTGGAAAATGGAATGAAAATAAAGTATTTTGGATGCAGGGTCATCTTGGACAATATGTCTTTGTTATTCCTGAAGAAAATGTTATTGTAGTTAGGTTAGGCCATCGAAAAGGAGAAAGAAATGGAAGGGACTATTTTACTTATCTAGATGAAGCTTTTAAAATTTTAAATAAAATATATTAACTATTAAACTGCTGGATTCGGAATTTTGTTATGAATAGCATCTATTTGAGATGAAATCTCTTTCGAAAGTTCAACTTTATGACTGTCAATGTTTTCTTTTAGCTGCTCCATATTCGTAGCTCCAATAATATTGCTCGTAACAAAACTCCTATCGTTAACAAATGAAAGAGCTAATTGAGTTAGAGATAAACCACTTTCTTTCGCTAATTCATTATAAAGTTTAGTTGCTTTATAACATTCATAACTAGAGTATCTTTTATAATTTGGCATTATATCTAACCTTGATCCTGTAGGTACAACTCCATTCATATATTTTCCAGTCAATACACCAAAACCAAGTGGAGAATATGCTAACAAGCCAATATTTTCTCTGTGACAAATTTCTGAGTGACCTGTTTCAAATTCCCTAGATAGTAAAGAGTATGCATTTTGAATTGTAACCATTCTAGGAAGCTTTTGATTAGACGCGCTGATAAACTTCATCATTCCCCAGGGATTTTCATTAGAAATACCTATATACCTAATTTTTCCGGAATCAATATGTGTTTTTAGATTATCAAGTACAATTTCAAAATTTTCAATCCAAGGATCATCTGCAATATAAGTAAAACCTCTTTGACCAAATTTATTTGTTTTTCTCTCAGGCCAATGTAGTTGGTATAAGTCTATATAGTCAGTTTTTAGTCTCCTTAAGCTATTATGTAAGGCTTCATCAATATTTTTTTTATCAAAACTCATTTTTTTTCTAATGTGAGAACTAAAAGTCTCAGGACCAGCAATCTTAGATGCTAAAATAATTTGATCTCTTTTACCATTTTTAAAAAACCAATTACCAATTATTTTTTCTGTTAATCCTTGAGTGTTAGATTCTGCTGGAACAGGATATAACTCAGCCGTATCCCAAAAATTTACTCCCCGATCTAATGCATAATTCATCTGTTCGTGACCTTCAGCCTCAGTGTTTTGTTTTCCCCAAGTCATAGTTCCGAGACATATCTTACTTACATCCAAATTAGTATTTGGAATTCTTCTATATTCCATAAAATTTAATTTATATTTTCTAACAATTTACTTATTTCATTAAGCTTAGGAGTCAAAATAACCTCTATCCTTCTATTTGCTGACCTCCCCTTTTCATCAGAATTAGATGCAATTGGAAAGAACTCTCCTCTCCCAGCTGCAGTAATATTTTGAGGAAGTACTAATTTATTTATAAGAAGTAGGTTAATAATTGCTGTAGCTCTTTTAGTTGATAGATCCCAATTATTTTTTATTACACCCTCCCCAGAATAAGGTACATTATCAGTATGACCCTCAATTAGCACATTAATTTCTGGGTTTCCAGCCAAAACATTTGACAGTTGTTTTATAGCTTTTCTCCCATCTGGTTGAACTTTCCAGCTTCCAGATTTGAACAATAATTTATTTTCCATTGAAACATAAACTTTTCCATTTCTCTGGTCTACTTTTAATCCATTTCCCTCAAAATTTAACAGCGCATCCGATAGGTTTTTTCTGAGAAGGTTAAGTTTTTTTTCTTTTTCTAACACCAATTTCTCAAGTTCAAAAACTTTATTGAGACCTGTTTTTAATTCATAGTGAATCTTGGCTAAACTATCTAATAAATTATTATTTTCAATAATTCTAGATTTAATATCTGAGTCACTTTTACTTTCCAAAGTTTCGTAATTAAGCTTTATATCATTTAAATCATTTTTTACCAACATTAAGCTGTCACCAATAATCTCAAGTAGTTTTGATTTTGAATTCAAAAGTTGAATTATGGAATCATTACTTTCGTTTAGTAATTTATTTTTTTCTAAAATAGATTTATACTCCATTTTCAAATTTGCATATCGATTTTCAACTTCACGAAAAGTCTTTGTTGAAACACAACTGTAAAATAATATGGTGAAAAAGAATATTGGTTTTAATTGTTTCATGACTTTAAACTAAAACTTAAATTGAATACCAACTGGACAGTGATCAGAGTGAAAAGCACCTGGTAAAATGAATGAATCTTTGAGTTTACATAAAAGGCTCTTACTAACTAAATTATAATCAATTCTCCATCCCTTATTATTTGATCTAGCATTTGCCCTGTAACTCCACCAACTATAATTATGTGCCCCTTGATTAAAGAGTCTAAAAGAATCTTCAAAACCAGAATTAATGAAATTGTCAAGCCATTTTCTTTCCTCAGGCAGAAACCCTGAAACATTTTTATTTCTAACTGGGTCATGAATATCGATCGGTTTATGACAAATATTGTAATCGCCGGAAATAACAAGATTTGGATAACTAATTCCCAATTCATTAATATAATTTTGGAACTCTCTCATATAATTGAATTTATATTCTAGTCTTTGGATATTCGTTCCAGAAGGAAGGTATAAGCTCATAATAGAGAATTGATCAAAATCAGCACGAATATTTCTTCCCTCATCATCCATAGAGCTAATTCCAGTTCCATAAACCACATTATTAGGATTCTTTTTTGTCAAAATAGCTACACCACTATAACCCTTTTTTTTTGCAGAAAACCAAAAGTTTTTATAACCTAGGGAATCAAAAACTTCTGTTTGGATTTGTTCTTTAGTTGCTTTGATCTCTTGTAAACAAATTATATCAGGATTATATGATTCTAACCAATTAACAAAGCCTTTTTTCATTGCTGCTCTTATCCCATTTACATTGTATGATATAATCTTCATATAAAACTAAAATAACAATTAGATTAGTTTATTCAATAAGCAATAGAAAAAAGTTTCTATTGAAATTTTAACAATTTAATTAAAAAAAGATTATATTTTTTTTAGCCAATGCTTTAGATTTAATCTTCTATCTAGATAATCATTAATTTTATTTATTGTTACTCTTTCCTGATTCATAGTGTCCCTATCTCTAATTGTGACCGTTTTATCAACTTTTGATTGATGATCGACAGTTATACAATAGGGAGTTCCTAATGCGTCTTGACGTCTATATCTTCTACCAACAGCATCTTTTTCATCATATGAAATATTAAAATCCCATTTTAAATCATCATATATTTCTTTAGAAATTTCGGGTAATCCGTCTTTTTTTAAAAGAGGTAGTATAGCTGCTTTTACAGGGGCTAAAACTGAAGGTAGTTTTAAAACTTTACGGTAAGTCCCATCTTCTAGTTTTTCTTGAGATAAAGCCCATGAAAAGACTGCGAGAAACATTCTATCCAAGCCTATTGAAGTTTCAATTACATATGGAACATAATTTTCATTTTTTTCAGAATCAAAATATTTAATTTTTTTTCCTGAAAACTCTTCATGTCTTGATAAATCAAAATTCGTTCTTGAGTGAATACCCTCTAATTCTTTGTATCCAAATGGGAAATTAAATTCAATATCGGTTGCTGCATCAGCGTAGTGAGCAACTTTTTCATGATCATGAAACCTATAATTTTCCTTACCCATACCCAAAGAATGATGCCAGCTCAGTCTGATTTTTTTCCATTTTTCATACCACTCTTTTTGCTCTCCAGGTGAAACAAAAAATTGCATTTCCATTTGCTCAAATTCTCTCATTCTAAATATAAATTGCCTAGCAACTATTTCATTCCTAAAAGCTTTACCAGTTTGGGCAATTCCAAAAGGTAGTTTCAATCTGCTTGACTTTTGAACATTTAAAAAATTAACAAATATACCTTGTGCGGTTTCAGGTCTTAAATATAAATCTGAGGCGGATTCTGTAGAGGCACCTAATTTTGTTCCAAACATTAAATTAAATTGTTTTACATCAGTCCATCTTCTTGAACCAGATTCAGGACATGCAATTTCTAATTCTTCAATCAAAGCTTTTACATCTGATAAATCATTTTCTAGGGAATTGTTCAATCGCCTTAAAATTTGCTCTTTTCTTTCGATATACCCTTTTACTCTTGAGTTAGTATTGATAAACTCATCTTCATTAAATTTTTCACCAAATCTTTTTGAAGCCTTTTTAATTTCTTTATGAATTTTTAATTCAATTTTTGAAACATAATCCTCAACTAAAACATCCGCTCTATACCTTTTTTTTGAATCCTTGTTGTCAATTAATGGGTCGTTGAAAGCATCAACATGTCCAGAAGCTTTCCATGTTGTTGGATGCATCAAAATTGCTGAATCTAATCCAACAATATTTTGATTTAGTTGGACCATTGATTTCCACCAATACTCTCTAATATTATTTTTTAAAATTATTCCATTTTGGCCATAATCATATACTGCACTTAAGCCATCATAAATTTCACTAGACTGAAAAATAAATCCATATTCTTTAGCATGCGATATTGTATCTTTGAAATGGTCTTGTTTATTTATCATAAAACAAAAATAAGTCTTTTTAATTTTTATTTATTACTATGATTTTTTTATTTTCTGTTGACTCTCATTATATGATGTTAAAATGAAAACAATTTACCTTATTAAATTATTGTACTATTTTTATTTAAATTAAATTTATGCGACTATTTAAAAGTCTTTTATTCTTACTTTGTGTTAAAGTATTAATATTTGGTTGTGCGAAAAGAGGCACTCCAACGGGAGGACCCAAAGATACGATACCCCCTTTATTAATTAATGCATCACCAAAAAATAAAAGTATCCAATTTAAAAGTAGAGAAATAACTCTTTCGTTTGATGAGTATATTAAACTCAAAAATTTAGATCAGCAATTAATAATATCCCCGCCATTAGATTTATCAGAATTAGCAATTGAACCTCAAACAACTATATCAAAAAAAATTAATATTGAATTTAATGACTCATTAAATCTGGAAGAAAAAACTACATATACATTTAATTTTGGAAGTAGCATTGAAGATAATAATGAAGGAAATATCTTACCCTTTTTCTCATATACCATTTCAACAGGAGATGTAATTGATTCCTTGTTTATAAAAGGAAAAGTTTCTGATGCCTACAGTGAAGAAACTGAAAGGTATGTTTCTGTATATCTATATCCGATTGATAGCTCTCATAGTGATTCGGTAGTATACCTTAATAAGCCTTTATATGTTACAAATACATTAGATACCATTTTATATAACTTTCAAAATTTACGTGAAGACAAATACCAAATTATTGCTATGAAAGACTATGGAAAAAATTACTTATATGATCAAGGTATTGATAAAATTGGATTCATTAATGATACGGTTAATCTTCCTGGAGACACTTTATTTAACTTTAAATTATTTAAAGAAAATTTTAGTTTTAGATGGGAAAGACCTCAATATGTTAATGATCATCATATTAGGTTTCCTTATTACGGTATTCCAAAAGAAAATCCTATAAAGTTGATTACACCCGTACCAAAAAATTTTAAAACATTAATCACTAAAGAAAAAAATAAAGACACATTAAATTTTTGGTTTCCAGAAATTGAGGCAGATTCATTACAGTTTGAACTTAAAACTAAAGACAGTGTGCTTAAAACCAACGTTGTTTTTTATAGACCAGAGCTAGATTCATTTTACATTACACCAGTCCAAAATAATTTTTTTGACCTTTGTGATACATTAAGATTTGACGGGTCTTTGCCGATATCAGAAATAAATTCCAAATTTATAAGTCTTCGAAACAAAGATTCAATTCAAATACCATTTGAAATTAATGTTAACAAAAATAAAGATCAGGCGAATTTATTTTTTAAAACTGACCCAAATGATAAATATGAAATTGAATTACTTCCCAATACATTTATCGACTTTTGGGGAAAAACAAATGATACAATTAAGTTAAAGCTAACTACTAAATCGACCGAATCTTTTGGTATAATCAATGTTCAACTTGATTGGAAAGTTGAAAAACAAAAATTTATTTTGGAACTCATAAATGAAAAAAATGAAGTTTCAAGAAGAGTTGTTAAAAGTAATTCTATTGATCTTTATAAATTTGAGAATTTGAATCCTGGAAACTATAAATTAAGGTTGATTTTTGATAAAAATGAAAATAATAAATGGGACTCAGGAAATTATTTAAAAAAAATTCAACCAGAAAAGGTAATCTATTTACCCGATAAAATTGAATTAAGAGAGAACTGGGAGGTAAATCAGGTTTTTATTTTAAAATAAAATTGTCTTTATCTTGAAGAAAAGGAAGTTCTTTTCTTTTTGATTGAATGTAATCTTTTTCAAGTGTAAAACTATGCAGTCCCGGTATATCTTTTGAATCACAAATTTTATTACCTAAAGGACCAATTACAGAAGAATGTCCTGGATAATAATTATTGTTTTTATCCTTTCCCAATCTATTTACACCTATGCAATATGACATATTCTCGATCGCTCTCGAAACTAACAAATTATCCCAGGCATTTATTCTAGGTAATGGCCAATTTGCAACATAAATTAATAAATCATAATCATAAATATTTCTTGACCAAACAGGAAACCTGAGATCATAGCATATCCTTAATAATATTTTCCAGCCTTTATACTTAACTAGTCCTGTGTTATTTCCTGAACAATAAGAATCACCTTCACCAACTAAATTAAATGTGTGTCTTTTATCATAAAATTGAATGTTTCCTTGAGGTTCAATAAAAATAAAACGGTTATAATAACACCTATCTTGTTTAATAATTAAACTTCCGCAAATTGCGGCTCTTTTTAATTTTGAAAGTTTCTTTAATGATTTTATTGTTTCTCCATTCATGGTTTCGGCAACATCTTTTGGGTTCATTGTGAACCCAGTAGTGAACATCTCCGGGAGAACAAACAAATCTGTTTTTTTTTGATAGTTATTAATTAGTTTCTTAAATGATTCTATATTTGATTTTGGATTCTTCCAAAACAAATCTGTCTGAATTAAAGCAATTGATAATTTAGATGACATAAATAAAATATCAAACAAAAATAAGAATTCTATGACTTTAATGAAGCCTTCAGAAGCTCCCTATTCATTCGAGCTATATTCTCGATTGAGATTCCTTTTGGACATTCTACTTCACAAGCTCCAGTATTTGTACAATTTCCAAATCCCTCCTCATCCATTTGATTTACCATATTTAAAACTCTATCAGTAGCTTCAACTTTTCCCTGCGGCAACAATGAATATTGTGATACTTTTGCAGATACAAATAGCATTGCGGATGCATTTTTGCAGCTAGCAACACAAGCCCCACAACCTATACACGTAGCAGCATCAAAAGCAAGATCAGCATCATGTTTTTCTATAGGAATTGAATTGGCATCTTGAGTATTTCCTGAAGTATTAACACTTATAAATCCACCAGCCTGTTGAATTCTATCAAAAGAAGATCTATCAACAACCAAATCTTTAATAACTGGAAATGCATTCGCTCTAAAGGGTTCAATAGTAATTGTTTCGCCATCCCTGAACTTTCTCATATGTAATTGACATGTTGTCACTAATCTATCAGGACCATGAGCTTCTCCATTTATAAACATTGAACACATTCCACATATTCCTTCCCTACAATCATGATCAAAAGCAACTGGGTCCTGGTCTTTTTTAATTAACTGGTTATTTAAAACATCTATCATTTCTAGGAAGGACATGTCAGGTGAAACATCAGATACATTATATGTTACCATTTTACCCTCAGAGTTAGAGTTTTTTTGGCGCCAAATTTTTAATTTCAAATTCATTTTTATTATTTATAAGATCTAGTTTTAACTTCTATTTCTTCATAGTATAACATTTCTTTTATAAGTTTTGCATCAGATGGTTCTCCGTTATGTTTCCATGCTGATACAAAGTTAAAATATTCATCATCTCTCAAAGCCTCGCCTTCTGGAGTTTGTGATTCTTCTCTAAAGTGTCCCCCGCAGGATTCTGTTCTTTCCAAAGCATCTTTGGCAAAAAGCTCTCCAAGTTCAAGAAAATCTGCAACTCTTCCAGCCTTGGCAAGTTCTTCATTGAACTCGTTTAATTTTCCTGGAACTTTTACATTTTCATAAAAATCTTTTCTTAAAACTTTAATGTCATCAATGGCTTTTTTTAAATCTTTTTCATTTCTTGACATTCCGCACTGATTCCACATTATTTTTCCTAATTTCTTGTGGTAATAATCAACTGAATTCTTTCCTTTATTATAAATAAATTTTGCTAGACTGATTCTTACCTCTTCCTCAGCAGTTACAAACTCAGGAGTATCAGTAGAAATTTTTCCTGTTCTAATATCATCTGACAAGTAATCTCCTATAGTATAAGGTAAAACAAAATAACCGTCTGCTAAGCCCTGCATCAATGCTGATGCTCCAAGTCTATTAGCACCATGATCGGAAAAATTAGCTTCTCCAATGGCATAACATCCAGGAATAGATGTCATCAAATTATAATCTACCCATACACCTCCCATTGTGTAATGAACAGCAGGATAAATCATCATAGGAGTTTCATAAGGGTTTTGATCAACAATTTTTTCATACATCTGAAATAAATTTCCATATTTAGAACGAACTATTTCTTGACCTAGTTTTTTTATGAGAAAATTATCTTTCTCATCTAGACCCTTTACATGTACTTCTTCTTTTCCATATCTATATATGGCTGAAGTAAAATCAAGAAAAACTGCTTCTCCAGTCTTATTTACCCCAAACCCTGCGTCACACCTCTCCTTAGCTGCTCTTGAGGCTACATCTCTCGGTACAAGATTTCCAAAAGCTGGATATCTTCGCTCAAGATAATAATCCCGGTCTTCTTCTTTTATATCAATTGGTTTTAATTTTCCTTCTCTTACGGCCTTTGCATCTTCAATATTCATGGGCACCCATATTCTACCATCATTTCTTAATGACTCAGACATTAGAGTCAATTTTGATTGATGATCACCTGAGACTGGTATGCATGTTGGATGAATTTGGGTAAAACAGGGATTAGCGAATAAAGCACCTCTTTTATGAATTTTCCATGCTGCAGTGACATTTGATCCCATAGCATTTGTAGATAGAAAAAAAACATTTCCATATCCTCCTGAGGCAATCACAACTGCATGTGCACCATGCCTCTCTAAATTACCGTTAACAAGATTTCTGGTAATAATTCCTCTGGCTTTACCTTTGACTAGAACTAAATCCATCATCTCATGACGATTATACATTTTGATTTTCCCTCTACCAATTTGACGATTCATGGCAGAATATGCACCAAGTAATAATTGCTGTCCAGTCTGGCCTTTTGCGTAAAATGTTCTTGAAACTAAAACACCTCCAAATGATCTATTATCCAATAGTCCTCCATAATCTCTTGCAAAAGGAACTCCTTGAGCAACGCACTGATCGATTATATTTCCAGAAACCTCAGCTAACCGATGAACATTTGCTTCTCTTGATCGATAATCTCCCCCTTTTATTGTATCGTAAAAGAGTCTGTATGTTGAATCTCCATCTCCTTGATAATTTTTTGAGGCATTTATTCCACCCTGTGCAGCAATTGAGTGAGCTCTTCTTGGGGAATCTTGAAAACAGAAAGTCTTAACGTTATAACCCAATTCTGCAAGAGTTGCAGAAGCTGAGGCTCCAGCAAGTCCAGTCCCAACTACAATTATGTCAATTGATCTCTTATTAGCAGGACTAACCAAATTAATTTTACTTTTATGATTAGTCCATTTTTTAGCAAGAGGACCTTCGGGTATTTTTGAATTAACTTCTGTCATTAGCTAGCCGTTTAAATAATGATAAATTGCAATAAATACAAAGCCTAATGGAATAATAATTGAAAAAGCAGTTGTAAATTTTTTTATTGCATATGAAAACTTATTATTAATCCCAACAGATTGAAATGATGAACTAAATCCGTGATATAAATGAAGACCTAAAAAAATAAAAGATAATGAGTATAAAGATACTCTGAAAGGACTATGAAACTTATGAGCTAATTCATGGTAATATCTGTTTGGATCTTCAGGTAACATCTCTATATATTTAAAATTAATTTCTGGAATCCAAAAATCATAAAAATGAAGGAATAAAAATGAGAGTATTACCATACCTGAAATAATCATATTTCTAGATGTCCAATTTGCATTTACAGAGCCCTTGAAATTGACATACCTTTCTGTCCTAGATTTTCTGTTTTGAATTTCTAATATGAATCCCATTACAAAATGGAAAACTACACCAAAAATTAAAATTGGTTGTAGAACGAATTGCACTAATGGATTCGTACCCATAAAATGAGATAAAAAATTAAAGGTTTTTTCACTAAATACGGACGTTAGGTTAATTGTAAAATGCTGAGCAAGAAAAACAACTAAAAATAACCCGGAAAGTGCCATCGCAACCTTTCGTATAATCGATGTTAAATACATATAAGTTTTTTCAAAACCTTCACAAAATTAAGTCACAATCACTAGACGACCAACATAGACAACTTATTTTTAACAATTCTTGATAAGAAAATTAATTAATTTTTTGTTACCAAAAATGAATATTTATATTTCATATCATCCTTTTTTATTTTTATGTTATAGTTACCTGGGGTTAAATAATAATAACCATCTTTTCCATAATGAGCATTCTTTTTAATTTTTTTGTTTTTCTTGGGTGGTAAATTATATCGTAGATTATATTTTATTTTATTAAATCCTTTTTCAAAAAAATAAGTTTTTTCAAAAACTTTACTCCCAAAATTTGAAAAAATACTAACCTCATACTCGCCTACTTCAGAAACCCATAATTCGAAGTCCTGACATGGAACATCAAAATCTGACCAAATTCTTTGCTTATTTCCCCAGGTTTTTGAATGTTTTATAGGCTTGATATCAAAAAGGTGAAATGATTTAGTATTTACTTCCTGATTTAAGCTCTGAATATTTTTGAGATTTGTCTTATAAATTGATCTTCCATGGGTTCCAATCAATAAGTCATTTTCCTTTTCTTGTATAACAATATCATGCACAGCTGCAGTTGTTAATCCACTCTTAAAAGCCTCCCATGATTCCCCTTGATTCAATGAAATATAAACCCCAATATCAGAGCCGACGTATAATATATTTTTATTAACTGGATCCTCCCTGATAACATTTATCGGACTATTTGGTAGGTTACTAGAAATATTTTTCCAAGAATTTCCGTAATCATCACTAACATATAAATAAGGATTAAAATTATCCGATCTATATCCATTAAGAGAAACATATACTCTATTTTCTTTATATTTTGAGGCGATAACTCGACTTACCCATAACTGTTTTGGCAGGCTTCTTGATATATCATCCCATTTTTCACCATTATTTTTTGTTATACTTAATTTTCCATCATCACTTCCAACATAAATTAATCCAAATTTAAAAACAGATTCATCAAAAGTTGTAATTGTTCCATATGGTACATTTCCTAATTCCCCTCCCAATGTTAAATCGCCAGAAATAGTTTTCCATGTTTCTCCTTTATCAAAAGATTGATGTAATTTATTACTTCCAAGATAAATTATATCTTGATTATGTTTTGAAATAAGTATTGGAGTTTGCCAATTAAACCTATATGGAGACTCTCCCAATTCGTGTTTTGGTTTAATTGAATTCTGATAAGTAGAACTTTTTTTATTTGGATCTAAATCTAACCTGAAATAATTACCAAACTGATATCCTGTATATACAACATTTGAATTTCTTTTATCAATTTGAATTTGCATTCCGTCTCCCCCCATTATAGACTGCCATGGGTTTCTACCCGTAGCCTGCCATCTAGAATCTTCTATGGAATTATTAGTCCCTTTCCAAACTCCATTATCTTGAAGTCCTCCATAAATATTGTATGGGTTCTCATAATCAACATTAATTGCGTAAAATTGCCCAACATTAGTAGAATTATTTTTAATCCAGTTTTTTCCATCATCATATGTTATGTTAATACCTCCATCATTTCCATTTATTAAATGGCCGGGATTTTTGGGATCTATCCAAAGTGCATGGTGATCTGAATGAACATTATTTTTTGATATTGACTTAAATGTTTTTCCCCCATCATTTGAGGTAAGTAGAGGAACTCCATATATGTAAATTTTATTTGAATCATATGGAGCTACATGAATATGTCCAAAATAATAACCATAACTATAGTATAAACCATCTAAAAAGTCTTCATGTGTTTTATTCCAAGTTAGTCCTCCATCAATACTTTTATAGACCTCTGCCCCAATAACAGGAGTATCAAAAAGCTTAGTATTAGAATCCTCTAAATAAATTGCAATATCCTCAGGTTTTATCTTATTTCGCTTTACCATTTCTTTGATTTTTATTGAGGTATATTTTTCTGGAAATGAATTCTCTCTTAAAAATTCATTTATTTTTTTATCATCTAGAGATATAAAATCTGAAATTGACATTCCTTTAAAATCAGACTTTAAAATTCCACCTTTCAATTCATTATTTTTCCCTCTTCTAAATTGATTATCGTGAATAGCATAAATTATATTTTTATCAAAAGCTGCCAAGCCAATTCTTCCAACTCCATTACCCGTTGGGAATCCATTACTAGATTTCGTAACTATCTCCCAGTTTTGCCCGTAATCATTACTTTTATATATACCAGAAGATTTTCCACTTCCTGAAAAATTCCATGGCTTTCTATTTTTTTCCCAAGTACTTGCATAGATAATTTCAGGATTTTTTGGTACCTGAACTATATCAATTATTCCAGTTTCATCATTTATATACAGTGTTTTTTCCCAACTCTCTCCATTGTCCTTAGAGACGAATATCCCTCTATCTTGACCTTTGGAATATAATGGTCCAGTTGATCCTACTATTATATGCTCAGGATTCTCAGAATTAATTATTATTTTACCTATGTGGTGGGTATTCGACAATCCATGATGAGTCCATGTATCTCCATTGTCATTGGTCTTTAAAATGCCTATCCCAGCATATGATGACCTCGAAGAGTTATTCTCACCAGTTCCAACCCATATCTCTTTTGTTGACCAGTTAACTTTAATTTCACCAATATTTTGAGTTGGCGCATTATCCATAATAGAATTAAAACTAATTCCGTTATTCTCAGTGTGCCAGAGCCCGCCCGATGCATATGCAACATAAAACTCATTTGAATTTATGGGGTTTACGTCAACTGCAACGACTCTTCCACTCATTATTGCTGGCCCAACTGATTTAAAATAAATATTCTTAAACCTAGAGGTTTTTTGATTATTCATATGGGATTTACTTATTTCATATAAATCAGGAATATCAGAAATAGTTTGTGCCTCTACAAAACAACAAACAATAAAACATAAAAAAATTTTTCTTACCATAACATTGATTAAATTGATATGCATTAAATTAATAAAAAAATGATAATCATATTTTACATAAAAAGACATTATCTTAGTCAATAAAAAAATGCGATACAAACCTCTTCCCTCTTCAGTCTATAAGAATAATAGATCATCTTTTTCTAAAAAAATTGATAAGCTTGGATTGGCAGTTTTTAATTCAAACGACATCTATCCTATAAGTGCCGACTCTACTCTTCCCTTTTCTCAGCATAGAGATATCTTTTACCTAAGCGGAATTGATCAAGAAGAAACTATTTTAATTCTTTTTCCACATGCAGAAAATCCAATCAACAGAGAGATATTATTCATTAAAAAAACTAATAAGCTTATATCGGTTTGGGAAGGAGAAAAGCTTTCAAAAAAAAAGGCCAGAGAAATATCTGGAATTGAAAATATAAAATGGCTTTCAGAGTTTAAGTCTACTCTTTATGATTTGGCATCTCAGTCAGACTTATTTTATTTTAACACTAATGAACATTACAGAGCTAAAAATGTAACCCAGACTAGAGAGGATAGGTTTATTAAATGGGCTAAAAATGAATATCCAGCACATAGAGTTGGAAAAAGTAATCCAATTCTTCAGAAACTAAGATCAGTAAAATCAGAAGAAGAAATTAATCAAATAAAAAAAGCATGTGAAATAACAAAAAAAGGAATTGTAAGAATAATTAATTTTATCAAACCTGGTGTATGGGAATATGAAATCGAAGCTGAACTCATTCACGAGTTTATTAAAAATAAATCAAGGGGATTTGCTTATTCTCCAATTATTGCCTCTGGAAAAAATGCCAATATTCTTCACTATGAACTGAATAACCATAAATGTAAAAGTGGGGAACTAATTTTATTAGATGTTGCTGCTGAATATGGAAATTATTCTAGTGACTTAACTAGAACTTTACCTGTTTCAGGTATATATAACGATCGACAAAAAAAAATATACAATTCAGTATTAAATGTAAAAAAACTTGCCACAAAACTACTTACCACTGGAACATTATTATCTGATTATCACAATGAGGTAGGAAAAATAATGACTTCAGAATTATTAAAATTAGGCCTTTTAAGAAAAGTTGATATTCAAAATCAAAGTTCTAAGAATCCTGCTTATAAAAAATATTTCATGCATGGTACCTCTCATCATATAGGTTTAGATACTCACGACTATGGACTTTTGAATGATCCTTTAAAACCAAATATGGTTTTAACTGTAGAACCTGGAATATACATTCCCGAGGAGGGTTTTGGAATACGTTTGGAAGATGATGTTGTAGTTAAAGAAAAAGGAGAACCAACTAATTTAATGCAAAACATTCCTATAGAAATCGAGGAAATCGAGGATCTTATGAACAAATAGTAATATTATCTTCTTTTTGCTTTTGCAATTTCAAAAAAACTTACTTTTTTGTAAGTAAAGCTTTTTTTGTTAAAAAGAGTTTTAGAAAAATCATCTACCCAATCTTTGTGAAAAGATAATTCATATTCCCCAGGAGGGTTTATTCTAAATTCCACATCATAAATATCTTGGATGTCACCTGGTAATGATAAATTTCTTGCATAATGAAAATTATCTACCATATTTATGTGCGGAATTAGGTCAATAAAAGTTTTTACTCCTGTTCTTCTATTTTTAACTATTGCATTAATTCTGAGGTAAGGAACAAAACCTCCTTTTGGGGTTCCATTTGGAACATTATCGAAATCCCAATTCACACGTGCTTCAATGTGAACATTAGTTAGGCTTTCACTTAGATTAATTGATTCTGGATAAACTACATCCTTAATAGCTCCCTCAAAAATAAACATAATTCCTGGTTCAATTCTTTCTTTTCCTATAACCAATTCCTGGCAAATCAAGGTATTACATGCAAAAAAATAAATAATAAAAAGTAAAATTATTTTCATGTATTAAATTAAGTTTTGAATTTTTCCTTTTTTAAAATTAAAATATCATTAATCAACTCTTTAATTGAGTCTAAATTTGTTCCATCATAAAAACCTCTTATTCTTTTCTGTTTATCAATCAAAACAAAATTTTCTGTATGTATCATCTCATGTTTTGTATGATCTCCATTACTTTTAACGGCAAGATATGACTCTCTTGCCAACTTATAAATTTCATTTTTTGGTCCAGTTACCAAGTGCCACTTATCATCCTTAACTTTTTTCTCGATAGCGTACTTTTTAAGTACTGCAACTGAATCAATATTTGGAGTTACAGAATGAGATAAAAGTAAAATATTAGGATCATTTAAAAATTCATTTTGAATTAAACGCATGTTATCTGTCATTATTGGACAAATTGAAGGACATGTAGTGAAGAAAAAATCTGCAACATAGATTTTGTTTAAAAAAGTATCGTTTGTAATTATTTCCCCGTTTTGATTAGTCAAACTAAACTCAGCTATTCTATGATATTTTTTAACGTGTTGAATTTTACTATCAACTAATTCATAATTAACCATTGACGGGGAATATATTGGTAGAATCTTTTCTTGTTTTAATGCATCATAAAATAGCATGAAAATAATAAGTGATAAAAAAGAAAATACCGTCAAGAAAACTTTATACTTATAAAAAAAAATTTTCATCAATTAAATTAATTTGACATATGCAAATATAAATAAAAGCAACTATGTTAAAGTAAAATTAAAGGTTTAAGAAATTTCATTGATGTAGTAAAAAAGATTATTTTTGGCGTCAAATAAAATCAATGAGCATTTTTTTAATTAAGGGTTTACAATTATTATTAAGTCTTTCCATTTTAATCGTTTTACATGAATTGGGGCATTTCATACCTGCAAAAATATTTAAAACCAGAGTAGAAAAATTTTACTTATTCTTTGATGTAAAGTTTTCATTATTTAAAAAAAAAATTGGGGAAACGGTTTATGGAATTGGATGGCTCCCATTAGGGGGATATGTGAAAATTTCAGGTATGATCGATGAAAGTATGGATACCGAACATTTAATTAAAGAACCTCAACCATGGGAGTTTAGATCAAAACCATCTTGGCAAAGATTAATAATCATGTTAGGGGGAGTGACTGTAAATCTTATTCTTGGATTTTTAATATATATGATGATTTTATTTGTTTGGGGTAAGAATACTTTAGACCAAAAAGACCTTCCCTCTGGATTATATTACTCAGAATTAGCAAAATCTATTGGTTTTGAATCAGGAGATGAAATATTATCTGTTGATGGTAAAAATCTAGATAATATTTTAGATGTAAACAAATACTTATTTCTAAGAGATGTTTCAGTTATATCAGTAAAAAAAACAAATGGAACCAGAATAGATTTAAAAATTCCTAAAAATATTGGAACAAAAATGATGAATTCTGGAGATTTAAGACCTGTTAGCATTAACCTACCATCAATAATTGATAGTATAATTCCTAATTCTGTTGCAGAAAAAATAAGTCTAAAAAAGGGAGATAAAATTATTGGAACAACCGCAAAAAAATTTCAAGGACTTTTTGATTTCAGAGAGTTTATTTCTGATAATGCCCTAAATAACTTTAACTTAATATACGAAAGAGAAAAAAGATTAGATACTGTAAATGTTAATTTAAATACCGATGGAAAACTTGGAATTTATAATTTAACTGATTTTGACATTAAATTCAAAACTGAAAAGTTAGGTATTTTTGAAAGTATCAGTCAAGGTTTTTACATGGGATACTGGACTTTGTATGACTACATAGTTCAATTTAAGTATGTTTTTTCAAAAAAAGGGGCCTCTCAACTTGGAGGATTCGGAGCTATTGGAAGTTTATTCCCAGCTACTTGGGATTGGGAAGGGTTTTGGTCAAGTACAGCCTTAATATCTATAATACTTGCTTTTATGAATCTTCTTCCAATTCCAGCTCTGGATGGTGGCCATGTTATGTTTTTGATTTATGAAATAATATCTGGTAGGAAACCAAATGATAAGTTTATGGAATATGCCCAAATATTTGGATTTTTCCTTCTAATGTCGCTTGTACTTTATGCAAACGGAAATGACATATACAGAGCTCTTTTTAATTAAAATTTTTTTCATTAACAAATAATATTTATTTTTAATTAATATGAAAAGAAGGGTTGCCATAAAAAATATTGGTTTAATTTTAGGGGGTATAACTGTGCTTCCATATTCATGCTCTAATGAGCAAGAATTGTTGTATGCTAATTTAACACCATATCTAAAATCAAAACAATTTGAATTAATTGGGTTGATCTCTAGTTTAATTTTACCTGCAAATGAATCAAGATTTCCCACAAACGAATCTCGTCAGAAATTTGTCTTAA
>MDTA01107554.1_pt1 | contig 39087 bp, 48 predicted proteins | sample 811151 | NCBI WGS metagenome assembly MDTA01 (sample SAMN05326648, study PRJNA326480) | marine metagenome | isolation source: seawater | place: Indian Ocean: South | collected 2010
AGACTTGTAAACTTAGGCTGCGCAACAGGTCATCCAAGCTTCGTAATGAGCGCTTCATTTACAAATCAAGTAATTGCTCAAATTGAATTATGGAATAATTCTGAAAAGTACGAAAAAAAAGTCTACGTACTTCCTAAGCATTTAGATGAAAAGGTTGCTATGCTCCACCTAGAAAAAGTAGGTGCAAAATTAACTAAAATGTCAAAAGAACAAGCAGATTATATTAGCGTTAAACCGTCAGGACCTTTTAAGCCAGATACTTACCGCTACTAAAAAAGTAGCTAATGATTATTAAATCTTTAGATCATCTTAAATTAATTTCAGTTAAAATTGCGGATAGGATATCGGAAAAAGATTGCATTTTTTTAATTGGCGAGATTGGTGTAGGCAAAACAACTTTTACAAGAAGTTTTATAAATTATTTGCAAGAAAAAAAAGGGATTGAGCAAACAGAAGTTTTAAGCCCTACATTTAACTTGTTATATGAGTACGATTTAAAAAATTTAAAATTGTCACATTATGATCTGTATAGAGTCAAAAGTACTAAAGAGTTAGTTCAACTAGGTATATTTAAAGAACCCTCAAAAACTATTTATATAATTGAATGGCCGGAACTAATAGAAATAGAGATAGCAAACAGGCTAGAACTTCATTTAAGCTATACTACAAAAGAAAATGAAAGAAAATTGAAGCTCAAAGGCTTCGGTAAATGGAAGGATTTTGATGAAGATAAATTATAAACTTAAAAAAATTTCTGGAGATGCTTCTTTTAGAGAATTTTTTAGAATAAAAAAAAACAATAAAACTTCAATAATAGTTTTTGCTAAGAAAGAAAAATATAAAAATTTGATTGTTTATTCTTTGGTAAATAAAATTTTGAGAAAAAATAAAATTAATTCACCTAAACTTATTAGAAGTTATTTAAAAAACAATATAATTGAAATTACAGATTTAGGAAATAAGTCTTTTTTTGAATATATAAAATTAAAAAAAAATAAGCTTAAAGAGTATAAAAAGGCTATTGATTTAATTATCAAATTACAAAAAATTAAACTTAAAAAATTCTACACTTACGAGAATAAAAAGATAAAATTTAGCAAATATTCATCAAGAGTATTGCATAAAGAATCAGATTTATTTTTTGATTGGTACTTAAAATTTTTGTTTCGAAGTAAAAGACACAAAAAAATAAAAGAAACTTTTAAAAGAGAGCTCAATAACTTATATAAAAAACTTTATTTTAAAAATAAATGTTTTACTCATAGAGATTTTCATGCCTCAAATATTATGATAAGCAAAAAGAAATTGAGCCTTATAGACAGCCAAGACGCAATAATTGGAAACCCTTTATATGATGTTGCATCGCTAATCGACGACGTGAGGATTAAAATACCAGAAACCATACAAAATGACTTATTAAAATACTATTTTTTAAAATCAAAAATTAAAAAAGAGGATCAAGCAAATTTAAAAAATGATTTTGATATTTTGTCAGTTCAGAGAAACCTCAAAATACTCGGTATTTTTGTGCGTCTTTGCAAAAGAGATAATAAAACAAATTATTTAAAATATTTACCCTATACTTGGAAATTAATTGATAGAAGAAGAAAAAATCCTATTTTTAATAAATTAAATAAATTAATGAATAAACATTTGCCATTAGAAAAGATAAAACGAGTTAAGAAAATATGAAAATAAAACACGGAATGATTTTAGCTGCTGGGCTAGGAAAAAGAATGATCCCAATTACAAACACAATTCCAAAACCACTTATAAAAATAGGAAATAAAAATTTATTAGAAAGGGCTATAGATCTTTTAATTAATCACGGTATAGAAAAAATAGCTATTAATGTTCACCACTTACCCAATCAAATAAAAGAGTTTATTGATAAAAAAAAATATAAAGTAAAAATACTTATTTCTGAGGAACAACACGAATTACTCGATACTGGAGGGGGGGTATATCAAGCTACAAAATCTTTTAAAGATCCTTTTGTTGTAATAAATCCTGATACTCTTTGGAACAAAAATTATTCTGAGGAATTAAAAGCTTTAGAAAGTCTTTATTTTAGAGAAAAGAAATCTTGTTTGCTATTAGTAAAAAAAAATTTGAGTTTTGATAGTTCATTCAAAGGAGATTTTAATTTAATTAAAGAGATAGTCTTTAGAGAAGCCAACAATGAATTAATTTTTACTGGATTACAAATTTTAGATCAAAATGTTTTTAATTCTGTTAAAGAAAAAAAATTTTCTATGAATAAAATATGGGATGATTTAATAAAAACAAAAAGTTTGTTAGGAGTTCAAAGTAAAAATAAATTTTATCATCTAAATACAAAAGAAATATACGACAAAATATCTAATTTAAAAATTACTGATTAAAGATGATGTTTTTAGCTCTTGTTTTGTCCAGGTAGTAATAATTTTGAATATTTAAATTATTATCAAATTCAATTACCAAAGGGTTTCCAGTTGGAACTTCTAATTCAACAATTTTCTCATCAGAGATTTTAAATAGATACTTACATAGTGCTCTAAGTGAATTACCGTGAGCTGATATTAAAACGTTTTTATTTTCTTTAATATTTTTTTGAATTTCTTTTTTATAATATGAAACCACTCTTTCATAAGTATTTTTTAAAGACTCTGTACGGGGTATCATTCCCGAGGGTATACTGGAATTCAAAGGACTAAATGAGAAATGATTTTTGTCATTCTCAGGCAACGCTGGCGGTGGTAAATTCCAAGATCTTCTATATTTTTTGAATTGCTCTTCACCAATTTTTTTTTTGGTTTCATCCTTATTTAAACCAGTTAAAGCTCCATAATGCCTTTCATTAATTTCCCAAGAAGTATTAAATTTAAGCTTAAGACCATTCTCTTGTAATATAGTAGTTAGTGTCTTAATGGCTCTTTTTAAAAAGGATGTATAGGAAACATCTATGTTAATATTTAGGTCTTTAATTAACTTACCAGATTTCTTAGCTTCCAAAACTCCTTTTTGGGACAAGTCTACATCTACCCACCCTGTAAATCTATTTTCTGCGTTCCATACACTTTGACCATGTCTTACAAGGATTAGTTTGCTCATAATAGATAAATAACAGATATTGTGTAATATTAAACTCATAATGAAAAATAATCTATTAATGTTGATTAAATATCTTTACTATTCCTCTTTAATTGCGCTGCTAATTATATACTTGTTTCCTGGTAGTCTTATTGGATATTTATTTTATAGTGATTTCAGTAAACAACCCAACTTAATTGAAAATCCTATAGGGACTTCCATTAATCATTTATTCACCTTTATGTATATTACAGCATTAGCTATGATTTGTAATTTAAAGTATAAAGGAATTTTTACAAATATTTATTTTATATTTTATATGTCAGTTTTTTTAGAAGCTTCACATTTTTTTATCCCTAATCGTGCTTTTGAACTTTTTGATTTATCAGCCAATGTAGTTGGAGTTTTAACAATATATTTATTCAAGAAGATCATTAAATGATGAAACATATTATTTTAATTTTAACTTTATTTTATTTTCATTCTCTTCAAGCAATAGAGATTGTTGGATATCCAAAAGTAGTTGATGGTGACACTATTCATATTAAAAATTTTAAAATAAGGTTAGAAGGAATTGACGCTCCTGAGATAAAGCAAAAATGCAAAAAAACTTACTTACAAATATCTATTTTAAATTTACAGAAAGATTATTATTGTGGACAAGTATCTAAAAAAAAACTTATTCAAAAAATAGGAAGGAAACAAGTTAAATGTATTTCATTTAATCAAGATAGATACAAAAGATATTTAGCAAAATGTTTTAAAGGCAAGATTAATTTAAATAGATGGATGGTTCGTAATGGCCATGCATTAGCTTATAGAAAATATTCAAAGCTATATATATCAGATGAAAATATCGCAAAAAATGAAAAACTGGGTTTGTGGAGAGGAACTTTTGTAAAACCAGAAAAGTGGAGAAAGCTAAATTGATTTCTTATATAATTTAAAAGTGATTCTTTTAAAAAAAATTTTATTTCTTGGTGTATTTTTTATAATTACAGCTTGCTCATCAATCCCAAAGAATACACAAAATAGCTGTGCAATCTTTGAAGAACGTTATTTATGGTATAAACACACTAAATCTTCTTATAAAAAATGGGGAGTTCCAATTCATATTCAGCTGGCTTTTGTAAAAAAAGAAAGCGACTTCAATTGGCTTGCTAAACCACCTAGACAAAAGCTTTTTAAAATTATTCCATTTAAAAGACCATCTAGTTCCTTTGGATACTCTCAAGCAGTTAAAGGAACTTGGGAACAATATAAAAAAGAAAGTGGTAATTCATTAGCCACTAGAGCAAGATTTAAAGACTCTGTTGACTTTATAGGTTGGTACGTAAGTAAGACGCATAAAATTTTAAAAATTTCAAAAAATGATGCATTCAGACAGTATCTCGCGTATTATAAAGGTTGGGGTGATTATAAAAATTATTCTAAAGACAAAAAAGCAATTATTTACGCGAAATCAGTAAAAGAAACAGCAAGTAAATATAGAAAACAATTAATTCTCTGTAAAAAAAATTTAGATAAAAATAAATATATTATTTTTTAAGCTGCTTATTTAACTCAATTTCAATCGCATCTATTCGATTTGTATTTTTTCCAATTATAGAATACATGGTAGGTATTACAAAAAGTGTGAAGAAAGTTGAAAACAGCATTCCACCAAGTATCGTAATACCTACTGTCAAACGACTAGCAGCACCCGGACCAGAACCTAAAATTAGCGGTAGCACTCCAAATATCGTTGAAAGGCTAGTCATCAATATAGGTCTTAATCTTATAGTGGCAGCCTCAATAATAGCTTGATTAACTCCCTTGCCTTCTTTTCTAAGCTGGTTTGCAAATTCAACGATAAGAATTCCATTTTTAGCCGAAAGTCCTATCAAAATAACAAGAGCTATTTGACTGTAAACATTTAATGATGATCCAACTACTAATAAACCTAATAATCCACCTAGTATAGCTAATGGCACAGTAAGCATAATTGTTAAGGGATGACGCCAACTTTCAAATTGTGCGCTCATAGCTAAATAAGCAGTAACAAGAGCTAGAATAAATATCAAATATAATTGATAATTTGTTTTCTTATATTCTTCACTCTCACCTTTGTATGCAATTTTAGCTGTTGGGGTATTTTTTTCCACAACGTTCACTAAAAAATTTAAAGCCTCATCTAAAGAGTAATCCCCAACCAGTCTTGCTGAAATAGTTACTGCCTTCTGTCTATTGTATCTTGAGAGAAAAGGCGATCCACCTTCTTCGCTAAAATCAACTAAGTTAGATATTGAAATTAATTTATCATTATTTTTTGACCTTACAAAAACTTTACTAATACTTTCAGGCTCTCTTCGATCTTTAATATCTCCTTGTAGAATAATAGAATATTCTTTTCCATTTCTAGAAAATTTTGTAATATTTTTTGAACCAAAAATTGTTTCCAAAGTTCTTCCGATATTTTCTGTAGATACCCCAAGATCTGCAGCCTTTTTTTGATTTATCTCAATATTTAATTGGGGTTTGTTGAGGTCAAAATCGTCCTGAATAGCCGCAAGTCCAGGGTTGAGTCTAGCTTCTTTTTTTATAATTTCTTTCCACTCCACCAACTCTTCATAGGTATTTCCTAAAATTACAAATTGCACTGGACTTTCTACACCTCCAGTTCTTAATCCTTGTGGCATGACTGGAAAGGCCAAAACACCAGGGACGCTTGAAATTTTTTTGAAAGAGTCTCTCATAATCTTTATTCCATGACGGTCTCTTTTTGACCAATGCTCTAATAAGACAATTATAAATCCACTATTAACTTGTTTTGCTGACTTACCAAATCCAGGAACTCTCAAAATAAGTTTTCTATATTCGCCTTTTCCAACATCTGGTAACAATAATTCCTCAATTTCTTCGGCTTTTGTTTTAGTAAAATTAAATCCTGATCCCTGAGGAGCCTTAATGATTACAAAAAATGCACCCCTATCTTCTGGCGCTAATAATTTTTTTGGAGCAAAGTTAAATAAAAAAATTGTTAAAGAAAGAACTACAGCTAAAAAGGAAATAATTATCTTCTTTTTGTTAACCCAATTTGTTAAAGATAAACTGTATACATTTGAAATATTTTTTAAAAAATTGTTAAATTTAATAACTACTCCAGATTTTTTCATATTTTTTTTTAAGAATTTGCTTCCAAGCATTGGACTAAGTGAAAGTGCTACAAAACTTGATATTATTACGGCAGAAGCTAGAGTTATTGCAGTTTGAGTAAACAAAACACCAGTTATACCTTTTATAAAAATTAAGGGCACGAACACCGCCACTAAAACTACCGTAGTTGCTATAATTGCAAAAGAGACTTGCTTAGCACCTTTATAAGCTGCAACGAGTGGAGTCTCGCCAAGTTCAATTCGTCTTACAATGTTTTCTAACATTACAATCGCATCATCGACAACTATACCAATTGCTAGAACTAAAGCCATTAGTGTAAAAAGATTTATAGAGAAATTGAAAAAGTATATTGATAAGAAAGTTGAAATTAAAGAGACCGGTAATGCAATTATTGGAACTATTAGTGCTCTTAAATTTCCTAAAAATAAATATATTATTATTGTTACAAGTATTAATGCAAAAATTAGTGTTTTATAAACCTCATTAATAGCGCTTTTAATATAATTACTTCGATCAAATGAAACTTCCAAACTAGTGTCCGGAGGTAGAGTTGGTTTAATTTCTTTTAATTTTTTTTTAACTCCATTAGCGACTGAAATTGTATTGGCGTCAGAATTTTGATAAATACCTATACCCACCACTTGTTTGCCATTACCTTTAAAAAGTGTTCTAGTTGACTCAGCTCCTATCTCTATTCGTGACACATCATCTAAGGTAATTATTGATCCATCTTTAGCTCTTTTTAAAGGAAGTTTCTTGTAATTTTCTACTTCTTGATATGCATTATCGAGCTGAATAGTTAGATCAATATCTTTTGACTCAATTCTTCCAGCCGGAAATTCAACATTTTCTTTTAAAAGAGCTTCCTCAATTTCTTGAGTAGTAAGATCTCGTGCAGCTAAAGAAATTGGATCTAACCAGACCCTCAAAGACATCTCTCTTTCACCACCAAGTCGTACTCTTCCAACTCCTTTTACTGTTGAAAAAAGATCAGTCAAATATCTATCTGCATAATCCGTAAGTTCAACATCGGACATTATTTCTGAACTGAACGATAACCACATTGTAGTTCGCATGCCGGCATTTTGTTTAAAAATTTCGGGAGTTTCTGCTCCACTAGGTAAGTTATCGACAATTCTTGCAACAGAACTTCTCACGTCATTTGCAACATTGTCTAAATTTAAACCTGTTTCAAAAATTAAAGTAATTCTTGAACTTTCATCCTCACTAAAAGACTCAATAGTTTCCAGCCCTGGTGTACCACCTACAAAATCTTCAATCTTTTGTGTTATCTGAGTGTCAATTATCTCAGCTGATGCTCCTTTATAAATAGTTTGAATTGTAACAATAGGGGGTTGTACATTCGGAAGTTCATCAGTTGGAATATCTTGATATGACAAGAGACCAAAAATAACTAATATAAGACTCATTACAGAGGCTACAACTGGTCTTTTTATTGATAGATCCGTTAAAAACATTTTATTTAGAAATTATTTTTACTTTTGATTTATTTCTAATTTTCGATACTCCCTCTGTAACAACTTTTTCCCCAATTGAAATGCCTGATAAAACTGAAACTTTTCCAAAATTTCTTTTTCCAGTTTGAATGTCTCTTTTTTCAACAACGTTATTATTTACAACATATACAAAAGCTTTTTTTCCTTGAATAGTGATAGAGCTTTCAGGAACTCCCATTTGTTTTTTTTCGTCATATACTATTTTAACCGTCATTAATTGACCTGGTATAATTTTGAAGTTGCTATTTTCGACGATAACTCTTGCTAAAATTGATCTTGTAGATGGATCTATTCGAGAACTAATTGAGTCTACCTTTCCACTAAAACTATCTTGAAATGCTGAAGATGAAATTTCAGCCTTTAAATTTTTTTTTAAAACTCCGACATAATTTTCTGGAATCTTAATATCAATGATTATCTTTTTTAAATCATCAAGTGTAATAATAAAACTATCAGACCCCAACACACCTTGAGCTATTTCTCTTTTACCCAGTTTACCGTTAAATTCTGCAATAATTTTTTTATCATCTTTAAGATTTGCGATTATTTCACCAGCTTTTACAAACCTTCCATCTATATTCAATTTGCCAATAATCTCATTTTTTTTAACTCTATAAATTTTTGAATTAAAAGCTATTGCTGTTCCAAATGTTTCGATACTTTTATAAAAAATTGACTCCTCTACTTCAGCAACAATTACATTAGGTGCAGGTCTTGCACTAAATTTTTTTTGAAAATGAAGTCCAACGAAATGTCTTGATATAATTATTCCCGCTATAATTATTAAAAAAATTATTAGTAAAGATTTAATTTTAGTTGCTGTTTTCATTAATTTTTAATCCATATTCAGCCCAAGAGCCATCGTAAATCAAAGGTTTTTTACCACTTATGATAGAATTTGCTAGACCTAATATTGTAGCTGTAATACCAGATCCACATGTGAATGCTAGATTTTTCGTCGTATTTAATCCATGTTTTAAAAAAATCTGATTTAATTCATTTTTACTTTTAAAGGTTTTATCTTTTTCATTAATTAATTCATTAAAAGGCAAGTTTATTGATCCTTCAATATTACCACTTCTTAAATGTTTTCTAGGCTCTTTTTGTTTACCTAAAAATCTTTCTCGAGAACGTGCATCAACCAATTGAAATAATTTAGTTTTAATATTTAAGTCAATTTCTTTTTTGTTTAAAACTAACGATGAATTTTCATTAGCCACATACTTGCTTTTAGAAAAATTCACAACACCACCATCGGTTGGTCTTTTTTCCTTAAGCCATTTACTAAATCCTCCATCTAATACAGAGATGAGATTTGGGTCATGACCAAAATATATAAAATTATACCAAACGCGACATGAGCTTATAACATCAGAGTTGTCATATATTATTACATGGTCAGAATTATTTATTCCATAGTTCGAAATAATTTTTTCCCATTCCATCTTTGTTGTAAGCATGTGTGGTAGTGATGTTTTTTGGTTAGAGTTTTTGTCAATGTCAAAAAAAAGTGAATTTTTAATATGACATTTTTTATATTCTTCAAATGCATTTCTAATGACGCCAGGTAAATGCCACGTTGCATCAAAAATTTTTACTTTATTAATATTTTTGCTCAACCATTCTGATGAAACCAAAGTTTTCATAAATTATTTTTTTTAATATATTTTTGATGATATTCCTCTGCCTTACAATAATTTTTAACTTTTGAAATTTTTGTCGCTACCTTTCCATTTAAAAGTTTATCATATTTAGACAACATTACCTCTGCAATTTCCTTTTGTTCTAAATTATCATAAAATATTTCGCTTCTATATTGACTGCCTATATCAGGTAACTGCATATTTTTTTGTGTCGGATCATGCATTTTAAAAAAAAGATCTAAAATTTTTTCAAAAGATATTATTTTTTCGTCGAAAATTAGTTTAACAACCTCAGCATGTTCTGTATTTTTGTTGCAAACCTCTTCATACGTTACTTTAGACGATTTTCCACCAGCATAACCAACTTCAGTTTCAATTATACCTGGTTTACCTCTAAAATTTTCTTCGGGCTTCCAAAAACAACCTAGTGCTAAGTAACATTTTTGCATAATTTCATTTATATGTTAAAAATAATATCAGAAGGATAATAAATTGCTTACTCAAAATCAAATAGGCGTATTGTATATGGTAGGAAGCGTAATTTGCTTTTCTATCATGGATATCTGCGTTAAATGGCTTGATAATTATCCTGTTGGACAAGTTTTATTTTTAAGATTTTTTATTGGATTTATTCCAATTTTTTTCATTATACCAAGAGATAAATTACTAAGTTTTTATAAAACATCTAGACCTGGTTTGCACACTTTCAGGGCTTTTTCTGGAGCAGCTGCGATTATAGCATTATTCATTGGACTAAGAGAATTAACACTTGCGGATGTGGTATCTTTAACTTTCGGAGGTCCAATATTTGTTACAATAGCCTCTATCTTTTTTTTATCTGAAAAGGTTGGAGTTAAAAGATGGTCAGCTGTATTTTTGGGTTTTATAGGAATGTTATTAATCGTCCAGCCGGCTTTTATTGATCTAAACTATTACTACCTCACTCCAATTGTTTTTTGTATTTTTTTTGCTTGCGTTGCAATAAGTGTAAGATCCCTTTCAAAAACCGAGCCTAATTATACGATTGCTTTTTATTTTACTTTTCTTTGTACGCTTCTTGGTCTTGGAACAATATTTTTTGTAGAGTGGAGAATGCCAACATTAATTGATCTAATGATTTTTATTGTTATGGGTTTATGTGGAAGTATAGCGAATCTTCTTTTAACTCAAAGCTATAGATTAGCAGAGGCCTCTTTAGTTACACCTATTAAATATCTTAGTTTAGTATTTGCAATTGTATTTGGATTTTTAATCTGGAGCGAGGTTCCTAAGATTTTAACTTTATTAGGAGCGCTTTTAGTTATCGCAAGTTCGTTAATAATATTTACAAGGGAAGCACAGCTTAGAAAACAAATAATTAATCCAAGATCATGAAAAAACCAATTTATTGGAACAGGGCAAAGCTAATTTTGTCCAAGAGAGACAAAGTGATGAAAAAATTAATCAATAGCTATAAAGATGGAGCTTTAATCACAAGAAATGATGTTTTTTTTTCTTTATGTAAAAGTATCATAGGACAACAAATTAGTATTGCAGCAGCTAATTCTGTTTTTTTAAAATTTGAGAAAATTTGTAAAGGAAACATCAATCCAAAAAATGTAAATAAATTATCACCTCAAATTTTGAAAAGATGTGGACTAAGTAGGCAAAAAGTCAGAGGTATAAAAGATTTAGCAAAAAAAATAATCAACAAAGAATTTAAACCAGAATTAATTAAAAAAATGACGGATGAAGAAGCAATAGATTATTTGTCTAACCTAAGACAAATTGGAAGATGGTCTGCTGAAATGATATTATTATTCACATTCAATAGGTCAAATATTTGGCCTTTACAGGACATAGGTTTGTTAAGGGCGATTTCAAATAATTATAAAAAGAAGTATTTCCCTCCAAAGGCTTTCTTGAATAAGCTGTATAAAAAATTCACACCCTATTGTTCAGTCGCAACCTGGTATTTGTGGAGATCAATTGATGATGAGCCTATTCAGTATTAAGCACCTTCAATGGTTTGATGTTGTCGATCTGCATAGCCTATTAAGATTGAATGAGCGTCTTGATATTCTTTTGAACGGTAAAAGGCGTTAGCTTCGTCGTAAGATGGAAATTCAATTACAACTGTCCTCGGTGACTTTGCGCCTTCATTAGAGGTTGATCTTCCGCCTCTAACTAAAAATTTTCCTTTAAATTTTTCAACTGCAGCTTTAGCTTTCACTGCATATTCTTTAAGCTTTTCATCATTAATTATATTTTTATAAACACAAACCACATATCCTTTCATTTACAACTCCTTTAAAATCATCTAATTATTTCTATGGCTCAAAAACTTATCATAGATTGGAAAGAGTATAATCTAATAGTTGAGAAACTAGCAATACAAATTCATGAAAGTGGTTATAAACCAACTCTTTTAATCGGAATAATGAGAGGTGGAGCTCCGATTATTGATGTATTGAGCAGAGTATTTAAATTAAAATGTGCTTACTTAGCTGTGGAGTCATATTCAGGCGCTGGAACTGAAGATCAACAAGGAGAGCTAGTTTTTTCTAGAGAAATGAGCTCTACAGTTCAAAATTTAGGAGGAAGGTTGTTATTATGTGATGATCTTTCTGATACAGGCGTAACTTTAAATAGGAGTATTGAATGGTTAAAAAAATATGGACCTCTTAAAGATAAAATTGAAAATATTAAGACCGCAGTTCTTTGGAAAAAAAAGGACTCAACATTTGAGCCTGATTATTGTGCAAAAAGATTAGAATCCAACCCTTGGATAGTACAACCTTTTGAACATTACGAAGAAATTAAAATTCAAGATTTGATAAAAAAACACTCATAAAAAAAGGGCCAGTTAATATAACCAGCCCTTTAATTTTTTTTAATTTTACGCTACTGCAAAACTAACTACACTTAACGCTGCAATCAACCATATGGCAGGAGAAGTTTTTGAAAATTTACCAGTAAAAATTTTAATAAGTGCGTACGCTATAAATGCTAATGCAATACCATGGCTTATACTGTATGTAAGTGGCATAGTAACCATTGCCAAAACTGCAGGGGCTGACTCTGAAATATCATCCCAGTCTATGTCAGTTATGTTTCTAACAAATAAAACTGCAACATAGAGCAAAGCAGCACCGTCTATTTCTTTTGGCAAACTTGTTGCCAAAGGTGAAAAAAATAGACAAGCTAAAAATAATACCCCAATAACAAGTGAAGTCATACCAGTACGACCTCCAGCTTTTACACCGGCACCAGACTCAACATAACTTGTAACTGTAGTAGTTCCCATTAATGCACCCGCAACAGTTCCAACACTATCAGATAGCATAGCTTTATTTATGTCTTTAACTTTACCTTCCCTATTTACTTTTCCAGCCACATTAGCGACCGATGTTAAGGTCCCAGCAGTGTCAAAGAAATCTATAAATAAAAGTGTAAAGATAACGGTAGACATTCCAGCAGTAAAAGCTGCACCAAGATCAAAATCAAATAAGTAAGTCATTGGCGGAGGTGTACTCACTACACCATTAAATTTTCCTAGTCCAGTAACCCAAGCAATTATACTAAAGACAAGTATTCCAATGATGATGTTACCTCTAATACCCATTTTTTCCATTACTATCATTGATACAAAAGCTAAACATCCTAAGATCACTAAAGGATTTTTTATATCGCCAAGTGTGACTAGAGTTACAGGGTGATCTCCAACCACACCCATAATTTCAAGACCTATAATAGCTAAGAAAAATCCTATTCCAGCTCCAATTCCTAGTTTCAAACTTCTTGGAATAGAGTTTATTAGCCAGGCCCTTATCGGTGTTAAAGAAATCAATAAGAATAGTACTCCAGCTACTAGAACTGCCCCCAAAGCTTGCTGAGGCGTGTAACCCATACCCGCTACAACTCCAAATGCTACAAACGCATTAATACCCATACCTGGCGCCAAACCAACCGGCCAAGTTTTTCCATAAAAAGCCATTATGAAACAAGCGATTGCAGTTGCCACTATTGTTGCAGTAAAGACTGCACCAAAATCAAAAAAACCTTTTTCAGGACCAGCAAATTCACCAGATAAAATAAATGGATTCAAAAACATGATGTAAGCCATCGTTAGAAAAGTAGTAACTCCAGCTATAACCTCAGTTTTAAAATTTGTTTTATTTTTTTTGTAATCAAAATATTTTTCAAACATAAATCCTCCTATATGTTTAAATACTCTTAATTTTAAAAAAAATCCTTTAAAAATTGGCGTGTTTAGCTAATTACAACCTACAGTGAATATTTCTGTTTATAAAATAAAGGTATATTCTAGATGAAGTTGAATATGAAAAAAATTTTTTTAGCGTTTACCTTTTTCTTTTTTTTGAATGCCTGTCAATCAGTGTCACAAAAAATCGATGAAAAAATGGAAGCAGAGGAGAAAGCATTAAGCAAATGGCTTAACAAATCAGAGTCCCAATTAAAATTTTCCTTTGGGCGTCCCGATAAAATTGAGTTTAAGGAAAATTCAAGAAATAGATTTTACATTTATATTAAAGAGAAATTAAAAATCAAGTGTGAGAGAACTTTTGAAATTAACCAAAAAAATAAAATTGTAGGATTTGCTAGTAAAAATTGTTTTTAATAAATTTTTGCTGTTTTGAGAATGAAACTATATTCTTCAGCTATTTCAGTTATAGCATTATCTCTCCCACTCATGCCTCCATGTCCAGCTGCATCCACCTTACATTTTAATAACTGAACATTATCATCACTTTTTACATCTCTCAATTTAGCTATATACTTAATTGGTTCTGAATATAAAACACGATTATCAAATAAAGATGTGGTAATAAACATTGGGGGATAATCTTTTTTTTCCAAATTATTATATGGAGAATAAGATAATATATAATTAAAGTATTCTTTACTTTTAATCGGGTTTCCCCATAATTCCCATTCAGCAGGTGTAAGTGGTAATTTTTCATTGAGCATCGTAGTCATGGTGTCAACAAATGGAACTAATAACAACATTGAAAAAAATAATTCTGGCGCCATATTTGCTACGCTTCCACCCGTGAGGCCTCCAGCGCTCCCACCGTAAAAACAAATACCTCCTTTGTAAGTATACCTTTGATCAATTAAATGATTTGCACACGCAATATAATCTAAAAAGGTATTTTTTTTTAATTTCATTTTACCTTCTGTATGCCAAGTATCTCCTAAATCTCCCCCGCCTCTTACGTGAGCAATTGCAAAAGTAATACCTCTATCAACTAAACAAAATCTTGATGCACTAAATGATGGAGAAATGCTGTGCTTATAAGCGCCATATGCATACAATAGTATTTTAGATTTTCCATCCTGCTTTTTATTTTTCAAACGTAATAAGCTAATCGGTATCATCCTACCATCGTGAGATTTAGCCTTTATCCTCTCAACAACATATTTGTTTGGATCATGTCCTGATGGGATTTCTAATTCTTTGACTAATTTTTTTTCCTTAGTAATTATATCATATTCATAAATTTTATTAGGTGTTGCCATACTTTCCCAGCTGACTCTGATCTTACTCGTATTAGTATCTTTTTGCATAAGAGATGCCCCTGGAACTCCTATTGCTTCATCAGAAATTGTTATCTCTTCTTCATTATTGGTTTTTATTTTTCTTATAAAAAGTTTTGAAATAGCATCTGATTTTTCTCCTCGAATAATATATTCATCTAAGAAATCTAAACCACCAATAACAGTCTCTTTTTTTGGAGAAATAAATTCTTCTAATTTATCTGTTTCATTAGTTTTACATCTTTGAACCTTGTAGTCTCTAGCATTTTCGTTCGTGTGTATATAAAAATATCCTTGCCAAGAATCTAAAGAGTATCGGACGTCTTTTTTTCTTTTTTTAAATAATTTTAGATCAATTTCTTTTATTTCTGACGGAAAAAAGTACTCTTCTGTAGTAATATGATCAGAGGTAGTGATTATAAAAAATTTTTCATCAGAAGTAAGACTAATTGAACAAGTAAACGTTTCATCTTTTTCTTCAAATATTAGTTCATCTTTATCTTCAGAGGTCCCTAAATAGTGTCTGAAAATTTTCCTAGGACGGTGAAATTTATCTAGTTTGGTATAAAAAAAACTTTTACTGTCTAAGCTCCAGGTGATACTTCCGCTAGTATTTTCTATTTTTTCTTGTTGATCTTGATTTTTGAATAAGTTTCTTAAATAGATCGTAAAATACTCTGAGCCTTTAAGGTCTAAAGAGTACGCCATATATTCATCTGAATGAGAAACACTTATACTACCAATTCCAAAATACTCTGAACCGAACTTATGTTTTTCAAGATCTCCATCGAAATATACCTCTTCAGGTTTAGATAGATCAATTAATTGCCTAATACGTTTACCGTAATTTCCCTCTTTTTCTGTTTTTTGCCAATAAAAATATTTTTTGTCTTTAAATTTCAGAGAAACATCATCTAATTTTATTTTTGACTTAATCTCATCAAAAAGACTCCTTTGTAAGTTTTTTACATCATTAAAGTAATTATTTGTTAGGTCATTATTTTCTTCAATATATTTTCTTACATCAGGTAGTAACTTATTGGGATTCTTTAATACTTCTAAAATATCAGGTTGATCTACCCAGGAATAATCATCTTTTAGTATGATTTCGTGGTACTTTTTCTCACTCTTTATTTTTTTTAGTTTTGGTATATTCATACTTATAAAATTATATGAATTGGTTTTTAATTGGAATAATCATATTTGTCATTATCTATTTATTGCTCAATTGGTTTGCAAAAACTAGTAGTAAAAAAATCGCACAATTTTTGAAGGGATTAGTAGTAATAGCCTCTATTTTTTTAGCAACAATTTTAGCAGTGGGAGGTAAATTTTTATTTTCTTTACCCTTTTTATTAATTCTTTTGACCGGGCTAAAAATAAAAGGCTTTACAGCGCTTCAAGTGTTTCAGTTGTGGAGATTAATTCAATTTTTAAGAAGTTCGGGAAGATTTGGAAATAATTTTAACAAGCAATCAAAAGCTTCATCCAATATAACATTAGATGAAAGTTATAAATTACTAGGATTAAAAAAGGGATGTTCAAAAAACGATGTTTTAAAATCAGCAGCTAAACTTCAAAAGAGAATTCATCCAGATCTAAATAGGGACGTTAATACTGAACGTTTAAGCCAGCTAGTTAATGAGGCTAAAGAAATAATATTAAAAAATGATTTTAATTAAATAATAATTTCTCTGTTTTATGCAAAACTTTTTCAAATAAAATACGTTTTGTTCCCAAAGTATTGTGGCCTGTTGTCATTATAGTTTCCCCTTCTGGGACGATAACATCGATATTTTTAGAATAAGCAGAATAACTATAAGCAGGAGAGTCACAAAAAATTCCAATAGATTTTATACCTAAAGCAGCACTAATATGCAAAAACCCAGTGTCATTACCAACATATAAATCTGCATTTTTAATAATTGGTAGAATTTCATTTATTTGAAAACTAGACATTGAAAAACAGTTTGCATTAATTTTCGAGTTTAAAAAAATATTTTCAAGTTCTTTTTCGTTTTTTCCACAAGCTAGATAAAATTTACATTTTTTTGTTTTTAATAGACTTTCAGCCAATCTTAAATAATTTTTTATATTCCATCTTTTCGTTGGACCAGACGCAGATATTCCAAGAATTATATGCTTAAAATTTGGGTCAAAAGCATATTTTTTTTTTACATCTAATAATCTTTTATCACTTAAAACTAAATTTGGTTGCGTTGAAACTTTTTCATCAAGGCACATTTCTGCGAAATCTTTAGCAGATTTAAAAATTATATCTTTCTTTCTAAATAACGGGTATTGTAGAACTACTTTAATACCAGCAAATTTCGCAGCAAGAAAGTATCTTAATGAACTATTAAAAATAAAAACTTTATCAAATTTTTTTGATTTTAATATTTTTACCAAATTAAAAAAACCTGTTATCCCGTCATTTGAACGATCTAACATAATAATTTCATTTATGTTTCTATCATCAGCGAATAAATCCTCTGCTCTTGAGGTTTTTTTTGCCAATAGTGAAATAGATATATTAAATTTTTTACAGATAGCGTGAAAATAGGGAGTAAAAATAACCATATCTCCAATGCCGTATCTTTGTTGAATAACAAGAACTTTCATTTTGAGTAGGTTTATTATAACCTAGTTGAATTAAATTAGGAAAGGTTATGATAAATAAAGGAATTTACGCTGCCACTTTAAGCGTGATTAACAAAGATTATTCGCTCAATGTTGAGGAAACAATTAATCATGCAGAGAAGATTATTTTAAACGGATGTCATGGAGTATTTTTTTTTGGCTCAACTGGGCAAAGTCAACTTATTTCAATATCAGAAAAAAAAGAGCTTATTTCATCAATAGCATCACACAGACTTAAAAAACATTTTTTTCTTGGAACAGGTTGCAATTCTTTGAAAGAAAATATTGATCTTATAAGATATGCAATGGAATTTGGATTTAACACTTTTTTATTAATGCCCCCGGCTTATTATAAGGGCAATACAGATAATGGTGTTTATGAATTTTATAAAAATATCATTAACAAAGCTCCAAAAGTTAAAATTATTTTATATAATTTTGAAAAACTAAGTGGTTATTTATTTAATATTGAGATTATAAAAAAATTAAAGAAAGATTTTCCAAAAAACATAATAGGGTGTAAAGACTCAAGCTATAATTTATACAAAGAATTAAAAATTAAAGATTTTTTAATTTTTCCTGGTTCAGAAGCTAAATTAAAATCAGTATTTGAGCAGGGATGCGCAGGCTCAATCTCTGCAACTTTGAACGTAACTCATTTTTTAGCTAGAAGAGTATTCGATGACTTTAAAAATAAAAATAAACAGACTCACGAACAAAAGCTTGTTTCGGTAAGAAACGTTTTTGATAATTATAATCTAATTTCATCTTTGCATACATTTCTTGGAGCTCAGAATAAAAGTTTTGAAAATCTTATTCCCCCCTTAACGACGCTGGACAATATAAAAAAAAAAGAACTTATAGATAATTTAAAAAAACTAAGTTTCACAGTTTCGGAGAATATAGCAGCATGATTATTAAAAAATTTTTAAATGGTATTATTAAGGAAGATGGTTTTAATTTAGAAACTTCGAACAATAAAATTTTTTTGATAGGCAAACCAAAGAAAAAAATTCCAATAAAATTAAAACTTATGACTAGATCAATAGAATATAAACTTTTGTTATTTCCAGATTTTTATTTTGGAAAAGGGTATGTAGATGGTGAGATTTTAATTGAGAATGGTACAATTTCTGAAATATTAGATATAGCCTTAAAAAATATCGGACGAAAAGACATTAGCGCTTTTTCAAAGATAATAAATAAAATCAGAGGATCATGGAGATACATTACTAATTTTAATACAAGGAACAGCGCTAAAGCAAATGTTGAAAAGCATTACGACATAGGGACAGCAGATTTTTATAAAATGTTTATAGATAAAAAACATTTTCAATATAGTTGTGGCTACTGGCCAGACAAAAATATGTCTTTGGAGGAAAGCCAAGAGTCTATGATTAACCACATGATAAAAAAATTGAATATTAACGATAACGACAAAATTTTGGATATCGGCTCGGGTTTTGGTGGCCTAGCATGTGCAATTGCTGAAAAAACAAAAGCAAGAGTTACAGGTATAACATTATCTAAAATTCAACTAGAACATTCAAAAAAAATTGCTAGAGAGAAAAGATTAGATAACTTATGTCAATTTAAACTTGAGGACTATCGAGACACAAAAGAAAAATACACTAAAATTATCAGTAAAGGAATGATGGAACACGTGCAAAGAAAATACTATAAAACTTACTTTAAAAAAATCTTTAATTTATTAGAACCAAATGGCAAAGCATTAGTTCATACTATTGGAAGTATAGATAAGCCTAGACCACCTCAGTCCTGGATCACGACATTTATTTTTCCATCCGGTTATACCCCTTCTCTTTCTGAAGTTATGCCGGCTATCGAGTCTTCAAAGTTGGTTTTAAGTGATCTTGAAGTTTTACCTGGAATTCACTATGCCTCCACTCTTAAAGAGTGGAAAAAAAGATTTATTGAAAATAAAAAACTAGTAATTAAAAAATACGATCAAACTTTCTATAGATTGTGGCTTTTCTATCTTGCTTCTTGTCAAAAAGCTTTTGAGTGGACCGATCAATGTAATTTTCAGATATTACTTAATAAAGATATAAACATAGGTCCTAGAACAAGAAACTATATTTACAACTAATTTAAAGCTATAAACTTAAAATAGCTTATGAGAAAAAAAAGGACCAAATCAAAAAAAGTAAAAAAATATAGGAAACTAAGAAAAAGTAGAAAAAATTTTAAAAAGAGTTCAATTAAGTATAAAAAAATAAAATCTAAAATTTTAAAGAAAAGAAAAAAAGTTCGCAAAAAAAAACGGAAAAAAAAATCTTCAAAAAAAATTTCTAAAAAGTTATTTAGAAAAATACTTAGGTTTGGCAGAATTAAACTAGACTTTAAGTTTAATTTTAATTTGGACAAAACTCTTCAGAATTTCTTTCAGGGCATCTCTGACTCAATCAGAAGTTTTAAGCAAGTAATCGAAGAAGAAAGAGAAAAGAAAAAACAAGAAAAAATAAAGTTGATGGAAAAAGAAAAAGAGGATTCTATTAGACAAATAAAAAATTTAAAAGATGATGAAATAAAAAGAAAACAAGAAGAGATAAAAATGGAACAAAAACTTGAAAGAGAGAGAAAAATTGATTTAAAAAGATTTATAAGAGAAGAACAAGCTTTACTAAGGAAAGAATTAGCAGAAAGACAACGAAAGTTTTATGAAAAAATTAGATTAGAGAAAAAAATTGATAAATTTAGAAAAAGAGAAGAAATTGAGATAAAAAATCTTACAAAATTTGTTTTAACTCAAGAAAGAGAAAATTATGCTGAAGTTCAAGAGAGAATATCTAAAATAAAATTAAAATATCAGTCTATTAGAGATCAAAAAATACGTGAAAGAATTGAGCAACTTGGCATTGAAGTATCTTCAAGTGATACTCGCGCAGAATTGTTAAATAAAGAAAGAGAATTTAATTTTGAAAGAGAAAAAATTGAAAACACTTTAGAAAGTTATTACAGAAGCATGGCTTCTTGTGTTTTTCAATTAAATAGAAAATGGCTTCCCAAAAAAATGTCATTGCTTAGAGTTATCGACAGAAGATACGAGTCTTCTGAGATTTTTATAAAGTTAGATGAGGAAAATGATGAAAATTGGATAATGCTTGTTTATTTAAAAGATAATAATCCAAATTCTAACATCGTAGTAGAAGATAAGACCGATAAAGAAAAACACACTTCAAACGAATACAAAGCGAATGAAATATTTAAGTTCTCCGATACTCTAGTCGACTCGCTTACTTTAATGATAGACAAAGAATTTAAGAAAAAATTAAATTAGTTGAAGATATCTTTTAGTAATTTAAGCTGACCAATCTTAAACACAATTGCGTCATCTTTTTTAAACCCAAATTTTTCAGCACCGTTTTTAAATCTTTTTGGCGGCTCCATAATAGGCTCTAGTGAAAGCACTACAGTTCCCCAGTGCATTCCAATTACTTTTTTACTTTTAAGATCTCTTGCTACTTGTAAAGCTTCCTCAGGATTAGTGTGATAAACAGACTTATCTTTAACAGGCATTATTGGAAAAAAATTATAAGCTCCTATATTTATGAAAGTGATATCGATAGGACCAAATTTGTTTCCAAGATCTTTATAAATATTACCTATTCCTGTATCACATGCGAACAAAATTTTTTTATTTTTATATTCAATTAAAAAATTTCCCCAAAGAGTTTTGTTAGTATCCCATAGACTTCTTTTTGACCAGTGAACAGCAGGCAATAGAGTAACCCTGATATCTTCGGTGACTTGAATTTTTTCATACCAATCAAGTTCATTGACATCTTTATAGTTTCTAAAATATTTTCCAAGTTTAAGGGGAAGTATTACCTTAGTGTCTTTGAAAGGAAAATTTCTTATCGTAGCAGCATCTTGATGGTCGTAATGATTATGAGTTAAAAGAAATAAATTTACTTTAGGAATTTCGCTAAGATTTATAGCTGGCGGAACATATCTTTTAGGACCAAAAATCAATGGACCAGTATTTTTAGAAAAAACTGGATCAGTAATAATAGTTGTATCACCTAATTTTATCAAAAAAGTTGCGTGACCTATCCAAGCAATATAATCTTTATTTCGATTCTTTTCTAAATCTTCTAACACGCTCTTTCTTGGAATTACGTGATCATCAGGAAATTCAATCTTTATTTTTTTTCTCTCTTCATTAAAAATTTTGTAAGACCATTTTACATTTGGGTCCCTTTCGGGTGAGCCTTCAGGATTTCTAAATGTTCCGTCAGGTAAATGGTGAAAGGGTTTTTTTTCCATTGCTTTAGATGTAAAAGTGAAAGTTAAAATTAAAAGTAAATATATAAATAATTTTAACATGATCTTTATTAATTTTTTTTCTTATTTCTTGTAGCATTATTAATTTTATCTCCGAAATTTCTAATTTTGTCCCACTCTTCAATTTTTTTTGATTCTTTTTCAGCTTTACGGCTGACGATTATTGGAAATATAATAAGGGCTAAAATCATTAAAATACAAGCAATAATAAGGGGTGTTTTCATAAACCCCTTATTATCATAAATTTAAAATTTAAGTAATTTAATTAGCCTTTTAGGCAGTTTTTTTTATTTATTCTTTTATTAAAATCTTGAACATCTTTGTCAACAAACCAAATATAGCTAGTTTCTTGCATATTGTTCACAGCAGGAGTGCATTTTTTTCCAAAAGTCACTCTTGAAATTTGATTTCCTGCACAACTGTTCAATAAAATTATTAAAGTTAAAATTGCAAATATTTTCATGATATAAATATAATTTTAAAGTCTGTAATTTAGTTGTCACAAAAATGTTAAAATTGTGAAAAAACTCTTTCTTAAAACTGAAAAAGATTAGGGTTTTCCCCTCAAGAGCATTGTTTTTGCCACAAAAACTGTTAAATTATTATGTGAAGCTTAGTAGGAAAAATATCAAAATTGCTGTCGTTATGGGATCTAACACAGATTATGCTATAATGAAAGAAGCTGAAAAAATACTTAAAACTTTAAATATAAATTTTGATACAAAAATTATCTCCGCACACAGAACTCCCTTAAGAATGTATGAATTTGCAAAAACTGCTCATAAAAAATATAAAGTAATAATTGCAGGCGCCGGGGGCGCCGCACACTTGCCCGGTATGATTTCCTCTCTTACAAGCTTACCAGTTATAGCCGTACCTGTAGAGACGAAAAGCTTAAAAGGTTTAGATTCGCTTTTAAGCGTTGTTCAAATGCCAAAAGGTGTGGTGACTGCAACTGTTGCTATAAACAATGCAATGAACGCTGGTTTATTAGCAGCACAGATAGTTGCTTTATTAAACGGTGAAATTAAAAAAAATCTAGAAAAATTTAGAATCAAACAAACTAAATCCATTAAAATTAAACCAAAAAAGTAATGAAAGAGACAGTTAGGTTAGGCATTCTTGGTGGTGGGCAACTAGGCGCTATGATGTGTCAAGCTGCAAAAAAACTAAATATTAAAACAATAGTATTATCAGACGATAAAGAGAGTCCAGCACAAAATTATTCTGATCAATTTATATGTTCAAAATATGAAAATAACAAAAAAATTGACGAATTTATAAATGAAGTTGACATCGTAACTTATGAATTTGAAAATATACCAGTTAAAATTCTAAAAGATATAAATAAAAAAAAAAAAGTTCTACCCAATCCGGAAATAAATCAAATAGTTCAAAACAGGAATTTAGAAAAGACATTTGTGAATAATCTCGGAATAAATACCACAAATTGGGCATTTATAAAATCTGTTGATGATGTGAAACAAAATAAAAAACTTCTGCCCGGAATATTAAAAACAAATACACTAGGTTACGATGGACATGGCCAGTTTATATTAAATTCTTTGGATGATATTAAAAAAGAATGGTGCTTTACAGCTGATTACATTTTAGAAAAAAAAGTGAACTTAAAAAAAGAAATCTCAGTAGTGATAACTAGATTTGGAAGCGGTGAAAATTATGTTTATGAACCAATTGAAAACATTCATAAAGATCAAATTTTAAAATACTCGAAGATTCCAGCGGATATTAGTCTAGATATCTCTCTAAAAGCACAAAACTTTGCTAAACTAATCGCAGATAAATTAGATTATGTAGGAACAATGTGTGTTGAATATTTTCTAGATCAAGATGAAAATCTTATGGTAAATGAAGTTGCACCCAGAGTTCATAATTCAGGTCACCTTACAATCAATGCCTTTAGTATAAGCCAATTTGAAAATCATATTCGAGCTGTATGTGGTCTTGAAAAGTTAGAGGTAAAAAAGATAGCAAACGCTGAAATGAATAATATTTTAGGTAAAGAAATTGAGATATATAGAAAAAAAACTTTTAATTCTGACGAATACTTTTTTGATTACGGAAAAAAAATTATTAAAGAAAAAAGAAAGATGGGCCATCTAACAATTTTAAAAAAATAAATTTATTTAATTGTTATACGATGCATAATTCGCCTACAGTTTTTAATTTCACTAGCTTTGTGCATCACACTCAAATTATCCCATAGAACTAGATCTCCTTTAGACCATTCATATGAAAATATGAATTCATCTTTATTTACATGGTCTATGAGATAATTTTTAATTTTATTATTATCTTGATTTTTAATATTTTTAATTTCCATAAGATGGCCCGGTGAAACATACAAAGATTTTTGTCCATTAACCTCTTGAACAATTGAATGTTCTGCTTGCAGAACTCTAGACGATTGAATTCCAGCTATACGTTCTAACTCAAGTCTAGTTTTACTAATTGGTCCAGCAGATGAGAAAATACCTTTAGCATTTCTAATTTTTTGTTTTATATCTTCTGGAAGTTTTTTATAGGCATTAAAGCCAGAAGAAAAAATGGTGTTTCCTTGCCCCTTAGGAATTTCTATTCCCATTAGCATTGTATATCGGGGCCTGTCCTTAGTTAAGTACGAAGTATCTTGATGAAGCCATGATCCACCAAAAGCTAAACTTTTATCAGAAGACTTGCGTTCTAAAACGTTTATGTAAGGAAAATTTTTTAAACCTTTTAGCCTAGGATATTCTACTAATTGGCCGATAGATTTTGCAAAATTTTGATAAGCATTTGAGTCTAAATTTTGTTTTTTTATAAAAATAACTCCATATTTATTAAGCGTTTTTTTTATCTCAATCGTTAAATCTTTATTTAGTTTATTTAAATTAATGTTATTAATATAGGCGCCAACGTTATTTTTTCCTGGAGTAATAGAAATTGAGTTCATTTAATTCAAAGGTTTAACTATAGAGGGGTCATTATTGATCGGATTATTTACATCTTTAGAAATTTCGTAAAATTTTAAATTAGGAGGTTTTATTGAATTTAATGTTTCCATGGCATCTTTTTTTACATTCAAATAATTATTTACTTGGCTGTGGTTTATAATTAAAGGCTCTCTATGATGAATAGTGCTAATTGTTTCTGTTGCTTCTCTTGTAATAATACAAAATTGATTATTTTGATGAATACCAGCGAAAAACATAATTTCATTGTCTTCTTTTGTAAAATAATAAGGAATTTTTGATTTGTCTTCTCTTTTCCATTCATAATATCCATCAGCTGGAATAATACATCTAGATGTTTGAATAAGATTTTTAAAAGTAATTTTTTCCATTAATGTTTCTTTTCTAGCATTGATAAGAGGAGAAAATTTGTCCAACTTTTTAGACCAACTTGGAACTAAACCCCATTCACAGAGTTCTAAAGCTTTACCATTGGTGTAAGATTTTATTATAGGAAGCTGCTGAGTAGGGTGAGCATTAAAATTTTCTGTGTCTTCGACTTTTATATTTGATTTTACTAATTCACTAGTTTTAGTGACCGGTTTAGTAATTTTATATCTTCCACACATTATTTTTTTTTCTTTTCTCTTTTAATTTTTCTTTTTTCTTTCAAAGAAAGTTTAGCTTTTTTCATAAAATTTCGGTCTTTAAGGCTTTTCCCTGAATATCTTTTTGACATAAAAACTAATCATCTATTATTTCATGAAATTGTTCTCCTAGTCCATCAACTTTTAGATGAAGTTTGTCGCCTGCCTTCAAAAACCTTGGTTTTTCCATCTCCATAGCTGTTCCTGCCGGTGTTCCTGTAGTAATAATAGTGCCAGGGTATAAAGTCATAAATTGACTTATATGAGAAATCAAAAAATTAAAATTAAAAATCATTTTCTCGGTATTTCCATTTTGCCTTCTTTCTCCATTTATGTCTAAAGAAAGATTTATATTATTTATATTTTTAATGTCATCTGTTGTAACTAACCATGGACCGCATGGACCGGCGATAGATTTGCCTTTTATCCATTGCCCGCCCCTTTCTTTTTGCCAAGATCTTTCAGAGATATCATTTACAATACAGTATCCGAAAATATAGTTCTGAGCTTGACTTTCTTTTATGTATTTACCTTTACGTCCAATAATAATAGCAACCTCACATTCGTAATCCATTTTATTTGCAGCTTTAGGTTTAATAACGTTATCGTTAGGGCCTTGAATGCATCCTGAACTTTTATTAAAAAGTATAGGCTCAACTGGTAATTTTGATTTACTTCCCTCAACGTGCTCTTTGTAATTTAATCCTATAGCTAAAAAATCAACCGGCCTATTTATGGGACATCCAATTCTATTGGTTTTTATTTCAGGCAAATCTTCTAAATGTATTTTTTTTAGTTTTTCTAAATTTTCAAAGTTAATTGTGTCTGGATTAAAATCATTTATAAATCCTGATAGATTTCTTAATTTTTTATTTTTATCAAGAGCCGCTGTTGTCTCGAAACCTAATTCACCAACTCTTAGTAAAATCATTTTCTGATGAAAAATCTTTCAATTCTTTCTAACGTAGTTGTCTCAGGACCAGAATAGGGAACACTATAACTATTTTCATTTTGATCTAAAACCATCAGACCCCTTGTAAAAATAAAAACTATGAAAACCACAAGACCAAAGATCAAAAGTTTTGAAGGACTATATTCTGATGCTTTTGTTTCTGCTTGAAGTGACTGGTCATTTTTTTTTCCTCGATGAAATTGTTTGAATGTGTAGTAAATTCCAAAAATCAAAAGAACATGCGCTAACATAACTGAACCAAATCCCAAAGCCATAGTTTCATATTGAAAAACATAAATACTAAAAATTACTGACCAAATAAATGACAACTGTAAAAGTATGCTTAATCGAGTACTTTTAGGTAAGTTTCTGAAGTCAGGATTATTGTCCTCTCTAAACATTATAGAGGCTGTATCTATCATCCAATTTTTAAATTTTTCCATATTATTGTATTTAGCAGAATATATTGATAATTTATATTTATAAATTTCTTGCTAATTGTCTCACTTTTTTCATATGTTTTTCAAATTTTTCCTTAGACATACCTGGCAAAACTTCATAATGCCTACTGTAAATTGTTTTCATTCCACCAAGTTTTAAAACACCCGCTTTAATTCTTCGAAAAGGTATATTCTGAAACCAGGTCTGTATAGAAAACCAGTTACCTCCATAAGTCATAGTCATAAGAGCTAATTTATTTTTCATTATTCCTGGACGAGGATATCCCCAATTACCAACAATCCTTTGGAAAGAAAAAAACCATTTTGGCGCTAAAACATGGTCTATCCAATTTTCTAAACATGCTGTTGCTCTTAAATTATAACAGGGAGAAATCATATACATTACGTCACACTTTTCTAATCGTTTTCGATAATCTAAGACCTGGTCATTAGGAGGTGATCCATCAAAAAATTTTAACTCTTTCTCTTCATACAAATTGACCAGATCTATTTGATGTCCATTTTTTTTGGCTTCATCTATAAAAGTATTTTTGACTGCAGCACAAAAACTTTTTTTTGTATCATGATGTCCAAAAGCAATAAATATTCGAGCCATTTATATTTGTAATTTATTTTTTTTTAAAAAATGAAATAATATCTTCAATATTGATAAATTTTACACCAAAAATAAATCCTAGTCCAATTCCATACCAAGCTGCTCCTGCAAGACCGTATCCATCTACAGATATATCCACATTATAGTAAATTTGAATCTTTCTAACGAAGTAATAGAATATTGCCGAACCTATTAAGCCATTTATCAAAAAAAACTTGTTCATGATTTTATTCGACTTTATCTTTCCAAAAAACTAGACCTGATCCACCACCAATCAAAAGAGCAGAAACAATCCAGGCGCTCTCGTGTTTGACAAAAATAGTCAAAACACCCGCTAAAACCAACAATATTCCTAATGTAGTATTTTTCATTTTTAAATATTGATACTCAATTTACTATACATTATAATCTAAAAACCATCCACATGGTGAGAAAGTGGCTCATCTACATGAGTTAAAAGTAGGTTGAATATAAAAAACAAGGAGGGTGTATGAATAGACACACTAAATTGTTAAACGAATTCAGCCGAAGCAAATCTCAGGCTGATTTTCTTAACAAAATGCAAAAGTCCAGAAAGGCAATGGATATTAATGCCAACGGGACCTCAGGTTATAAAATCAAAGAGGGAACAAACGCTGGAAAAATTTTAAAGCATTTAAAAAAATCGTCAAAAAACATTTAATAAATTGGGGCAATTTTTGTTGCCCCAAAAAAATTGTTTATAAAAAAAGTTATCTACTTTTTAAAACATAATCTTAATTGACTTTAATTAGTATATGATTATAAGATAATTTAACCGCTTATATAAATTGTATTAGAATGTGGTAAATTCATAATCTTCTACACATTTTTAATAAGCACCAAAAAAAATGATAAATATTTTTAGTATTGAAATATTTTTAGGACTACTTCTTGGAATTTTAGTTGGTTGGTCGCTGAAAAATATATTTTCTAAGACAGAAAATGTTAATAATTTAGCAGAAAATCTTAAATCTTTAGAAGAGAAAATTGAGAGTTTTCAAAATTCAAATGCCACTGAAAGGGGATCTTTAAAAGCAATACTTCAAGACATAAAATCTGGTGAAGCAGATGTCGTAAAAGCTGCAGAAGATATAAAAAGAACTCTATTGACAGGCGGGTCACAAAGCCAAGGCTCTTGGGGAGAATTAGTTTTAACACGTATTTTAACTGAAAATCTTAAGTTTACAGAAGGAGAGGAGTTTGAATTGCATAAAAGTTTCAGTGAAGAAGATGGAAGAAAAATACCAGATGTCATTATTCATTTTCCCGATGGAAGAGATGTTATTGTTGACTCAAAAGTATCATTAAAAGCTTGGGATGAATATGTTAATTCAAAAGATGAAAGGTCTAAGGAAGAAGCGTTAGAAAGACACAAATTGTCTTTAAAGAATCATATCGATACTTTAGCAAAGAAAAACTATCAAGGCATTAAAGGTATAAAAACAATTGATACTGTAATAATGTTTTGCCCGAACGAGTCAGCAATTTCTATTCTCCCACGCCAGGGAGGAAGTAAATTATTTGAGTATGCAATAAAAAATAAAATTACCTTAGCTTCGCCTAGTATATTTTATTATATGTTAAAAACAGCTGAGTATTCATGGAAGGCAGATAAGACAAGTAAAAATGTATCGGAAATAATTAAATTAGCTAATTTAGTAAGTTCACAAGCAGTAGATATTTATGGAAGTGCTAAAAAAGCTCAAGATGCTATTTTAAATAGCTCAGACAAAATAACAGAAGTCATGGAAAAAATTCAAGATGGTAGCGGTAGTTTCTTGGGAAGAGTTAAAAAAATGAATAAGCTGGGTTTATCACCTAAAAAATCAATACCTATAGAAATTGATGAAGATGAAAATGCAGATCCTAAAGTAATTGAAAAATTTAGGAGGAGAGATAAACAATAATGCCGAATATTGCAGTCCTGGACTTTGAAGCTCAATCAGCATCAACTTCGACAGGTAAAATTATATCTGTAACTGGAATTTTGTATAACGATCAATTTCAAGAACTTGATAGATTTGAATTGTTCTGTAGAAATGTGCCAGGATATATCCCAGATCCCTATAGTCTTTGGGTTAACAAAGGTTTAAAAAAATTAAAAGAGTCAAACATGAGTCATTACAAACTTATGTTGGAAATGCATAAAAAAATTAATCAATGGTCACCTTGTATTTGGGCAACATGGAATGGACATGGGTATGACTTTCCTTTGAGTGAAAAAGAAAATTATAGATCCTTATTGCCAATTTATGTCTTGAAAACTAACGGAAATGAAGCCGCTGACTTTCTTCCGTTTGCAAGAGCATCAAAACTTTTTTATCCGAATTCGTTGGAAACTTCTTATTCGAGCTCGAATAATCCTGTTTTTAAACTAGAGGATCTAGGTATGAAAAATTTTCCAGAAACTGATAAAAGTAAATTTCATACAGCGACACAAGATGTGGAAATAACTGCTAAAGTTATGAAAAAGATAAAAGAAACAGCTAAACCTATATTTCAATCTTCTTTAATGACTATTTCCAAACAAAATGCAAAAAATGAAATTTTAAAAAATAAGTTATTTACAACTGCACTATACTACTTTGGTAAAAGTCGACCATTTGCGTGCACATATTTTTTTGATCATCCAAAATATTTAGGATGGCCTATGGTTTTTTGTCTTGAAAATGATCCTAAAGATTTGATTTCAATGGATTATCGCTCTCTAAAAGAAGTAATGAAAAAACCAGGTAAATTTGTTAGAGCAATACCTCTAAAACACCCTGTGATTTTACATATTGATTATGCTTTAAAAACAGAACCTTATAATGTAATTGGATTAAACAAATTGAAAGAGAGGGCTAACACAATTAAAAACAATCCCGAGTTTGCTGATAAATGTAAGAGAGCTATTAAAGAAATAGCAGAGGAAAAAGAAATAAAAAATAAGTCTAAAGAAGATTTGAGAACAGCAAATGATCCGCATAATCAATTATATAGCGGAGGTTTTTTAGATAAAAATAGCCCAGACAATGAAATCATAAAAAAATTTCACACAATAGATTGGGATAAAAGATACGAGGAAGTTATTAAAATAAAAGACACAAGATTTAAATACTTTGGTGAAAGATTGATTTATCAAAATGAACCTGAAGCCCTTCCAAAGGAAGTATATAAAAGAATTCACTCAGATACCGCGGAAAGAGTTTTAAGATTAGAGGAAAAAAATTTTACCACAATTCCAATGGCAGAACATTTAATCGACTCTATTAGAGCAGAAAAAGACATATCAAAAGAAAAATTAGAATATATGAACGAAGTTGATGCTATGATTAAAGAAATGAGAGTTGTGTATGAAAAAGCTTTAACTTGACTTTAAATTTAAAATACTTATTTAGATCTTATGGCTACAATTAAATCAACAGACGAAACTTTCGAACAACTCAAAAAAGAACATAAAATTCTTTATTTAGATTTTTGGGCACCCTGGTGTTCACCATGTGTCCAGCTTTCCCCAATATTAGAAGAAATTTCTAATGAGATGACGAACGTAACGATAGCAAAACATAACATTGATGAAGAACCAAATGTGCCAACTCAATTTTCTGTAAAAGGAATTCCTACAATGATTTTATTCGTCAATGGAGAGCAAAAGGCAGTTAAAGTAGGAGCAACAAACAAGAGCGATATCGTTGATTTTTTGAAATCAAACATTTAATTTTTTCTCAAGATATTTCCACAAAGATAAAGTGATCCAAAGACACAAATAACTTTTTTCTCTTTTGACCTGACCATTTGAAGGGCTGACTCAAAACTTTGAGAAATTTCTGAATTAAAATTGTTTTTTTTTGAAATTTTAAATAATATTTTATTTGACTCGGATGAAGGTTCGTTTTCTATTGGTATTGATACGACTTTTTCAAAAATACCTTTAAACTGTTTTATAAAATTATTTGGATCCTTATTTTTTGTCATTCCCCAAATACCATATATTGGTATTTTTAAAGTCTTGAGATAATTAGCTAGATTTTTTGCACTTATTTCTGAGTGACAACCATCAATTAAAAGTTTTTCATTTTTATGTAATTTTTTTTTAATTTTTCCTTTTTCTAAATATTCAACTCTGCCCATATACTTGATTTTAGGCAGTGTTTTAACAATTATATTTTTTTTTATTTTTAAATCTAAAGCAATTTTTATGGAAAGACATAAATTTTCTAATAATCCTTTTGAGTAAATATTTTTTGTATTAAGCTTTATATTATTGCTTTTATCTTGATAATAATAATGGTCATTTCTCTTTTTTAGTTTCCAAGAACTAAAATAAGTTTTATTGCTACTATTTTTTTTTAGATGTTTTTTTATTTTTTTTAAAACCATTGGTTTTTGTTTTCCCACGTAAATATGAGTAAATTTACTTAAAAAACCAACCTTTTGAAGAATTACCTCATTAAGAGTTTTTCTCTTTAAAAAATTTAAATGTTGTTTATTTATGTTTACTATTACTTGTTTAATAGGAAAATCAATTACATTATTACTATCTAGGCGCCACAAACAACCTGCCTCTTGAATAACGAAATCAGTATTCATTTTTGAGGCGTTTATTATAAAAACTAATGTTAATACCTCATAAATAGTTAGTGGAATTTTCAATTTTTCGATGGCTTTGATTGAACTTCTTATCTCTTTGTGGGATAGATATTTTTTTCCCATCCAAAATCTTTCCTTTATATCGACTAAGCTTGGAGATACATGAGTAGATACTGTCTGTTTATTTCCTTCAATAAAATATCTTAGATTTCTTAAAACACTGAACTTACCATCGCTACCAATTACTTGAATAACATTAAAAAGCTTTTTTTCTGGATGCCCTAATTTGACTAAAGCTAATTTAATCCTTTTTAGGTTAAAATTTACAGTTTTATTAAAAAGCTTATGTTTAGCTAGCTGATTGTAAAGATTTATCGATTGTAACGACATCTGAAGAATCTATCTGAGCTTTTGTCTCGTTATTTTTGAGCAAGACTGAAAGTAAAGTTCCTACTGTCTTACTTAAATATTTTCTCTCAATAACTAAGTCTATAAAACCATGGTCTCTAACATACTCTGCTTGTTGGAAATCCGGAGGCAACTCTTCTCTGACAGTATCTTGAATGACTCTCTTTCCAGCAAATCCTACGACTGAACCTTTTTCGGCAAGAACTAAATCGCCCAAACTAGCCCAAGATGCAGTTACACCACCTGTTGTTGGGTTAGTTAACACTGTTATATAGGGTACATTATTTTTCTTTAACTCACTTACAGCCAATGTTGTACGGCTCATTTGAAGAACTGCAATACCTGACTCCATTAGACGTTGACCTCCGCTACAACTAAAAAAGACCAACGGTTTTTTATTTTCAATCGAATGCTGCACTGCCGCAAGAAAAGCTTCTCCACTTGCAGCGCCAAAGCTTCCACCAATAAATCTAAAATCTTGTGCACCTGCAACAATTTCAATATTATTTAACTTCCCTTTTGCTATTAGTATCGCATCATCTTGGCCAGTTAATTTTCTAGCTGTTTTTAAACGATCAGTGTATTTCTTATTATCTTTAAAATTTAATGGATCATCTTTTGGTACAGGAGTAGATAAAATTTCATACTCGCCATTATCAAAAAATAAATCGAAACGCTCTTTACAAGTTAGTTTATGATGTGAGCCACATTTAGGGCAACAATTAAAATTTAGTTTAAGATCTTCTTTGTATATCAAATTTTTACAACTACATGTAGTCCATAATGTATCATCATTGTTAGTTGAACTTCTTTTTTTAAAAAGTGATTTTATTTTTGGTTTAATAAATTTAGTTATCCAATTCATAATAATTTTTTCTTCAATACTTTTACAATCTTATCTACTTTTGTGACAGGATTTTGTCTTTTTTTAACAGAATCATTGATTATTTTACACAATTGAGAGCCAACTACAAGTCCGTCAGTTCTTTTAAGGGAAGCTATAGTTTTATTAGTAATTCCAAATCCTATTACCACATTCTTATATTTAGCAAATTTTTTAATATTTTTGTAGTTTTTTAAAATAATTTTTGGTGAAACTTTTAATCTTCCCCCTGTGGTAGACAACATACTAATATAATAAATCATTTCGTGGGAGTCCTTTATTATTTTTTTCATTCTCACCTTTGATGTTGTGGGAGATAGCAATTGAACAAAACTAATAGATTTATTTTTACACTTTTTGGCAAATTTTTTGTTTTCTGGATAAGGCAAATCTACGACAATTAACCCATCAACTTTAGATATTTTGCATCTTTTTAAAAAATTATTTTCTCCAGTTTGATATATTAAATTGTAATATCCCATCAAAATTAAAGGTTTGTTAGGATTTTTTAATTTAAAATTTTTTGCAATCTGGAAAGTGTCTTTCAAAGTAGTCCCATTTTTCAAAGCTCTATATGTACTATTTTGTATTTGACTACCATCAGCTATTGGACAATTATGTAAAAAAGATAGCTCAAGAATATCTGCATACTTTGATATCGTATTTAGTATTTTTAAAGAATTTAATTTTGTGTTATCCCCTGCGACTGTAAAAGTAATTAAGGCAGGTCTTTTTTCGTTTTTACAATTTTGAAAAGCTTTGCTAATTAGTGATTTCATCTTATATAGTTACCAAGTCTGCTTTTTATTATATCCTTATCTTTTAATGAGTCACCGCAGCTATTAACGATTATTATATTTGAATCATTCAAATTAGGTGCAATTTTAATCGTCTCCGCAAATGCATGTGAAGGCTCTAATGAAGGTGAAATATTTTCTAATCTAGAAACAAGTTTATAAGCACTTAAAGCTTCCTCATCTGTAGCTGATGTATATTTTGCACGTTTCGTATCTTTTAAAAAACAATGCAAAGGAGAAATACCAGGATAGTCCAATCCTGCAGAAATAGACTCTGTAGAGCTAATTTGTCCTTCACTATTTTGAACAACATACTGAGCAGCTCCATGTAAAATTCCAATTTTCGAATTATTAGTTAACGGAGCTGCGTGTAATTTGCTATTTTTAGGTCCGCCTGCTTCTACTCCAATAAATTCTGCCTTAGTATCCATGAACTCATTCCAAAAACCCATTGCCGAACTCCCGCCTCCTACACAATTTAACAATTTTAATTTTTTTGGAACTTTTCCAAACTCCTCTTTAACTTGGATCATCAACTCTCTTGAAATTTGAGCTGTAGAGTAAGCACAAATTTTGATGAATATATTAGGTCCAACGGTAGAGCCTACACACATATGAGTAGTATCACAATTTGAAACCCAATATCGCATGCACTCACTCACAGCGTCAACTAAAGTTTGGCTTCCCGTGGTAACAGGTACGATTTCTGCTCCATTTTTTTTCATAGCAATTACATTTGGCCTCTGTCTCTTAATATCTTTGGCACCCATAAAAATTTTACATTTCAAACCAAATTTTTTTGCTGCCATCGACAGCATTTTTCCTGCGTAGCCAGCCCCTGTGTCGCCCACAATAAATTTTTTTCCTGCTTTTTTGGCTATTAAACAATGAACAGTAGCATTATAAATTTTATGAGCTCCACCGTTAGCTTCTGAAACTACTTTGGCGTAAATCTGTGCTCCACCAAGATATTTTGTTAGATTCTCTAATTTGATAAAAGGTGTTGGGGCGCCTATATAATTTTTGAAATAATAGTCCCTCTCTTTTATAAACTTTTTATCTTTTCTTAATTTTTCAAACAGTTTTGTAAGATCATCTATAGGTTTTTTCAAAGTTTCGGGAATATAATTACCACCGAATTTTCCACCATAAAGATAATTCTTATCGTGCTGATCTATAAGCGGTATACCTTTTTTAATTTTCATTATTGATTTTTTTTACCTTGTTTAAAAAACTTTTAATTTTATTTAAGTCTTTTACTTTATTTGTTTCTAAAGCTCCAGAAACATCAACAATATCAGCCAATTTTGAGATATTTTCAAGCTTATCCTCGTTGATATTTCCTCCGATCATTTTAGTAATATTGATATTTTTAACCCAGTTATAATTCCAAGATAAAGATTTTTCATATCCTCTGCTATCAAATAATATGATGTCTGCAGCGTCTTTGTAATTTTTGTAATTGTCAATATCCTCTTCAAATGCAACCTGTATAGAAATTATAATTTTTTTTTTATATTTTTCTTTAATCTCAATTAACTTTTCTTTTGAAAAAGACCCATATAATTGAAAATAATCAATATTTAATAATGAAAATTTTTTTAATTCATTCTCTTGTGGATTTACAAGAACTCCAACAAATTTTGATTTTTTTTTATCTAATGACGTTAAATCTTTAGCTTTATCAAAAGATACGAATCTATGACTTTTTGGATAATTGAGTATAAAACCACAAAAATCTGTATTATTATTAACGCAAGTTTTTACATGCTCTGCTTCAGTCAGACCGCAAATTTTAACTTTCATAATATTAATTAAGTGATTGAATTAACTTCGTAAAATTTTTTTTAATATTTCCTTTGGTAATACTTCTGCCGATCACAATAGCAGTTGCTCCTTCTTCAAAAGCTTTTCTTGGAGTCATTACCCTTTTTTGGTCATGTTTTTTCTCACCAACCAATCTTATACCTGGAGTTATAATTTCCATTTTTTTACAAATTTTTTTTATTTTTTTAACTTCAAAGCCCGAGCAAACAATTCCATTCAAAGAGGCAGATTTTGCCAGACTCACTTGCTGTTTTACAATTTTTTCTAAAGGTTTATTGTATCCGATTTTTTTTAATGCTTTAGCATCGATACTCGTTAATATTGTTACACCAATTAATTTTAAGTTTTTATTTGTTTTTCTTGCAGCTATTTTTGCTTTTTTCATCATTTCTAAACCGCCAGAACAATGTATGGTCAAATAACTCAAATTTTTTAAATCTCTTAAGGCGTAAATAGATGAACTAACAGTATTTCCGATGTCTTTAAGTTTGAGGTCCAACCAAATCATTTTATCTTTACTTAGCTGAGATATAAACCTTCTTCCGTATTTTGAATAAAAAAACTCCAATCCAAACTTGTAACCAATCTTTACTTTATTAGATTTAGTTTTTTTTTATAATTTCTCTAACTTTACGTATATTTGTTGTATCGCAGGCAATAAATATTTTATTCATTTATTTTTTCTTTCAAATTTTTAGACATCTTAAATGTAATCTTTTTTGTTTCAGGCACAAATAAAATTTCACCAGTTTTAGGATTTCTAGCATTGTATTTTGCCTTAATTTTCTTAATAGACCATGTACCGAAATTTCTATATTCAATATTCTTACTATTTTTTAAGTCTTCTTTAATTGAATTTAAAAAAATATCGAAAATTTGTTCAAGTATTTCTTTTTTTATTTCTGGATGTTTCTTTTTAAGTTTTGATATTATCTCTGATTTTATCAAATTTTAATTATTTTTTTTTCTTACCCTTCAAATTTAAAGCTTTAGAAAAAATGTCTTTTAGTGTTGCTCCAGAAGATTTGGCGTCTTTTCCAAACTTTTTAACCAAGACTTTCTCTTCATCTATTTGAGCTTGTTTAACGGATAATGCTATACGTCTTTTATCAAAATCTAAATCAGTTATTGCAGCATCAAGTTTATTTCCTTTTTGAAAAATCTCTGGACGCTGATCAGAAGCCTCTTTAGCAAGTTGAGATTTTTTAATAATAGTTGTTAAATCTTTTCTGTTTCCAATTAGTACTTTTACACCACCCTTTGTAACTTCTTCAACAGTCGTAGTAATAATATCTCCAACTTTTTTATTATTTTCTTTAAAGTAGTCCATAGGATCTTTTTCTAATGCTTTTAAAGAAAATTTTATCTTTTCATTTTTTACTTCCACAACTTTTACTTTCAGAAGATCGTTCTTTTTATATTTTTTTAACAATTCTTCAGTATTCGATCCATAGGATAAATCTTTATTATGTAACATGCCTTGTAGTCCTATGTCTTTCATTTCTCCAAAAATAGCTTTATTTGTTATATTTTTTATTTTTATTTCAACAGTGCTACCAACTTTATCTTCCATAAATTTCCAAGGATTTTCTGACATCTCTTTAAGTGATAGGGATATACGTTTAGCCTCCAAATCAATTGATACTATTTTTACTTTTAAAGATTCCGATACAGAGATAAATTTACTTGGGTGAGCATTTTTATCAGTCCACGAAAGAGCAGAACTATGTATAAGCCCTTCAACACCTTCTTCTAATTTAATGAAAGCTCCGTAATCCATAATTTTAGTACAAACCCCCTCATAAACTTCCCCGACTTTATATTTTTTTTCCAAATTGTCATAAGGATCTTCGATTAATGCTTTAACTGAAGCTGATATTCGGTTTGTTTCTTTGTCTATTTTTGTAATTTTAACTTTAATATTTTGGCCTATAGTTACTAGTTCAGATGGTTTCTTGACTCGTCCATGGCTTAGATCTGACACGTGAAGGAGCGCATCTAAACCATTAATATCTAAAAAAATTCCCCAGTCAGTTGTTGCTTTGACTTTTGCATTTTCAACTATCATATTCTCTTTAATATTTTTCATCATCTCCTTGATTTCTGCATTTTTGCTTTTTTCTAGAACAGCTCTTCTGCTAGTACAGACATTACCTCTGGATTTATCAAGTCTTGTAGCAACTACTTTAATTGGAATGTTCATTAAATGATCAACTTTTTTTAAGGGACGAATGTCTATTTGACTTGCAGGCATAAAAGTCGGTAGAGAGTCCACTGTGCAAATATAACCACCTTTAACTTTTCCTGTCAGATAGCCCGTTAACTCTTCCTGAGTCTCAAAATAACGTTCCATCTTTTTCCATGCTTTCATTCGTCTAGCTTTCTCTCTAGAGATTACTATTTCACCTTTATAACTTTCTATTCTCTCTAAATAAACTTCAATTACTGATCCAACTTTTAATTTACTGAACTCCGCATCATGCTTAAACTCTTCTATAGGAACCATACCCTCCATTTTCGCCTTGCAGTCAACTACTACAAAGTTTTTGGTTATCTCAGTTACAGTTGCTTTGATTATTTCGTTTTCTTTTAGTTTTCTATCTTTAAAATCGTCGTTAAGTAATGACTCAAATTCTTTAAGGTTTGAACTTTTTAAATTATTTTTTGTTTCTTCAACGGCCATATTTATTTGTTATCTTTTTATCAATTTCTCCACTCATTTTAATTATCATGCTTTGAACATTATTTAATTTTCCGGTGTCCACAATTATCGCATCACGGCTTTTCAGTAAAGGACTATTCTTTCGTTTTTTGTCTCTTAAATTCCTCATTTTAAGGGACTTTTTAACTATACTTAATGTTATTCTTTTATTTTTCTTTTTTAATTCACGAAATCTTCTCATTGCCGCAGTATTTAAATCACATTTAAAATAAAATTTTATGTCAGCTTTTGGCAAAATTACAGTTCCGATATCTCTCCCTTCGATACATATTTTTTTATGTTTTTTAGAGAAATTTTTTTGAAATGATTTTAATATTTTTCTAATCTTTCCCTCTTTAGCAATTACTGAGGTATGTTCTGATATTTGACTAGAA
>MDTA01075153.1_pt1 | contig 39081 bp, 33 predicted proteins | sample 811151 | NCBI WGS metagenome assembly MDTA01 (sample SAMN05326648, study PRJNA326480) | marine metagenome | isolation source: seawater | place: Indian Ocean: South | collected 2010
AATGCATAGAATATTTATTCTTCATTCAAGGAGGTTATGAATGAATTCAAAAAAAGTCTCTATGCTACTTATTGCAGGTTTATTTATTTTTGCAATAATTTCAGCATGTGGAGGTAGTGGAAAAACCATTAAAGTTGGTTTACTAAGTTCACAAACAGGCCCTATAGCAGTTTACGCACCGGGCTTTGAAGCAGCTGCAAATGTTGCAATTGATGAGTTAAATGCAAGTGATGATGGAAATACATATGAACTAATTATTGCCGATTCAGCTTGTGATGGAACTCAAGCATCCACGTCTGCTCAATCACTTATTGACTCTGGTGTAGTTGGTATAGTTGGTGCAGCTTGTTCAGGTGCTACATTAGGAGCCATATCCGTTGCTTCTGAAGCTGGAATTCCTATGGTTTCATATGCTAGTACTTCTGCTGCTATTACAAATGCATCTGATAACGGTTATTTATTCCGTGTCGTGCCTAGTGATGGTCAGCAATCAGACGCTTTGTCACAGATTGTAAAGGATGCCGGTCACACAAGTCCAGCTGTACTATATATGACTAATGACTATGGTGCAGGTTTAGGAGAAAACTTTATACAGTTTTATGGTGATGTATGTACATCAGTTGGATATGACCCAGCTGAAGGATCATATGATGCATCAAGTTTAGCTCAGGCTGCAGTTGACGCAAATTGCGATTCTGCTGTACTTATGTCCTATGCTACTGATGGTGCAGCTATTGTCGAGGCACTTAAAGCTCAAGGGTTTTCAGGAGGAATCTTTGGTGGTGATGGTATAGGTGATGCTGGATTTATCGATGAATTTACAGATGCTTCAGCGGTTACTGGTGTTGTTGCTACAAAACCAAGGCCAGGTGAAGATTCATCAGCAAAATCAACTTTTGAATCAGCATATAAAGCTGCTGGAGGTGATCCAGGTGGTATATATACCCACTCGACTTATGATGCTGTAAATATTATCGCTAAAGCAGCTTCTGCAGACAGTGATGATGACCTAAGAGATGATCTAAAGTCAGTTGGTACAAACTATGATGGTGCTAGTGGTAATCATACTTTTGATTCTAATGGCGATGTTTTAGGTACAGGGTACGAAGTATGTCATTTTGAACCAGATTTTCATTGTGATAGAATTTGGACTCAAGCTGGTGGTCTAAAATAAATAAATGAAAAAATTATATATTACGGTTCATATATAAATTATGAACCGTAATATTTTTTATTAAATTGACAAAAATTAATCTCGAATACTATTCTCAAATTATAAAATCATTTATACTGAAACATCGTATATACATACTTCTTTTTTATTTGTTCTTCGATGGTATTTATGGTCTTAGATTTAATGCCGGCATTTTTTCTTTTGGAAATATTATTTCTGGAGACTTACTCTGGATAACTCAAATTTTTCAGGTTTTTTTTTCTGTATTATCTATAATTTATTTTAGGTATAAAGTATTAACTGGAATTTCAAGAAATTTACTATTAAGTTTTACCCCAATTATATTATTTATTGTTGTTATTTTTGCTATTGATAATCTTTTAAAATTTAATGGGAATCAAGCTGTTTTCAACTTTAATATTTCATCAATTATTTTTAGTTCTTTATATTGGTCAGCTGCATATTTAACCGTTGCTGTAGGTTTAACAATAACCTACAAAGTACAAAGGTTTGGAAATTTTGCACAGGCAGAGATGATGCTAATTGGTTCGTATGTAGCCCTAATTATGATGTGGTCTGACAGATTCTATCCTATATCCTCAGCAGAAAGTGATGGTAAATTAGATTTTTCCCTTATTGTTTATGCAACAATTGCTGCTTTTATAATTACGGGATTCATTGGGTTGTTTATAGATAAATTAGTTTATAAGCCTTTAAGACAAAAATTTGCTTCACCTCAAGTATTAATGATTACTTCTTTAGGGGTAGCAATGCTAATCAGAGCAATATTATATATAAGATTTTCTGCTAAAACATTTAGATTTATTCCTGATAAAGACTGGAAGTTACTTGAATCTAATATTCATGTACCAACATTTCGTATAGATTTATTTATTGGTAAAATAGAATCTTCAAATTTTCTTTTTTTGGGGAATATAAATAATTATGGTATAACTTACACTAAATTGGCACTTGTGTTGGGTGTGTTTATAACTGTGTTTACCATAGTAATTTTAATAAAGAAGAGTATTATAGGAAAAAAAATGCTCGCCGTTGCTGATAATCCAGATTTAGCATCAACTTCTGGCATAAATATAGAGAATATTTACTCATTTAGTTCTTTTATTTCATCTGGGATTGCAGGCTTGGGAGGGGCATTGTTAGCTACTATACTTCCTGTAAATCCAGAATTAGGTATATCACTATTACTTCCTGCTTTTGCGGTTATAGTTTTGGGATCTTTGGGTTCAATTTCAGGTGTTGTAATTGCTGCTCTAATTATTGGTATTATTAGAGCTTTCTCAGAACCAATATTAATTGGTTTGGGTAATGCACTTGATAGGCCTACTGCTACGGGTCTTGCTGAAGTAATGCCTTTTATATTTCTTATTGGTGTTTTGATATTTTTGCCTCAAGGTCTAGGTGACGCTATACATAAATGGAATGTTAATAGACAAAGAAATAATATAAACAAAAAGAAACCTAAAATTCAAAAATATCAACGCAAAAATATTAGTTCGAAAACAGTAAATATTAAATTTTTAGACTTTTCAGTATTATTTAAAGTCCCATTATTAATAATTACTTTCATACGTAAAACAATCATTATATTAACGATCTTTAAATTCTTAAAATTCGTGAGAATACCAATAAATTTTAAAAAAATAATCTTCTTTGAATTCAATGGTTCGTGGAAATCTTTTTTCTTTGTTTTACTAGTTTTGATGATTATTGTCATATTATTACCCAGTGTTAGTAACTTAACAAAAGTAATGCAAGTAGCGAGAATTTTTACATTGTTAGGTATTTTTACTTTATTGTCTTTGTCATTAAATTTACATACTGGTTACACAGGAATGACAAATTTTGGTGTGATTTTCTTTGCTGCTATAGGGGCAGTGATAGTAGGCTTGTTAACATCTCCAGTCGCTACAAATGGATATGGTTGGGGTGTATTTGAAGCATCAATATTTGCAATAGTTATTTCATTTTTAGTTGGTGTATTTATTGCTTTCCCTACTGCTCGTTTAAGAATAGATTATTTTGCAATCGTGACAATCTCACTTGGTGAAATTTTACGAATTGCCCTTCAAGCAGAACCATTACTTAGAGCAGGAACTGTAACATCTGGAATTGGTATATCTAATTATGAATTACCACTTAAGAATTGGTGGAATTCAGGCATTTCATCAACTTTAGGTGACGTTTTGGGCCTTCCAGCAAACGCCCCTTACATCCTACTTCTCTCAATAATGGCTCTATTATCTATGATTCTTATCTGGTGGGTCCTATCATTATTACTATATTCACCATGGGGTAGAATTTTAAAATCTATTAGAGAAGATGAAGAAGTTAGTCTGCATCATGGTAATAATGTATTAATGCATAAAGCAATAAGTCTAGGTTTAGGAGCATCTATAGCAGCTATTGGGGGGATATTATGGGCATGGTTAAATACTGCGATTTGGCCAGATTTTCTTAATCCTGTAAGATCAACTTTTTTAGTATGGGCTGCGTTTATTTTAGGTGGTAGGGGTAATAATAGAGGTATGTTTATTGGTGCATTTATTATTGTAATAATTGAGTTTATTTTTAATGTCATGATAGTTTCCAGGACTAATACGGATATTTTTCTACATTCAATCACTGGATTGATAGACTCTATATTTAAATGGATAATAGTTGATTTTGGTGGTATTCTGTGGTCTGACTTATCCATTTCCGAATCATTCTTAAATGGTAAAATAATTTTGGAGCTATCATATTTTAAGTTGTTCTTGATAGGGTTGCTAATAATAGTAATTTTGAGACTTCTTCCAAAAGGAATTATGCCAGAAATACCATATCAGCCTAGTAAACAGGATAATTTAAATGAAAAATAATAATCCAATAGAAGTAAAAAACCTTTCTCACAATTTTGGGGGGATTCAAGCTATTAATAATATTTCGTTTAATATTAAAAAAGGTGAATTAGTTGGCCTTATTGGTCCAAATGGTTGTGGTAAATCAACAACATTTAACTGTCTTTCAGGATTAATAAAGCCTGTTGGTGGGAGTATATTTATAAATGGAAGCAATATCAGCACTATTAGACCAGACCAAATTCAAAAGCTTGGAATGACAAGGACTTTTCAGCATACACGCTTATGGAAAGAAATGACTGTGATTGAAAATATACTTGTTTCAGAAAATAATCAATTTTCACCTAATATTCTAAAGTCTGTGCTTCTGCCTAATTCAAGATCTCAAGAAAAAAATAGAATAAATAAAGCATTTGAACTATTAGAAATTTTAGGAGTGTCTAAAGTAGCTCACAATTTAGCAGGAAATATTTCGGGAGGGCAAAGTAAACTTGTTGATATAGCTAGAGCAATGATGAGCGAACCAGATATAATTTTATTAGATGAACCAGTTGCAGGTGTAGCTAATGACTTAGCTGAAAAAATATTTTTATATTTACGAAATTTAGTTACCAATAATAATACGACCGTTCTAGTTATAGAGCATAATATGGATTTTATATTAAGAACTAGTGTTGATAAGATAATTGTAATGAATATAGGAGAAATACTGATGGAAGGCACATCGAACGAGGTAAGAAAAAATAAGTCTGTAGCAGAAGCATATTTGGGATCTTAATATGGATAAAATTTTAGATGTTAAAAAATTAAAAAGTGGTTACGGTAATATTCAAATTCTTAACGGAATAGATTTGTTTGTTGAAAATAATGAATTTGTAACTATAATTGGCCCTAATGGTTGCGGAAAATCCACATTTATCAAAACAATATTTGGTTTATGTAATTATTTTTCAGGTGATGTTTTTTTTCAAAGTAATAATATCACTAATATTAGGTCAGATTTATTAATATCTAAGGGAATATCATATGTTCCGCAGATAAATAACGTTTTTTCATCGCTATCAGTTTATGAAAATTTACAAATTGGCAGCCTCCTATTAAATAAAAATCAATTTTATAATAAATTAGATTATATTTACGATTTATTTCCTGACCTTTACTTGAGATCTACAGACATGGCTGAATCTTTATCTGGTGGCGAAAGACAAATGTTAGCAATCTCAAGAGCGCTACTGTCAGATCCAAAATTTTTATTACTTGACGAACCTACGGCTGCTTTATCACCAAAATTTCAAAAAATTATTATCAATAAAATTTCGGAACTTAGGGACTCTGGCATAACAATATTAATAGTTGAGCAAAATGCTAAATTATCACTAGCGTCTTCTGACAGAGGGTATATTTTTTCAAATGGTAAAGTTGTTTTAAATTCAAAAGCTTCTAAAATACTCAATGAAGATAATATTAGTGAATATTTTTTAGGTAAAATTAAATCACAGTAATAATTTTTATAATAAAATATAAATAGGAGATAATTGTTGTCATATCAGTATATTGAAAAAATAGAAAATTTAAATAATGTAGTTTTTATTGCTGCTTGGTCTGGTTGGTCTGATGCAGCTGAATCTGCTACCAAATCTCTGAAAGAAATAATTAATCAGACTAAAGCTAAAAAATTTGCTTCTATTGATCCTGAAGATTATTATTTATATTCTGAAAATCGTCCATATGTTTCAAACTCAAACAATGGAGATAGAAAATTATCATGGCCTAAAAATGAATTTTATTACCTTAAAGGTCAAGGCGAGAACGATATAATTTTTTTTCTTGGAACTGAACCTAATCTGAGATGGAATGAATATACTGAGTTATTAATGAAAATTATAACAAATAATTCAACTCAACTTATTATAAATGTTGGGTCTTTACTTAGTTCAGTCCCTCATACACGCCCTACTAGAGTTACAGCTTCTATGCAGTCAGGAAATAACAAATACGTAAAAAAATTAAATTACCCAAAGCCAAATTACGAAGGACCTGCAGGCATTACGTCAGTATTATCTGATTACTGTTCTAAAAAAAATATACCTTCCGTTAGTATCTGGGGACACGCTCCGCATTATTTACAAATACCTCACAATCCAACTTTAACATTAAATATCTTAAAAGAAATTTCAAAAATCATTGATATAGATATAGACTATAGCGACATTCAAAAAGATTCACAAAACTTTAATGATAATTTAAAAAATGCTTTGTCAGATCAAAATGACATACAAAAATATGTAGAAAAACTTGAAGAAAGATATGACTCGGAAGAAGAAGTGAAATTAAATCCAGAACCTAAGATTATTATTGATGAATTAGAAAATTTTTTACGTGATCAGCGGGGTCAATAAATATTATTCTTAACTTGGAGTAAACAATATGAAAGGAAACAAATGATCAATATTACAATAATTGGGCTTGGCCCATTGGGAACCTCAATTGGCTTTGCATTAAAAAAATACTGTAATAATTTAGGTTCAATTATTGGGTATGACTTATCCAATAAAAATCAAGATTATGCTAAGAAAAATCAAGCTATAGATAAAACCGAATGGAATATAAAAAATGCAGTTTCTGAATCTGATTTAATTTTTATCTGCGTGCCTACAGGTAGAGTATATGAGGTTCTTAATGATATAAGTGATGCAACAAAATCTGGAGCGATTATATGTGACACCTCTAATGCCAAAAGAGCATGTATTAACTGGGTTGATAAATTGTTTAAAAATAATGAATCCTACATTGGAATAAATCCACTTACAACTGCATCTTTGAAAACTCAAAATGATTCTTCTCCTGATGCTTTTTATGGTGCAAAATGCGCTGTTATATTAGGTACCAAGGCCAATAAAGATTCTATTGAAATCATAACAAATATTATAGAATCATTCGGTTCAAATCTATTATTTATGGACCCTGACGAGCATGACTCGTTCGCGGTAGCTACTTCAACATTACCATCTATTATTGCATCGGCAATGATTAATGCAGTCAGTGAGTCTCCTGCATGGCCAGAAATAAGTAACTTTGTTGGTACAAATTTTGATTCATCTACAATTTCAGCAAGTTTTGATCCTGCTTCCACTCAAGGAGCAGCCTTGGTAAATCCAGATTTATTAATTCATTGGATTGATCAAGTACAAGCCCATCTAAATCATATGAAGGAATCATTGAGTGATATAGATGATAGACACTCTCATGAAGGTAGACTTGCAGACAGTTTAGTGAATGCATGGGAACAACGCCTAAGATTGGAAATTGGTGTTGCAGATAAAAGAGAGGAAAAATATAAGCGTGAACCGTTACCAACCTCTTCTGAAAGTATGATGGGCCTTTTTTTTGGTAATAAAGTCGCGTCCGCAATGACTGGAAAAAATGAAAAGCAAGAAGATAATAATTACGATAGACGAAAGCTAAGATAAATTGTCAGTAACTGTAAAAAAATCAGAGCAACTTCGTGGAGAAATTTATATTCCTGGCGATAAATCTATTTCCCATAGAGCTGTGATATTCAATTCAATGTCTAATTCAACAAAAAATTCTATTAGAAATTTTTTACCAGGAGAAGATTGTTACTCTACAATTAATATAATGAGACAATTAGGTGTTGATATTAGTATAGAAAATGATAAAAATAACAACCCTGTAATTATAGTAAATGGTGTTGGTCTTGATGGATTTCATGAACCAACTAGCATACTCAATTGTGGTAATAGCGGCACAACAACAAGGCTTATATCAGGTGCTTTAGCTGGAAGAGATTTCATCTCAATTTTATCTGGTGACCACTCTCTGAATTCTAGGCCAATGGGAAGAATTATTCAGCCTTTATCAGAAATGGGTGCAAAAATATTTGGTCGTGAAAATAATAGTTTTGCCCCTTTAGTTTTTGCAGGTGGATCACTTAATTCTATTAATTATAAAATGCCAGTAGCTTCAGCCCAGATAAAATCTTGTATTATTATTGCTGCATTAAGAGCTAATGGTATAACAAAAATTTCTCAAACTGCCCTTTCACGTGATCATTCGGAACGCATGCTTTTGGCCATGGGAGCAAAAGTTACCCAAGATAAACTTGATATATACGTAGAACCTTCGGAAATTCATTCTATAGATGTTGATGTTCCAGGTGATATAAGTAGTGCTGCTTTTTGGATGATTGCTGGTATTTGTCATCCAGATTCTGAACTTTTGTTGAAAAATGTAGGTGTAAATAGAACAAGAAGTGGAATAATCACAATACTAAAAAAGATGAACGCTAAAATTGAAATACTTAACAAGAAAGATGTTGCAGGCGAACCTGTTGCTGATATATATGTTAGGACAAGTGACTTAATAGCTACTGAAATCTCTGGGGATATAATCCCATTGCTCATTGATGAAATTCCTATAATTGCACTGGCTGCCTCTTTTGCAGAAGGAGTAACTATAATAAAAAATGCGGAAGAACTTAGAGTGAAAGAATCAGACAGAATTACAACAACAGTAACATTTCTTAAATCATGTGGTGTTGAAATTTATTCAACAAAGGACGGAATGATAATTACTGGAAATCCAGATTTATCTCTTAGATATGGTTCTTTTTCAAGTGAAATGGATCACAGGATAACAATGACTATGGCTATTGCTGGATTATTGTCATCTAATGGAGTTAATATAATTGATAGCAAAACTGCAAATGTTTCATACCCAAATTTTTGGGATCAACTTTCAAAACTAGGTGCAAAAATTGAGTAAAAAATCATTATTGGTGGTGATTTCTGGACCATCTGGAGTTGGCAAGGATGTGATAATTGAAGAGATGATTAATCAAAAACCTAGCGACTATCATTTTACTATTACTGCAACAACAAGAAAATCAAGAGTTAACGAATTAGATGGTGTAAACCACTATTTTTTATCAGTCAAAGAGTTCACTTTGATGATCGATAATGATGAACTATTAGAATGGGCTAAAGTCTATGGTAATTATTACGGTGTTCCCAAAAAACAAGTAACTAATGCCTTAAGAGATGGTAACCACGTAATAATAAGAGTTGATGTACAAGGAGCAAAAAGAATTAAGACTGTAATGCCAGAAGCTCTTTTAATATTTATTCATCCTCCTAATTTGGATATATTAAAAAACCATCTTATTAGAAGGGGGGTTAATTCTGACAAAGATATCTCAATCAGATTAGCTGAAGCCAAAAAAGAAATTCCACAGTCAAAAACTTTTGATTATTCAATAATAAATGAAGAAAATAAACTTAATGAAACAGTAGAGAAAATTTATAAAATAATTTCTACAAAATCCCAAAATTAATACTGGAGCATATTCTTAACAAGATTTTTTCGAATTCATTATTTGAATATTCGGAGTTATATTTACAAAATTACTTTCTTTAGATAATATATTTATATTGTTTGGATTATTGATATCTTTTGAAAATATAGACCCTAATTCAGAATATTTCTTAACTATATTACTTAATGTAGATATTTTATATCCAATAATATTTAGTATGTGTGTTACAACAAATATTGGTACAATAAACATATGAAAAAAATTCTAGTTTCCCCACAACAATTCAAAGAAAGTCTTACAGGTTTAGAGATAGCTAATTCTATGGAAAATGGCATACTAAAAGTCTGGCCTAATTCAAGAATAAAAAAAATTCCAGTAGCTGATGGTGGTGATGGGACTTTAGAAACTTTGGTTAATAACTCAAATGGTGAAATTAAATCAACTATAGTTGATAATTCTAATTTTGAAAAGATTAAAACAGAATGGGGTGCTTTAGGTGATAAGCAAACCGCTATAATTGAAGTTGCTAGAGTAATTGGTTTATCCAAAATATCTAATGATAAAAGAGATGTTATGAAAGCATCATCTTATGGTATAGGTTCTATTTTCAAAGAGGCATTATCTCAAGGATTTAGAAATTTTATAGTACCTGTGGGAGGAAGCGCAACAAATGATGGTGGTGCTGGACTACTCCAATCATTAGGAGTTTCATTAAAAAATAAATTAGGAGAAGAAATAGGCTATGGAGGGAAGGAGCTCTTATCACTTGATCACATAGACATCTCTGGTTTAGACGAAAGAATGAAGGAGGTTACCATAATGGTGGCTTGTGATGTCAGTAATCCTTTATGCGGTCCAAGAGGCGCCAGTGCTATTTACGGGCCACAAAAAGGTGCTACTTTTGAGCAAGTTAATATTCTTGATGATGCTTTGTTGAATTTTTCAGAAATTATAAAGAGAGATTTAGGTAAAGATGTCGCAGATATTACTGGTGCAGGTGCATCAGGAGGTATAGGTGCAGGATTAATGGCGTTTTTCTCTTCAGAGCTAAGATTAGGATCTGATATTGTTTTAGAAATACTAGATATTGAAAAGCATATTGCTGATTCAGATTTAATTATTGTTGGAGAGGGACAAGTTGATAGGTCAACAGTTTTCAACAAATCTCCTGTGGCTGTTTCTAGAATTGCAAAAAAATATAATAAACCTGTAATTTGCATAGCAGGTTCTTTGGGTGCAGGATTCAAAGAGGTACATTCTCACGGAATTGATGCTGTTTTTTCATTACTTAATAGACCTATGTCATTGCAAAATGCAATGAAAGACACTTCTAGATTAGTAGAAATAGCTACTGAACAGGCATGTCGATCAATAGATATAAACTTAATTAACTAACAATGGTATTGTTTGAGGCCCTTCTGGAAGGACACATATAGAAGGGTTTGTTATTTTAGTTGATAAATCTTCTATTAAATCTTCTATATTTTCAGCGCGTAATAAATGTGCATCGCTAACATCTTTTTGGCCCAATTTTGAATATAAATAAATCTTAGATTTGATTTGAATCTGTGATTGAATTTGAAATTGCCATTGATCAGGTATTTTTGTGTCGTTTTCTTTAATGTATTCTAAAAAAATCTTAGGGTTATTATAAGTTTTGAGTAATTTTTCATAATTACTTTTATAAGGAAATCCGTCAATGCATTCTGAGACAGAGATAATAGATCCTCCAGGCTTAGTAATTTGTGCAGCAGCTGACACCCCTTTTATTGCTTGATAAATATTTTGATCTAAGGGGTAACCCGAATTAGAAGTTATTACTATATCATATAGTTTGTCTGTTTTTTGCATGGCATTTTTCTTAACATATTTGCATGCCAACATATGTTCGTCTTGAAGATTTCCTGAAAAAACATTGGTTATTTCGTTATTTCTATTTAATGTAAGATCTATTGAAAAATCAGGTTTAGCTAATCTTGAAATTTCTACAATTTCTTCATGGATAGGATTTCCTTCAATAATCCCCCATGTGGAGTTTTTATTGATTATCCTTTCATAATTATGAAGAGTTGTAATTGTATCAATTCCAGCTAATCCAGGGGCAATCATTTTTGGGCCACCTGAAAAACCTGCAAAAAAGTGTGGTTCAACGAAACCAGTAGTAATTTTGAGATCGCATTCCATCCATAATTTATTTAGGAAAACTGAAGTTTTTTTACTAGTTTTTCCTATATATTTTAATTCCTGAAATTTTTCAGAATTATGATTAACAATTGTTATCATAGATAAAATATCCCTATCAAACATTTCATGGATCTCAGATTCACTCGATTGTCTATGACTCCCTGTTGCAATAAAAACAATAAGATTATTTTTTTTAATCCCATCACATTTTTTTATTATGGATCTTATGATCTCATTTCTTGGTTGCGCCCTAGTATGATCACAAACCGAAACACCTACAATCATACCTTTTTTATACAGTGTTTCTAATGGTTGTGAATTTATTGGATTGGAGCTAGAATTCATTATAGTTTTAGATGGATTTTTTAAGGGATTAGTAACCAATGGACGTAAAACTGTCGAGTTACTAGGAAGGTTCACATAGATTCCATTTTTCCCGTAATCAATTTTTATTTTCATAATAATTAAAATGCCTTTAGTAATATTATTTATTGAAGTTAATATATAAAAGTTGATAGAATAATTATATCAATTTTCAAATTAATTTTTATTTATGAATAATGAAACATATGATGTAGTAATAATTGGAGCTGGAATAATTGGCTTGGCAACTGCTCTAAAGTTACTTGAAAAAAAACCGAATATAAAATTAGGAATTATAGAAAAAGATCCTAAAGTCGGCCAGCAGCAAAGTGGTCACAACTCAGGTGTTATACACTCAGGTATATATTATAAACCAGGCTCTTTCAAAGCGAATTTTTGTGTCGCTGGTAGAAAAAGCATGACTGATTATTGTATAGAAAATGAAATCCCTGTATGGACATGTGGTAAATTAATAGTAGCAACAGATGAAGCTTCAGAGTCACGACTTGATGATCTGGAAGAACGTGGAAAAGCCAATAATGTCGACGGCCTAAGAATCGTAGGAAAAGAAGAAATTAAAGAAATCGAACCTCACGTAAGTGCCACAAAAGCTTTGTATGCACCTAAAACAGGAATTGTGGATTATACTAAAGTTTCCTACTCATATTATCAAAAAATTTTAAATATGTCGGGAGAAGTTTTTTTATCCACCAAAGTAATTGGTTTTCAAAGAGATTCTGATATATCTATAATAAAAACAAATAATGGAGAAATTAAATCAAAAAATGTTATAAATTGTGCTGGTTTGCATTCAGATATTATTGCTGAAACTATGGATGTAACTACTGATGTAAGAATTATCACTTTTAGAGGTGAGTATTATAAATTGTCAAAAAATAGTGAACATTTAGTTAAAGGCTTAATTTACCCAGTGCCTGATCCTGCATTTCCGTTTTTAGGAGTCCATCTAACACAGACTATGAAGGGCTGGGTTGAAGCTGGTCCTAATGCTGTTTTAGCTTGGAAAAAAGAAGGATATTCAAAAACAGATTTTTCAATAAATGATACTCTCAGGACCCTCTCTTTTAAAGGTTTTTGGAAGCTATCACTTAGAGATTGGAAAACAGGGCTTTGGGAGATAAATAGATCCTTGAGAAAAAATGTTTTTCTAAATAGTTTGAGAAAACTTGTTCCTGAATTAAAATCAGAAGATCTTTCAGGTAAAGGATCTGGTGTTAGGGCTCAAGCTGTAGATAACGAAGGTAATTTGGTTGATGATTTTAAAATAATAGAATTGGATAAAGCTATTCACGTACTAAATGCTCCATCTCCAGGAGCTACTGCTTCCTTAGTAATCGGTGAACACATAGCTGGTATCGCTGAAAATAATTTTAGTTTATAAAGATTTATTAATTCTTTCAACAAGGATATTTTTTCCCACAGCGCCAACAATTTGATCGACAGGTGCCCCGTTTTTAAAAATTATCAATGTAGGTATACTTCTTATACCGTAATTTGTTGAAATACCCGGGTTGTTATCAACATCAACTTTGGCAAAAGACATTTTTCCATCAAATTCAGTAGCTAACTCTTCAACAACAGGTGCTATCATTTTACAAGGACCGCACCATTCTGCCCAAAAATCTACTAAAACAGGTATGTCTGAATCGAGTACTTCTTCCTTGAAACTTTGTTCTGTAATTTCTATTGGTTTTGACATTTAATCTCCCTATCAATCTGCTGCATGAATGATTTTTTCATTAATTTTTATTGACTTGATTTGTCTGTAATTCAGAGAATCCATCTCTGGAGCCCAATCTGTATCACTAATTTTTTGCATTTTTGTAGCAAGTTCTCCAAATAAAGTAGTATATCTAATTATACCTCTATAATCAGAATCCGTAGATATAATACCTGTTACTATTTCATCATTTTTATCATCAAATAATGTAACATTGTCACCAGAATTTAAATTATAATTTTTTGCATCTGAAGTATGAATAGATATAGTATTCAAATTATCTACCCAATTCATATTGTTTTTATCTTTCTTTATTTCATAAGTATTTTCTGGAGATGCTAAAATTCTTCCTGGTACAAATAACATATTATCTTTATTTTGTGTATTTGAAGAATTGTGGTGAGTATTTTGTAAAGACATTTTAATATTTTTACTGAAAATTGGAAAAGCTTCTTTAATTGAAGGGTCGATGGGTAACTTAACTCCATAATTATCTACTTGATCTTTCGTCAAAAGTGAGTAAATGGGAACATTTTTTACTAAATCACCAAAGATGTCCAATTTTGAGTATTTTGACAATTCAGAAAATCCCATATTTTCAGATATACCTAATAATAAGTTTGTTGTTGAAATTTGGTCAAATTTAGGGTTTCTTGCTGCGTTTAGTGATTGTACTCTTCGTTCAAGGTTTGTAATTGTGGCATTTTCCTCGTCATATGTTGTGCTTGCAGATACTACATTGGCAACTTTTGTAAATGAATTGTCAAACGGCGAAGATACAAATAAAAATTCTAATTTAGATAAGTCACTTATGGAATCATAAAGAGGGCCTTTAGTACTTGGTATGCCATCTGCAAAAATTAATAAAACTTTAATATCTCCATTATTAATTTTTTCCGATATATTGTTTATTGAGAAATTATCTACATTTGGAATAATACCCATGTTACGTGCACCCAAAGTATTTGCTCCACTATATAGAGGGTAAAGACCGCCCTCATTTTCATCAAAACCTGTAAGCAGCAACAGATTTATCACTTCATTACTAAGGTTATAAGCATCTTTGTCGTCTAAGTTATCATTTCCAAGCAGTATTGATAAAGAATCATTTTGTGTAAGGATTCTAGCAGCAGATCGTATGTCTTCCTCTGGAATATTTGAAAGTTCAGATATTTGTGAAACATCATATTTCCAAATATTTCTTTTATAATCTTCGATACCATTTACATTGTTGATTATAAAATCTTGATTTTCTAATGATTCATCAATTATGACTCTTGAAATAGCAGAAACAAGTAGTACCTCTGTACCGGGTTTTGGATTTAGCCAAAGAGTGGCAAGTCTTGTAAGTTCTGTTTGCCTTGAGTCGATAACTACTAAATCAGAACCATTTCTAATAGACTTCTTTAAAGGTACTGCTAGTACATTTTGTTCTTCAGTAGGGTTGCCATTTACAACTAAAAAAGTTTTAGAATTTTCTAAGGAAGATATATTGTTAGTTGAACCAGCAATTCCGAATCTATCTTCCATTACTGAGAGCAAGGTATTCCTGATGTTAAGACCTGAATCTAAATTAGTAGTCTTTAAGACTGATTTTGCAAATTTAGAAATTATATATTGGTCTTCGTTTGAACCTCTAGGAGATGTTATTATTCCTATTTCATTTGGCTCGTAATTAGATAATGTATTGGATAGTATTTTATAAAGATCTTCTTTTTCAACTTTCTTTAATATTCCTTTATCTCTTATATATGATTTCTTAAGTCTATTTACATGGTTAGGATAGTCATAGCCAAATTTACCACGCATGCATGTCTGGCCTTCATTTGGAACCCCTGCTAAATCACCTTTAAATCTAATGATTTTTTCTAATTTATTAACCTCTCCAATCATGCTGCATCCAACTGGACAATTAGTACAAATAGTCTTAATATCCTTATTTGATTTTTCCCACTTATATGATCTTTCTGTTAATGCCCCTGTGGGACAAACATCAACACATGTGCCACAAAATTCGCAACCTGATTCTAGTAATGAAGAACCATTTGAGGTTCCTACAAGAGACACCCCAGACCTAGAAGTCAATGTTAAGGCATTTACAAATCTAATTTCATCACAAACACGAACACACCTTGAACAAACAATACAAAGATTGTAATCCCTATCATAAAAAGGGTCATCTGAGTGAATAGGTAAATTTCTCCTGTGATAATTAAGAGGAGTTCTTAGGTCAAGCTCAACGCTTCTAACGGTGTCTTTCAGTTCGCATCTTTCATTTTTTGGGCAAACTGTACATCGGTCAGTTACAGACACATGCCTCTGGCAAATATCTTGAGGACCGCATAATTCTATTCTATGGCATGTAAGACAACCATGTGGATGCTCAGCCATTAGAAGTTCAATTACATCTTTTCTTAATTTCACAATCTCTTCATTGTTTGTAACTACTTCTGAGTCAGGCATTGGAGGTGTCGTACAGGAGGCTACTGTCATAGTTCTCCCATTGGCTGTAACTTCAACCATACATGCTCTACAAGATCCCTGAGGCTTCATTTTTGGATAATAACAAAGATAAGGAATATAGATATCTTGATCCATGGCAGCTTGAAGTATAGTTTGACCTGGTTTTGCTAATATTTCTTTATTATCAATATTAAATTTTATGTTATCTGGCATTATTACCTCTTTATGGCCTAGTCCTAGTGGGTAGAATCATTTTTCCGTCTCTATTAGCACCTGTTAGATTTATTTTACCATTTACCGCTGACTCTATTTCTTCTCTAAAATATTTCATAGCAGAAAGTATTGGATTATACCCAAGTTGACCATGGCCGCATAATGAACCAGACTTCATACTAGAACCAATACGTTGAATTAGATCTAAATCGTTTGGATTAGATTTCTTCTGGCACATTCGATCAAGTATTTCTAGCATATGAGTATTGCCTAAACGGCATGGGAAACATTTACCGCATGATTCAAACTGATTAAAAGCTATTAGATTTCTTAGCAAATCTACAATATTAGTTTTTTCATTTCCTACAATAATCCCACCTGAGCCAATAGATGCTCCAGCAGCAGACATTGCATCAAAGTCTATCATCGTGTCAAAAGCTTCTTCTCCAAGCAGGCCATTTAATGGTCCACCTGCTTGTAAAACTTTTATTGACTTTCCTTTAAAAATTCCTCCTCCTACATCTTCAAGAACTTCGCGGATAGTCATACCCATAGGTATTTCGTACATACCAGGAAACTTTATGTGACCAGATAGGCAGACAATAGCAGTTCCTGATGTAGTTTCTGTTCCTATAGACTTAAACCAATCCGACCCTTTTCTGATAATTTCTGGTACATAAGATAAGGTTTTTACGTTATTAATATTTGTAGGTTTTTTCCACAAACCTTGTGCTGCTGGAAAGGGAGGTTTATATCTAGGAGTTGACCTTTTTCCTTCAATAGCTTCCATAAGAGCAGTTTCTTCTCCAGCTACATATGAATCCCCTGTAAGTGAAACTTCCATATCAAAAGAAAAATTAGAGCCTAAAATATTTTGACCTAATAATCCTTTTTCATAAGCATCAGATATAGCTTTTTTGGCTGCATTAATAGGAATTTCATGACCTTGGCGAATAAATATGTAGCCGTTAGAAGAATTTGTAGCATAACCATTTAATATAAGGCCTTCAACAAGTGTATGAGGGTCGTTTTCAATAATTCCCTTGTCATTAAAAGCTCCTGGGTCACCTTCTTCACAATTACATAAAACATATTTGACTGGTTCTTTAGATGGAGCTAGAAAACTACATTTTACACCAGCAGGAAAAGCTGCTCCTCCCCTACCCCTTAGACCAGAGTTCTTTACCTCATCTACAATGAATTCTGGTGTTTTTTCAAATATGGCGGATGATAGAGCTGAATATCCCCCTCTAGCAATATAATGATCGATGCTTAATGGATCTGTATCGCCAAAATTTCTAGTGGCTATTTTTATTTGCCTCGAAATATTAGGCATATCATTTATGTTTTGAATATCCCATAATTTAGCTGCCTTATCATTCCCTGCAAAAACTCTATCGAGTAGAGGTTTATTTTTTGATAAATGAAAATTTAGGATGTTTTCAATTTCAGTAGAATCAACATTACCATAATATGTTCTAGTGCCATCTGGTAACGTAATATCAACAATTGGTTCTAGGTACATAAGTCCAATAGCACTAACTAGGGATATGTTTACGTCAGAAAAGTTTTTATCAAGAATGTTTTTAGCTTTGTTGAATATTTCATAAGAACCCATTGCCTGACCAGATGTTCCCCCACCAACTCTAACCCATTTATTAGAATTGAGTTTATACCAATCTTCTAATGCTTTAGCTTTTATTTTTTCAAAAACCTCTGTCATTTATTTATTCCTAATAGTATTAATTATTTTTTTTGCTGAATTGATATCTTGTCTACCATGAATGTGATGGTCAATTGCTATGCAAGGAGCTTGAGCACAAGCACCAAGGCATGTATTGTACTTTAATGTAATCTTACCATCTTTACTTTCTCCTTCGCCTTGAAGTTCTAAGCTTTTTTGGATGTCATCAATAATATCTTGAGCACCTAATAAATGGCATGTTGGCCCCCAGCAAACATCAAGAACATTTTCCCCAGGAGGAGTAAAACGGAAATTAGTATAGAATGACGCAACACTCCATACTTCGTTAGTAGACTTTCCGCAAAATTTAGCAGTTTCCGCAATACCTTCTTTTGGAAGATAATGAATATTATCTTGTATTGCAAGTAAAGAAGATAGTATAGTCACAGTTGGTTGTTCTTGTGACTCTAATGAATGTTTGATTTTTTCAAGTAAATTTGAATTTTCTGGCATATCACTTATATATATAGAAAATACAATTAATGTTTCTAATAATATTATCCTAGCAGAGTAAAAGAAATTTAACTATATATCTTCATTAAAATATTATATATTTTTATAAAGATATAAAGATAAATAAGGAGATTTATGAAAATAAAATCAATAGAAACTATTCAACTAAAAGAATTTCCACTAATTATATGGGTGCAAATTAATACAGATAATGGTTTTACAGGGCTTGGTGAAACATTTTTTGCTCCAAATGCAGTATCAGAAATAATTCATAATATACTCTCTCCTTTGTTAATAAACAACAATCCTTTAGACATAGAAAATCACTGGAGAAATATGTTCGAAATGACAAATGCATTTGGTTATGCAGGAGCTGAAGCCAGAGCAATTTCAGCAATTGATATTGCACTATGGGATATCGCTGGGCAAGTCGCAAAACAACCAATTTATAATCTTCTTGGAGGTAAATGTCGTGAGAAAATTAGGACTTATAACACTGCCGGTCAATATGGTGAAAATACCGATTCTATTGATGCAATCTTAAATCCAGTGAAACTAGCAAATAGCTTAATGGATGAAGGTATAAATGCTATGAAGTGGGCATATACAGATCATTTCGCTGATCAAACAAGAGGAAATTATATTTCAGACGAAGATTTAAATTTACTAGTAAAGCCAATAAAAAAAATACGCAAGGAAATTGGTTATAATTTTGAGATTGCTAATGACGGCCACGGAAGATGGAATCTTAGCTCGGCTATTAAGATTGGCAAAGCTTTAGATCAATATAATATTCTTTGGCAGGAAGAACTAATAAAGCCAGTAAATATTTAAAATCATATTAAATTAGCAGATGAAATTGAATCACCTGTATGCGTATCTGAAAGATTAATTAGTAAATATCAGTTTAGAGATTACTTGAAAAATGGTGCCATAGAAATTGTAATGCCTGATCTTATATGGACTGGCGGAATCACAGAAACAAAAAAAATATCTACTTTAGCTGAAACTGAGCAATTGCCAGTTGCTCCTCATGATATGACAGGGCCAGTTAATATATTTGCATGCGCACACATATCAATGAATATCCCAAATGCACTAATTATGGAAACATGTAGAGCTTTTTATAATCAGAATGGTTGGTACAACAAAATTATAGATCAAAACATAGAAGTTAAAGATGGTTATTTGTTAGCACCAAAAGGTTTTGGATTGGGCACAAGACTAAAAAAAGATATATTCAATAGAGATGATATCATTTACAAAATCACAGATTTTAATTCAGGCCATCTTCATTGGGGTGGATTTAAGTCTAATCTATTTGAAGTTGTGACTAAAAATGGAAAAAAATCAGTTAAAAGAAAATTATAATTTAGCTTTTCTTGCAGCTTCAATTTCTACAGATCGATCTCTATCCTTAATAGGAGCCATAACAATTTCTTGTATAACAGTTCGATGAGGCATCGTAGCACATAAAAGAATCATAGAAGCCACATCTTCTGGCATCATCATCGTTGCTCTTGCATCATTATCTGGATTTATTGGTCTGCCCTTGAGAATTGGAGTATCTACTTCTGCTGGCATAATTGTAGATGTTCTAATTCCTTTATCATTCAATTCTGAGTTGATTGATCTCATCAAAGCCAAAGATGCAGCTTTGGCAGAACTATAAGATGCTCCTCCTAAAAGCCCAGGATTTAATGCTGCTATAGAAGAAACTGTAATTATGGTTCCGCATTTATTGTCAATCATATTTTCAATCACTGATTGAGTTAGCTTGAAGACACCATCCGCATTTACCTTGAAAACACTTTCCCATTCTTCATCTGATGTATATCTGATAGATCTAGCAAATGAGCTGTGGCCGGCATTATTTACAAGAATATGAATTGATCCAAAAGATTTTATAGCATTCTCACCTAATGATTTTGCTTGATCAAGTTTTTCTAAATCAGTTGGTTCTACTAATATTTTCAAATCAGAATTAATATTCTCATGAATTTCCTTTTTTACTTGTAATAAAGGTTCTTCTCTTCTTCCGGAAAGAACTAAATTACAACCTTCCTTGGCAAATAATTTTGCAGTTTCTCTGCCAATTCCTGATCCTGCGCCTGTAATTATTGCATTTTTTCCTTTTAATAAAGCCATTATATTCTCCTTATGTTTTATTTAGTTTTTCAGCTATTTCTTTACCCATCCTAATACTATAATTAGTACCTCTGTCTTCAGGATAAATCTGAGTTGTATTTGCAAGTAATAAATTCTTAATAGGGGTGTTATGTGCTGGAATATTTGTTGAGTAATTTTTACCTATAATAGGTTGAGCTGCACTTAGTGAGTTTATATGATAATTTGAAATCCAATTTTCAGAAAATTTCTCATTAAATTTTTTCAAATGAGGTAAGTACATATCAAATATTTGACTATTGCTTAGTGAAAAATATTTGTGATCTTTATCCAGATAGTTAGTAAGATAAATCAAATTTTTGTTACCGTATAATCTTTTTGGAAGCATATTAGTATGTTCAATTAATCCTAGAAATGGTATATTTTCATCAACAATATTAACCCAATAATGATTAGTTAATTTTTTTTCTAATTCAATTATCATAACTAATGCCCCTATATAGTGAGCAGAATTCATTTTTTTAAGATATTCATTAGGCAGATCAATTAATTTACTAAAAATAAAAGAAGGAGTAGTTGATAAAACAAAGTCGAAATTTCTTGTATTATGGGAATTGTTTTTTTTGTAATCTAAACTTATAGTTGAATTTTCTTGTGGTATTATTTTTGTTACAGGAGTTGATAACAATAAATCAACATTATTTTGTTTGAAATATATTTTCAAATGATCAAAAATAGTTTCAAAACTTCCGTCAGGATACCCTAAAACCTCTTTATTTAAAAAACTTATGGGTATTTTACCTTTCCTGGAAGCAAATCTTGTTTGCATCTTAGACCAAAACCAAGGCATTCCGATTTGATCAAAATAATCGCCAAATTTTGCTCTTAGCAACGGCTTCCAAAATTTTTCATATGATTCACCACCTAATTTTTTTTCTAACCATTCATTAGCAGTAAATCCTTCTAATTTTTCCCAATTTTTTATATTCTTTATTCTCAATGAAAGCAAACCTAATTTTATTCTTTCTGTAAAAGGTAGAGCTCCAAATCTAAGTAGGTCTAGTGGTGATGTAGTTGGATATATCTTGCAATTTATATAAGTCCCAACTTTTGATGGGTACCATTTCATTTTGTTTGAAATATTTAAGTCTTTCATCAATTGAATAATTGAATAGTCATTAGTAAAAAGATGATGATAACCTCTTTCTAGTAGACCTCCATTTATATTAATTGTAGAAGCTTGGCCCCCAACAAATGGCGCTGACTCGAATATTGTTATATTATATTTTTGTTTTGATAAGTAAAAAGCAGCAGATAAACCTGCTGCACCAGCACCTATAATGGCAATATTTTTTCTATTCAACATAACTAATTTTTTGGGATCTAAAATTTTTGATAACTTTTTTAATAGTTTTTTGGTCTAATATTATAATAACAAAACCTAATAAGGTAGGAGGAAGCCATAATGCTACATGAACTAACAAAGAATAAGCTACAGCTACTTCATTACTCACGCCCAATGTTATTAATGTTATGGATCCAAAAAAATCAAATGGCCCCCAACTTCCTGCAGTTGAAGGAATTATACCAGCAAGATTTACCACAGAGGTAAAAACAATTATTATTGATACATGCTCTAAACCTGAGTCAAAAAAAGTATCTAAATTTAGCCCTATAGAAATTATGTAATACATTAATGCTTCACATGTCCATATCATCAATGAAAACAATAAAGTATAAATAAAAGTGTTTTTTTTAAGTATACTGGTAAGGCCTTCAAACAGTAAAAGAAACTTATTTACAATTAGATCTCGAATTTTATCTGAGAATAAAAATAGCAATTTATTGAGAATAATTTTTATTTTATTTTGTGATAATTGTGTATAAATTATTATTATTGCTGACAGGATAAGAAAAGGAAATAATGATAAAAAAACCATAGTTTTTTTCCCCCCAGGAACACTATTTGAAAAATCATCAAAATCACTTGAATTAAAAAAACTTCCAGTAAGTGCTCCTATAGAAAAAAATATAATTAAAGCAAAAACATCCATCAGTCTTTCGATAATAATGGTGCCAAATGCAAAACTACTTGAAATGTTTTCTCTAATTGATAAGTAGTAGGAACGTAAAAATTCTCCAATTCTGACCGGTATAAGGTTGTTTGCCATATATCCAAAAATCACAACAGGTAAAATTGATTTTGATGAATTTGTTAGTTGTTCTTGAAGTAAATAACCCCATCTTTTTGACCGTAAGTATAAAGATAGTAGATAAAAAGATAATGAAATTAATACATAAAATAAATTAGCATGCATAAGTATACTTATCAATTTACTAAAATCTATAAAAAAATAAAAAAGAATAAAAGTAAAAACTAAGCTGAAGAATAAACCAGTTATAAGCATTTTCTTATCTAGCATCTTTGTTTACCTGTAGTCATAATTATATTCATCTCTGACATATAAATATGAATCTATACTACCCAAATCATGTTCAAGTTTTCTATAAATAAAATAGTCGATAGAATTACCCCATCTAGTTTTGTCAAATAATGTCAAGATAACATCTATAAATTGAATATTTTTATATTTCTCAGGGAACCACCATCTATGAGGAAATTTTTGTTTTTCAATAAAATTATTTCTGTTATATGATTTTAAGTCATTTTTATAACTTAAGATCAATATACTAACGTCGTCAATATTTATATTTTGAGAGTGATCGTCAAAGCTGACATTTTCATATTTTCTAAGATACCAATGCCACGGCCAAGCAAAAGCATCTGTAGTATCTACAGATATTCTAATAGATTCATCTTCAAGGCTCTTAAAAGCAATGTTATCGATTGTTTTTGAAACTTTGTGCAAATGAGGAGAAGTTTGAGTGTATATCATCATCTCAGTAGGAATATCATAGTTATTATAGTTTAATATCCAACTGGTCCTTATGGTGAAAATTGAAACCAAGAACAATAATAGAATAAGAAAATAAAAAAAAGTTTGCTTTTTTGTAATAATTGTAGAGACCCATTGTAAAATAAAAAATAAAAAACCTAAACTTAGAAAAATAAGCCATATATTTAAGAATTGTTCTGCTTGGGTTCCTAAATCATGAGTTATAAATCTCCAAATTATATTTATAACTAGTAATGCTGCAAAAAATATAACCAAGTAATATTTTATATAAGAATATGAAAACCTAACTTTAGTAAAAAAATCATTAAGTATTTTAGAAGATAAAATAATAAAAGGTAAAGTTATGTTAGTTATAAGCCATGGCATTTTTTCACCAGCATAAGTATAAAACAAAAATGAAGAAATTGCCCAAAAGAATAAAAATTTATAAAAGTTAGATGATTTTATAGTAAAGGGCAAAACAAGTAGTGAAAAATATAATAATAATTGAAAAAATATACCTGTTGCATTAATTTTACCATCAGTATAAGATGCTTGCGTGTCTGCCAAGATAACAAAACTTATTATTATTGTTACAAATGGTAAAAAAGATATATATCTAGATTTCATCAAAAAAAATAAAAGCCCCAGAATGGAAATTCCCATTGGTAAAAATTCATAAATTGAACCTAGAGTGATGTAATAATACCAAGGTTGACTTCCTCTAGCCACATCTTGCTGGGCTATCCAATAGCCTAACGACTGCCATATTCCTGTAGAAATTCCTGTTAGATTAGATAGGAAATTTGTAAAAAATAAAAACACTATAATCATAAAAATCAAGTATGGTAGAAAAAAGATTTTTCTATTAAATTTAAAGGAAACTGCTAAGGAAAATACTGCTAATAATAAACTAATAATTACAGCTACCAATTGACCATCAGATTGAGGTAAGCCAATGGGGGTTATTGAATTAGGATCTTTGTTTGCCAGGGTAATATTAAATATTTTTTGAAATAGCGAAACACTAGCAGCAAGCATCGGGGCTGATAATATTATAATAAATAATAAAAATTTACCATATTTATTAAAATTTGATATTGGGATATTACCAAATAGCCAATCTTTTATATTTTCCTTTTCCATAAAAATAAGAAATAAAGAAATAATAGCAACAAAAATATACTGTGTTTCTTTTGTAATGAAACCAATGGCCATAAAAATAGAAAATACATATAACCATTTAGATTCTTTACTTGAAAAATATTTCCACATTGAGATTACTAATAACAAGAATATAAAAAGCATGAATATATCATTTCTGGCAAACCTACTGAAATAAAGAATCGAAGGAGAAATTGCTAGCATTAATGATGCAAATATTGAACCAATATATCCCAGCCTGTCCCTCATTAGAATAGGTAGAAATATTATTAGTGAGCCTGTCATCGCCATAGGTAAACGCAAAGAGAATTCCGAGTCACCAAATATAAAAAATGATACCGAAACTAACTGAAAAAGAAATATTCCGTGCATTAAAGGGTTATGTTCATAACCACTACCTATATACATTTGATAGGCAAAGTAACCATGTAAACTTTCATCATGATGAACAGCTCTGTCGCCTAAAGAATAAAGTCTCAATGATAGTGCAACTAAGAAAATTAAAAAGAATATTGAGTTAAAAACGAAATTTTTATTAAGAAAGTTGTGCGAATAATTTTTTAAATTGGTATTGTTGTCATCTATCCAATAACCTCCTATGTTTCTTTTTTGTAATTTATTTCGCAAATCTATTGCACCTTCAGTAATGTATAATCATTATTTTTATATATAATTTCTGAAATATTTAAAAATTTATTTAGACTATTAATATTATATTTTTCAATCTCATTTGGGCCTAAAATAATCATAGTAATAGAATATTTATTGATAATGTTGATAATTTCTTGTGAATCGTTTGAGATATAAAAAGTATCAATGTCCTCTTCTCTATTATATATATCACTATGATTGCTTCTCCATTGAAGCTGGTGCCCTACCCATCCTAAAATAGTTGGGATTCTTGATTCTGATGATATCTGACTGTCATTTGTATAACTTTTACCTTGTGTTTCTATAATTACATCATTGTGATTTGAATTTAGCCTTAAATACTTTATCAATTCATATTTATTAGTGTCATTTTCTAATTGATTAATACTACTAAGATTTGGATTTAGATTAGAAGACTCTTTGATCTTTGTCAAGTATGAAGCTGTAACAAAATATATATTAGAAGTAGCTAAAATTAAGAAAGAAATAGATAGTATGATTCTAGTTATATTTCTTAAATTATATTCAAGTAAGAATTTGAGAGATATTCCAGAGGTAATAGAAAATACTATCCAAACTTGATAATGAAACTTAAAAATTGTATTCATTCTATTTCCAAATATATCTTTTACATAAAAAAGTTCTGACAAATAAAGCAAAATAAAAGCAGTAAATAATAATAAGTAATAGCTAAGTTTTAGTACATCATTATTTTTAATTGTTTTGGTAATGAGATGATAAATCAAAAAAAATAAAGGTAAATAAAAGATATAAAAAAATATCAAACTTAATAATAATTGTGCTAATGATTGTTCAGAAATAACCATGTTTACTATGGCCCATATTATTGAAGTTGCTATGAACAAAGATATGAAGAGTAAATTAGACTTAGTCTTAAATAATGACAGTTTTGATTTTGTATAAAAATTTTCGTGAAACATAAAATATAATAATGGAATAATAATGCTAAGAGGAATAATCCAAACGTAAATCAAATGAATAGGCCTTGTTGTAATATAGTTGAAAGATATAAATGGATAACTAATATTTGAATCGGATGTAATAAAATAAAAATTACCAAATACTAAAATTCCTATAATCCATACTAGCAATATTTCTCTTATAAATTTCGAATTGATAATAATTTTAATTTGAAATTTATTAATATAAAAATAGAAATAAATAAGTATAAAAGTGAACAAAACAAAAAATGACAAATTCCACATGTTAATAAAACCTGTTGAACCAATAAACAAAATCAATAATAAGGTAAATAAATAACTAATTTTCGGTCTTTTATGAGATAAATATATATATTTAGATCCAACAAAGTAACTTGTAAATAATATTAACGTCGTTATAAAAAATGGTATGGATATCATATGGGGATGAAAATCTCCTAACAGAAAACTAAAAAATGGAAATTCATTAATCGTAAAATCTAAGGATTCATTATTTTTATAACTATTTATTATTCTTGAACTTTTCCACCACCACCAAAAGTCTTGTGGGATGAAGTATTCATAATTTTGAATAGCGACATGTTTATCGCCATGAAGCCAGTTTAGAATAGATAATGGGAATATTTTCATATAATCTAACAACAAAACAAAACCATAAAAATTTGAAGAAAAAACTAGAAAAAATGGAGTAATAATTGATACGAATATGGGTTTAATGAATTTTAATTTATTGTTTTTTGTTATATATAAGAAATTAGATATGAAAGATAATGCTGCTGCAGAAGATAGTGCTGGTATTAGCCCAAATGACAAATTATACAAATTGTTTGTATCAAAAAAAATTATAGAGTAAAAACCTGCAAAAATCCAATATCCAAAATAATAATATGAAATTTTATTACCAGACATCCATAAATCATTTGGTGGATTGTAATATGAATTGAAAACAGAATTTAACATCATAGAATCCATTGGTCTTTCAGTGCCAACAGCATTATTGTCATACATTCGAAGTAATACAAAAAAGAAAAATACGGACAAAAATATAAATTCAAAAAGAAGTATTTGAGTCTTCTTAGAAATAATAAAATTTATTATTTCTCTTCTGAATTCTTTATTAAGTAGTTTTAATATTGCAACAATTACAAAAATTAGAAATGAAATCCTCCAAACATAACCTAGATTTGGAATAGGTGTGAACAAAGTCAACAACCAAACAAAAGATGATATGAAAACCAATCCTATTATTTTTGAAACAAATAATCCTTTATCATTTAGTATATCCAGATGACGAAAAAACAGTATAAAACTTACAAAACCTAGAAGATATATCGTAAAAAGTATAAAAAAAATATCTATCATCGTAGTAAACTAATCTTTTAAGATTTCATTGAGAAATAAATCTTTATCAAAAACAGATATGTCATCTATTTTTTCGCCTGTACCTACAAATAAAATAGGCATATTTAATTCAGCTGAAATTGAAATAGCAACCCCACCTTTAGCTGTACCATCCAGTTTTGTAAGAAATACTCCATCGCAGTGAACAATTTTTTTAAAATTCTCTGCTTGGGTTATACCATTTTGGCCAGTATTACTATCTAGAACAAGTAGTACTTTAACTGAAAAACCTTCATTTGATGTGCATATTTTATAAATTTTTTTTAATTCTTCCATCAGATTGTGAGTTGTATGTAATCTCCCAGCAGTATCTATGATTAATAGATCAATATTTTTTGAATATGCAGAATTAATTGCATCGTATACAACAGCTCCTGGGTCGGATGAAGGATTATTATGGATTACAGGTAAAGAAAGTCTCTCACCCCAAATTTTGAGTTGTTCAATAGCTCCAGCTCTAAATGTATCTGCTGCTGCGAGCATAACATTTTTTTTTATCTTAGAGTATGAGTTTGCAATTTTTGCTATAGAAGTAGTTTTACCAGCACCATTGACTCCTACTACTAAAAGTATAGTTTTTTCTTTATCAAGATTTTTATAGAGAATATCATCAGAAGTAAACATCTCAGATAAAACTTTTTTCATAATAGGCTTTATTTCTAAAACTGTTTTTATATTATTAGTTTTTGATATTTCCTTAATTTTTTCAATTGCTGAAAATGAAGTTTTCACTCCTACGTCAGATGTAATCAGCATTTCCTCTAAAGCATCCCAAAAATCTTCATTTAATTCATTTTTTGTAAATAAATTACTAAATTTTTTATTCCAAAAACTTTTTGTTTTTTCAAATGTTTCTATATTTTTTGATGAATTTTTTTTTATTCCGAACATATTATCCTTCTTTTTTAAATTTTTTTAATGCATCAATTGCACATAATACTTCAGAGTCAATTTTTGAATCTGCATTAGAAGAAGCAATTAGTTCGTTATTTACATATAATTCACATTTAAATATATTTTTTAGGGGATCAATAAGTTTTGAGACATAATTTGGTTTAGAGATTTTTTTGGATTGAAGCAATTCCTGTAATTCTGATTTTGGGTCTTTTTTTACTTCATTATTTTGGACAGAAATAATTTTATCTTTCAATGTATTTTCAACAAATTTTTTTGCAGATTCATAACCTAAATCTAAAAAAATAGATCCTGTTAAAGCTTCATATGTATTTGATAAAATAGATTTGTTCAATGCAATTTCAGAAAACACCAAGCCCTTACCTACTCTTAACCATTTTCCTAAACCAAGATTTTGAGCAGCATCTGCTAGAGTTTCTTTTCTCACTATATGCGATCTCATTATGGTCATATCACCTTCTGATTTATGCGGTTGTAATTCAAAAAGTAATTCTGAAACTATAAGTTCAAGAACAGCATCACCTAAATATTCTAATCTTTCATTAGAATCTATATCTTCATATTTAGATTCATTAACAAATGAATTATGTGTTAAAGCTTCAACTAATTTTTCATGATTATTATACTTTAAACCTAATTCACTTTGAAATAATTCTAAATTATTATTTTCAAGAATATCAATAAACAAAACTAATCTTTCGCATGCCGAGGCCAAGGGGGTTGAGGCCGTTTTAATTCACCAAAATAATTCTTCAAGGCGGCCATTTGATAAAAATTATTAAAAAATGATACTGAGTCTGATTTGGGTGGCGTGAATGTTTTTAAGAAAGCAAGATGTGTATCGTCAAACAAAAAAGTAGGTGTACCAAATACTCCCAGGGACACTGCATAGCTATAATCTTTAGATATTTCTTGTAGCCTAGTTGCATCATCAAGAAAAATAGTGAATTCATCTGGAAAACTGAGTTTTTGAGCAATATCAATAATAGCTTGCCTGCTTCTAATATCAGCGCGTTTGACATGCTTTTCATCTAAAATTTTAGCCATATATTGGTTGTGGAAGTTATCGCCAATCATTCTAGCTGCGATTCCCCCTCTAAGTGCCCAAAGACCTCTACTTATATAATTTTCATCTTGATTCCAGCATTTCCAATCATCAAGTTCGTTATTTACTTGTTCAAGAGGAAAACTTCTCCAATTCACCTTAAGTGATTTGTCCTTACTTAATACATCTACAATCCATGGATAAATTTGAGCCACCCATGGGCAAGTATAATCAATAAAAATATCAAATGTCGACATCAGTCATACCTTTCAATAGTATCTATTATAAAATAATAAGTAAAAAAAAGTATTAGGTAAGAAATCAACTTGAATATAAAAGATGCAATACTAAAAAATAACACCTTATCTAAATTATTAAAAATCTGCGATGAAGAAAGATTTGGAAAAGTTTATATTGTTGGAGGTTTTATTAGAGATTATTATTTTAACATCAGGAGTAAAGATATAGATCTTTCTGTAGAAAAAAATTCAAATATCCTTGCAAATAGAATTTCAAATATTTTTAATGCTAAACTTGAAAATTCAATGTTTTCAACACACTCTATAAAAAGTAATCAGATTAAAATTGATGTTGCAAGTATGAGAAATGAATCATACACAAGGCCGGGTTCTTTGCCTAAAATTAAATTAACCAATGATATTCGAGGTGACTTAATTAGAAGAGATTTCACAATAAATTCATTAGCTGTATGTTTAAATACAAGAGATATTGGAAAAATCATTGACCCTTTAGATGGATTATCCGATATAAATAATAAAATACTTCGCAATAACCACTCATTAAGTTTCTCTGATGATCCTACAAGAATTTTTAGAGCTATTAAGTATTCTAACAAGTTGGGGCTAAGGATTCACCCTGATACAAAAAATCAAATATATGAATATAAAAAATTCATTAAAAATTTATCCTCAAAAAGAATTTTAAATGAATTAAATCTATTGTTAGAAGATGATTTTCATACGAATTTCAAATATTTATCTAAATATAACATAATGTCAGAGATAGAAAAAAATTTAATTCTATTCACAGATAAAATTTCATCATTTAATAAATTACCCATAAGCAAATTGCAAAAAATTTATTTATTAACTAAGAATATAGATGAAAAAGTTGGAGAATCCTTACATAATAAGTCACCTGATTTTTTTGAATGGTCAAAGAGTATAAAATTAAATCACATGTACAAAAAAATCCAATTTAATAAATATATTAGCTCAAGTGAGCTTTATTTATCTTTGAAAGATTTTCCAAGAGAATTCCTGTTATTTATGGAATTATCAGAAGATAGAAAATATGTAAAAAAGCAAATATCTTCATACTTGAAAAAAACATCCAAAATAAAATTATACATAAACGGATCAGATTTATTAAAATTAGGATTTAAGAGAGGACCAGCAATAGGAAATATTCTTAATGAGATTTTATTAAGAAAAATAAATGGGGAAATTAAAACAAAATCTGATGAAATAAATTTTGCTCTCAAGAAAATGAAGCATGATCTTCCTTAGCCAATAAATTTATATGATTCCCACCCCAATTTTTTGCTCTGCTAATCAACCTTTCTCTGTGAAACATATATTGATTGGCTATTGAACCATAATTACCAAAATAATCTATTGCCCACTTTGAAAGATCAGTTAGTGAGATTTTTTTGGATACTCCGTACCACTTTATGAGTGCCCTATGAATATGCCTATCTACAGGAAAGGCTTCATTTTTATCAAGTGAAAATGCTAATACACAATCAGCAACTTTTTCACCAACTCCATAAAGATTTATTAGTTGTTTTTTTGCATCAACATATGGTACTTTTCTTAATCCATATAAACAAAAATTATTATTAACAATTTCATTGGCAGCATAAATTAAATATTTCGCTCTAAAACCAAATCCTAGCTCCCTAAGAAATGATTCACCTGCTTCTAAAACCTTTTCTGGCGACGGAAAAGTATAATCATACTTATTAGGACCAATTTTTTCGCCTAAAGTACGTGAAACATTATTTATATGATACTTGATTCTGAGTAAATTATTTGTTGTAGAAGTTATAAATGAAAACAAACATTCCCATGGATCTTGTCTTAGGACTCTGAGTCCTTTAAAACTTCTAACAGCAGGACCTAAGCAGTGATCGTTTCTGTATTTATTATAAAATCCTTCATAACTTTTGGATGTATCAAAGTAATCCTTAAGAATATTTTTAATATTATTAGGAGGTTTCTCGTCATTTATTTTTACGTGAATTAGTTTTCCCTCATTCAGTAAAGAAACAGCTCTATTATAAATTACACCTCTGTAAAAATTATCAGACTGAACATACCATCTAAATGCTTGGCCTCCATCTAAGGTTGATTGTAGGTCGACTTCATGAAACATAAAGTTTATATCAAAACTATTATTAATCATAATTTAGTTTCCATTGAGAAATGCTGTGGTTTATATTTTTGTAAGAGGTAATTTTTAATTTAGGATTAGGTAAACTTTCAATAAAATTTCTACCATATTTCTTTGTTACGATCCGATGATCTATAACTATAAAGACTCCTGTGTCTGTTTTTGACCTGATCAATCTTCCAAATCCTTGTCTAAATTTGGTAGTTGCAAGTGGTAAATGATATTCTAAAAATGAATTATCATAAGATTCTGACCTCGATTGATGAAGAGGGTTTGTAAATACTGGAAAAGGCAATGCTGTCATGATTATAGTTTCAAAACTTTTATTTTGTAAATCAACACCTTCCCAAAATGTATAATTACCTATTGCAACAGTAGGAATGTCATCATTTAATAAATCTATAATTTTTTTTGCACTTCCATCAAATTTTTGAACTAGTAATCTTATATTTTTATCGTTTAGGTATTTCCTTATTTTTTGCCTTACATGCTTCATCAATTCATAATTAGTGCAAAGAACAAGCATAGGAGAACTTAAGTCTATGGATTTATTTATTACTAATTCTGATAATTCATCAACGAAATTATTATAATTATTTCTTCTGTCAGGAAAATCTCCAGCCAAAACAAGTAATGAATTTTCCGAATATTCGTATGTTGAATTAATAGTTATGGATGGGATAGAAGGATGCCCTAATTTTTTCTTAAAAGATTGATAATTATCATTATTATTTAAAGTAGCACCAGTTAATATTATTGATTTTTTATCTGAGAATAAGCCGGCGTAAATAAATTCTGAAACATCTAGAGGTGCGCCGGAAATTGAAAATTTGTCTTCGTAACTTTTGTCAAACCAAAAAACAAAATTATTGTCCAAATCAATTAATAATTTAATATACTTAGCAGTATTTGATAATGAAATAAGACATTCACTAATTTCATTTATAATATTCTTATCAAAAGAATTTTTCAATGTCGTATTATCTACTATTGTCGCTAAATCATCTAAGACTTTGTTTATTACGTGATTAATAGCTATGAGAGAATTATTTAAATTGAAAATCAAGACATTATCTAGTAGATTTTTAGTAATTCTTAACTCTCTAAAGATTTTATCTTTTTCATAAATATTAATTAGTTCATTGGATAGTTCATCAAAAAGATTATTATTTATTTGCTGGAGATCAAAAATTTCATTATCAAGAATTTCTATTTTTTTCCCAATAATTTCGTTATTATTAATACTTTCCATTTTCTTGAGTATTCCTAATTTACCTAAGAATCTTCTTAATGTGAAATCAAGAGAATATCTACTAAAATCAAAACTTAGATTCTTTGTAGCAATATCATCAATATGGTGAGATTCATCTAATATTAGAACATCATGCTTAGGTATTATAGAATTATCTGTAGCTAAATCAGAGAAAAGCAAAGAGTGATTGACAACAAGAAAATTAGAAAAGTTTGCTTTTTTTCTCGCTGCTTTGAAGTAACAATTTTTCTCAGATTTAACGCATGAAGAAAAATCTTTATGAGAATATTGATCAAACAAATTTTCCATAGTAGATATATTGATTTCATTTTTTTCACCTAGATTTGTATATTGAAACCATACAAACATCTTGCAAAGAAACTCTATTTCTTTATTAGTCAATTCTGAGTTTTCTACTACTGAGAAAATTTTATGTATACAAATATAATTTGATCTACCTTTTAATGAAAAAGATTTAATATTTTTGGTCTCGTATCCAAAATTAGAAAGAATTAATTTAACTGTTTCCAGGTCCTTATTTAATATTTGTTCTTGCAAGGGAATTGTATTAGTTGATATTACAATTTTTTTGTTGGATTTAACTATAGAAATTAATGAGGGTAAAAGATAAGCAAAAGACTTACCAACTCCAGTTCCAGCCTCTATGATTATTTCTTCATCTTCAATTATACTTTTGGAAACAACGTCTGACATAACTTTTTGTTCTTCACGATACTCATATTTTGGGAATATATTTTTTAGTTCTTCAGAATTATCATAAATTTTATTAATTTCATCTTGTAAAGAATAATTTTCTGGAAGATAATTTTTTAATTGTTCAAGTTGAAAATTTTTATCAATTTTTTTTGAGTAGGGATCTATTGAAAAAGATTTTGAAAAATTTGAGATAGTTTTTGGGTCAATTTCTTCTTTAATGAGTTTAAAAATACTAGATTTATTTTTTTTACTCAAATGATATAAAATCTCTATGGTATTTTTTTCTAAATTGAATAAAGTATTTATTAAGATATTAAATAAGTCCATAGTTACCAATGAATCCGATAAAGCTCTATGAGGATTTTCATGATTAAACTTTAGATGTTTAGAAATGCCAGATAAATTATACTCAGGTAAATTTGGGAGCAAGATTCTTGCCAAAGACAATGTATCGTAAGAATCTGTAATCTTGACATCATTCTCTCTTAGGAAGTTATTTTCAAAATTCACATTGTGACCAATGATAGGGTAATTACCAATAAAGTTTACAACTTCATCTTTAACTTCAGCCCATTCTTTAGCTGAATCTAATTCAATTTGATTAATACCTGTAAGTTCAGAAATTTCATCAGAAATTATTTGCTTTGGATTTACTAATATAGAAAGTTTTTCCAAAACTTTGTTATTCTTGAACTTAACTGCACCTACTTCTATAATCTTATCCATCTGGTGATCAAATCCAGTAGTTTCTAAATCAATTGATACAAAAATCTTTTTCATATTAATTAGATTATGTATAGAATATATAAGTAATCAACATTATTTGAGTTAAAAATAGATTATTTGGATATAAATTTGAAGTCTGCTAGGTTAGTTTCAAGGCGAAACATAAAATTTAATGATATCTCTGAACCAGGCCCATTAAGAGAAAACGAAGTATTAATAGAAATAAAGTCTATGTCTATTTGTGGTAGTGACATTCTTCTTGAATATGATGCAGAATTACCCGAAGACCATTATCCATTTTTACACGGTGCACCAATGCACGAGTGCGCTGGAGTAGTGCTTGACAGTAAAAGCTCTAAATATAAAAATGGTGATAGAGTTATTGTATTTCCTGAGAATGTTGATGGAATGCAAGAAAGAATAATTTCAACATCATCTAGGCTAATCAAGTTACCCTCTTGGGGGTCACTTGATGATTGGGTAATGTGCCAGCCAATGGGCACAGCTTTATTCTCCACAAAAAAATGGGGTAATCCAATAAATAAAAATATAGCAATAATAGGGCAAGGACCAATTGGCCTAACATTTACTCAAATTGCTGAAAAACAAGGAGCTCTCAATATCGTAGGAATTGATTTGATCAAGTCAAGATGTATCAAGAGTATAGAATTTGGTTCTACAGATTTTATACACCCAGAAAAAGAAAACATCTTAGATAAATCACTAGAAATTACCAATGGTAAGTTATTCGATACAGTTGTAGATGCCTCAGGAGATCATACAGGACTAAATACTGCTATAAATATAGCAAAAAACGAAGGTCAAATTATATCATTTAGTTTAGTCCATCCAGATAAAGTAGAATTTAATCACAGACAATGGATGACAAAAAATTTACAACTAAACGCTACTGTTGCGGCTTCTACCTCAAATCCAATCCAGGAAATTAAAGAGGTAGTTAATTTAGCAAGCAGAGGATGGTTAGAACCAGGTAAATTGCGATCTCATAATATGAAATTTGATCAAATTAAAGAAGCTTTTGAAATGTATAGACAAAAAAAAGATAATGTAATAAAAATTGCAATTAGTTTTTAAGAAAAGAAAAAGAAATGGCTAATCATAACGGAGAAAGTAAAATATTATTTATCCAGAGGATTAGCTATTCTCATTCTTCCTGCAGTCACCCCTCCATCTATAAGCATTTGTGATCCTGTCATATATGATGCATCGTCAGAGGATAAAAATAAAATTGCAGCAGCAATATCATTTGGTTTCCCCCAGCGCTTTAATGGTACTTGAGATACTCTATGTTTACTTTGAATTTCATCCTTGTATAGATAATCAGTAAATGGGGTATGAACCCACCCTGGCATAACAACATTAACTCTGATATTTTTATCAGCCAATTGCATTGCTGCAGATTTAGTAAAATTTATCATACCTCCTCTAGAAAAACCATATGCTGAACCGTATGCATTACTACCTTGAAGAGCACCCATTGATGAAATATTTACAATAGAACCTCCTCCAGATTTTTCCATTAAATTAGCAGAATTTCTTACACCTAGAAAAATCCCCAAAGTACTAATTTGCATAGTTTTTTCCCACAACTTAATATCAATATCCATGATAGATTTCGGATCAAGAATCCCAGCTATATTAACTAATATATCTAACCTTGAGTATTTACTATCTATAAAAGAGATCACTTTTTGCCAGTCTTCGTTTTTCGTAACATCAAGGTTCATATATGTTGCATCGTGCCCATGTGACCTTAATAATGATTCAGATTCTTTTCCGAGGTCTTGTTGAACATCGGTAATAATCGCAGCACGTCCACCTTCCTCAAAAAATCTCCATACAGTTGCTCCCCCAAATCCCATAATTTTATTTTTATCACAGGCAGCAGACCCTGTAAGCAAAATGACCTTATCTTTAAATCTCATCAAATAACCTCTAACGATATAAGTAAATTAGGAATTATGATAACAAATATAATAAAACAAATAAGCATCTGTATAAGTATATGCTTGATATATTTTGGTAATAAAAATAACCCTAAAGCAGTAATAATACTTATGAACATCAAAACTATGAGGTAATAGTCATTGAATTCCCACAGATTTAATTTAGTTTCTAATACTAATCTAGCAAATATTACAAAAATAAAAGTTATAAAATTAATGAATAAAAAACCACCAATAATTATAAACGTGACCAATCTTATAAATAATAAATTATTTTTTTTGTAAAGGTCTTCTTTAAATACAAATAATAATGATATATGAGCAACAAATATCAATCCAAATAAAGCGCCTGAAATAAGAGTAACTATTAATATGTAAGGAAAATCATTCATAACATATTATTTTTCACAAGAAAAAAATCAACATTAAAATTTTTAGAAATATTGTCTAAATCAATTTTATTTTTAAAATCTAAAACACCTATGGTTGGACCTGCTCCTGATAAAAAATATTTATTAATATTTTGGTTTTCAAGGTATGATATTATGTCTTTAAATTCTCTAGATTCATCACAAAGGACAGAAAAAAAAGGATTATGAAAATTAGAAAAATTTAATTTACTAATCTTTGATAAATTATTTATTATATTTTCAGTAAAATTTCCGTCAGTATAGTGAATGTTAGAAATTCTTGAATACATATATTTAGTTTTATTTTCAATGGAACGAAATATATTTTTTGGATAGATTAACAAAATTTCATCAAAATTACAATTACTAACAGGAGATATTATTTCACCTTTGCCACTAACAACTGCCCCACCTCCATTTATAAAAAAGGGGACATCAGAGCCTAGCAATGCTCCCATTTCAATTAGTTTATTGTCATTCATCTTGAGTTTCCATAACTTATTTAAAGATAATAAAGTAGCCGCTGCATTGCTTGATCCACCCCCTAGTCCAGCAGATAAAGGTATATTTTTTTTTATAACAACATCTACCCATTTTTTAACTGAAAACTCATTCTTGACTAATAATATGGTTTTATAAATTATGTTTTCTTCTAATTTAATTTTGTTTTGAGATGTTTCAATATTAAGGATTTTAGAATTATTTATTGAAATTTCGTCATGCAAATCAACAGTGTGCATCAAGGAACTAATGCTATGAAATTCATTATTAAGTTTACCGAGTATTTCCAACGTGAAATTTATCTTTGCAAAGGAATCAATATACAATTATTTTCTCCTAATTGAACCAGGTGTATTTTTGGGAGAATCAAAATCAAGCCAAATATGAAATAATTTTTTCCATTCAAAAATAGTTAATGTCGATGGCCTTCTAGTAGTTTCAATCTCTGCTTTTTCAATTATTTTTTTTGAGCAATCTAATTTCAAAAACAAGCCGTCTGATAATGAATTATGGATTTGTTTTCTTGGACTTTTAAAACCAAAAGTAAGAAATTCAATAAAAGCATCGATCTCACTATTAGCTAGTATATTTTTCTCTAAAGGTTGAATCTCAATTACTGATGAAACTACCTTTGGAACAGGATTAAAGGATTTTGGGCTTACATCAAAAATTTTTTTTGCATTTGAAAACAAGTTAATATATGCTGACAAAAAAGAGAATTTACCCTCTTTAGCACATATCTGTTCAGCTACTTCTTTTTGAATCATAAAAGTCATTTTTTTTGGTTTATTTTTTTGTCTTAATATATTTCTGATTATAGGGTTAGATGCATAATATGGAAGATTACCTATAATAGAATAATTTTTTTTGTTATTAGTTATTTTTGAATAATCAAAATTTCTTGCATCTTCATGATATATTTCAAGTGATGCATCTATATAGCGATTTTTGATAATATTATAATATTTTTCATCATATTCAACTAGAATTAATTTTTTTACTAATGTATGGAGTTTATTTGTAAGTGCACCATTACCTGGTCCAATCTCAATTAAAATATCATCGAAATTTATTTTAGCTGAATCAATAATTTTATTTATAATTAGTTCATCAGTTAAGAAATGTTGACCAAATTTTTTTTTCATAATTCTAAAAGAGCCGTGCCCTCAAATTTGAGCAGAACTAATAACATAAAACTTAAATACAACTCAAGTCCAGATTACCTACAGCACCCAAATAAATCCGCTTACCGCTGCTACTTTCCAGTCCTGACGGAGTTCACGACAATTCGCCGCGTAGGACTGGCCTATCAACATTATAATTTAAGTTTAGAGGTTACCAATACTTACCCTCAAATGAGGAATTCAATCTCGCTGTAGCGGATTGCGAGTACAAGGCAC
>MDTA01082973.1_pt1 | contig 39052 bp, 40 predicted proteins | sample 811151 | NCBI WGS metagenome assembly MDTA01 (sample SAMN05326648, study PRJNA326480) | marine metagenome | isolation source: seawater | place: Indian Ocean: South | collected 2010
GCTGTTTTTGAGCTGTTTCTAGATTGTTTATAATTAATTATTCGAAAAATGAAGTCAACATATTATTTTACACAATATGTTGACTTCATTTTTCGAATAATTAATTATAAACAATCTAGAAACAGCTCAAAAACAGCATTCTGGCAAGACCGGTCGAGGCCATTAATTGATATAATTAAAAATCCTTGGCTCAGTTACGTAGACTGTAAAGATAAATATTTGAAGGGAATATAAATGAAAATAAATAGAGAATTTACTAAAAATACTCAATCACCATATGAAAATATCAAATTTAAAAAAGCATCAACAGAAATTTTAAACCCAGACGGCTCATTAGTTTTTAAGTTAGAAAACTTTGATGTACCAGAGGGATGGAGTCAAGTTGCATCTGATATCCTTTCACAAAAATATTTTAGAAAAGCCGGTGTTCCTAGCAAGGTAAAGAGAACTGATGAGAGAAATATACCTTCATGGCTAGCTCCTCGAGTAGCAGATAATGAATCTGAAGATTTATCTTTTTCTTCTGAGAAAAATTCTCAGCAAGTATTTGATAGGTTAGCTGGGGCATGGACTTATTGGGGATGGAAAGGAAATTACTTTTCTTCTGAAGAAGATGCAAAAGCGTTCTTTGATGAAGTGAGATATATGCTTGCTATGCAAATGGTAGCGCCTAATAGTCCACAATGGTTTAATACTGGACTGCATTGGGCATATGGAATTGATGGCCCGTCTCAAGGACACTTCTATGTTGATCATGAAACCTCAAAACTTACTAGGTCTTCGAGCTCCTACGAAAGACCTCAACCTCATGCTTGTTTCATTCAAAGCATAGATGATGATTTAGTAAATGATGGTGGAATAATGGATTTATGGGTAAGAGAAGCAAGATTGTTTAAATACGGATCTGGAACTGGAACAAATTTTTCAAATTTAAGAGGTTCCACTGAAGGACTTTCGGGTGGAGGTAAGTCTTCTGGACTGATGAGTTTTTTAAAAATAGGTGACCGTGCAGCAGGGGCCATAAAATCAGGTGGAACTACAAGAAGAGCAGCTAAAATGGTAGTTGTAGATATTGATCACCCTGATATTGAGGAGTTTATTAAATGGAAGGTAACTGAAGAGCAAAAGGTTGCAGCATTGGTCGCTGGATCAAAAATTTGTGCAAAACACTTAAAGAAAATTATGAATGCATGCCATAATTGTGAAGCAGATGGTGAAAGTTGTTTCGATCCTAGTAAAAACCCTGCTTTGAAAAGAGAAATAATAGAAGCTAGAAAAAATGAAGTTTCTGAAAATTATATTCAACGAGTTATTCACTTCTCAAAACAAGGCTACAAAACTATAGAATTTGAAACATATAATACCGATTGGGACTCTGAGGCATATGTAACTGTTTCAGGACAAAATTCAAATAACTCAATACGTGTAACTGATGATTTTATAAATGCTGTAATTGAAGATAAGGATTGGAATCTTGTTAACAGAACTGATAATTCAACAAATAAAACAATAAAAGCCAAAGATCTTTGGGATCAAGTTGGATATTCTGCCTGGGCATGTGCTGATCCTGGAATTCAGTTTCATACTACTATTAATGATTGGCATACCTGTCCTGAAAGCGGCGAGATAAGAGCCTCAAATCCTTGCTCTGAGTATATGTTTCTTGATAACACTGCCTGCAACCTTGCTTCACTTAATCTAATTACTTTTATGAACGAGGATAAGTCTCTGGATACTTATTTATTTAAGCATGCAGTCAGAATATGGACACTGATACTTGAGATCTCTGTAATGATGGCTCAATTTCCTTCAAAAGAAATTGCTAAACTTTCTTACGAATATAGGACTTTAGGCTTAGGTTATGCAAATCTTGGCGGGTATCTTATGTCTAAAGGAATACCTTATGATAGTGATGAAGGGAGATCTAATTGTGCTGCAATTACCTCACTAATGACTGGCACATCATATGCAACTTCAGCTGAAATAGCATCTAAACAAGGCTCTTTTCCAGGATATCAGCAAAACTCTAAAAGCATGTTGAGAGTTATAAGAAATCATAGAAGAGCTGCTTACGGATATAAGGATGAATATGAGGAGCTGCATGTCAATCCTGTACCATTTATAGTAGATGACTTAAGAGACACTAATCTTGGTATTGAAGCCCAAAAAATTTGGGATGAAGCCTATCAACAAGGTCAAAAATACGGCTATCGTAATGCTCAAACAACAGTTATAGCACCCACCGGAACAATAGGACTTGTCATGGATTGTGATACAACAGGAATAGAACCTGACTTTGCAATGGTTAAATTCAAAAAATTAGCTGGTGGTGGCTACTTTAAAATTATTAACAGAACTGTGCCTGATGCATTGGAACAACTTCAATATACCGAAAGTGAAGTTTCTGAAATTATAAATTATGCCGTTGGTCATGGAACATTAAAAAATGCACCTGGCATTAATCATGAAGCACTAAAAGAGAAAGGCTTTACTGATGTAGAGCTAGATCTTCTGGAGCAAAATCTTAAAAATGTTTTTGATATTCGATTTTCCTTTAATGAATTTACTCTTGGTAGAGAGTTTTGCTTAAATAAGCTTAATATCAATGAAGTACAGCTATCTGATATGAATTTTAACATGTTAGCTGCTCTGGGGTTCTCGAATGAGGCAATTGAAGAAGCAAATATATTCTGCTGTGGAACTATGACACTTGAAGGATCACCTCATGTTCAGGATACGCATTTAAGTGTATTTGATTGCGCAAATCCATGTGGCAGAATTGGGAAAAGGTACCTTTCTGTAGAAAGTCATATAAGGATGATGGCTGCAGCTCAACCGTTTATTTCTGGAGCAATTTCTAAAACTATTAATATGCCTAGTGAAGCAAATGTTGAGGATTGTATGGAAGCTTATTTATTATCCTGGAAACTTGGAACTAAAGCGAATGCTTTATACAGAGATGGATCAAAATTAAGCCAGCCTCTTGCTTCAAAGCTTGTTGAAGAGGATGACCTCGAAGAGAATATTATGGTGGAGGCACCCTTATCTCCTACTGAAAAAACTATAGCTGTAGCTAAAGAAGCTGCAAATTCTATTGTTTACGGATCAAGAAATAAAGTTCCTGATAGACGTAAAGGCTATATTCAAAAAGCAATCGTTGGAGGTCACAAAGTATATTTACACACAGGCGAGTATGAAGATGGAAGCTTGGGTGAAATATTTATTGACATGCATAAAGAAGGAGCATTTTTAAGGAGTTTAATGAATAACTTTGCTATAGCCATATCAATAGGACTTCAATATGGTGTACCCCTTGAAGAATACGTTGAAGCTTACACATTTACTCGATTTGACCCAGCTGGTGTAGTTCAGGGAAATAATCGAATTAAAAATGCAACATCAATTTTAGACTATGTATTTAGAGAGCTAGCTGTTTCATACCTAGGAAGAAATGATCTTGCTCATGCTGATAATACAGATGTAGACTTCTCTCTTGGGACTGGAGCAGAAGAAGGTACATTAAAAAACAATGAAATCCCTTGGAAATTAGTAAAAAAAATGTCAAGTCAAGGTTATTTAAGAGGACAAGAAAACTTAATGGTAATTAACTCTGATGGTAGTCCGGCTAATTATAGTTCTCCAGAGCCTGAAATTAACTCTGGTATTACTTTAAGCAACAATGCCACTGAACAGCAGCCTTTAAATAGATCACAAGCAGCTAAAATGATGGGATACGAAGGAGATGCATGTCCTGAATGTGGGTCATTTACTCTTGTTAGAAATGGTACTTGTCTAAAGTGCGACACCTGCGGTGCAACAACTGGATGCTCTTAATCTTCCTTTAGTTCTAAAGTTTGTATATTTAAGTCCTTTAGATTAGAGTCAGGTACGTCTGCAGGGGCACTCATCATTAAATCCTGAGCCTGTTGATTCATGGGAAAAAGTATCACTTCTCTAATATTCTTTTCTTCTGCCAGAAGCATTACAATCCTATCTATGCCAGGAGCTATGCCACCGTGAGGAGGAGCTCCATATTTAAATGCATTTAACATTCCTCCAAAATTTTTCATCACATGTTCTTTAGAATGTCCAGCTATGTCAAAAGCTTTAAACATTAAATTAGGTAAATGATTTCTTATAGCCCCAGAAGATAACTCAACACCATTACATACAATATCATATTGATATCCAAGGATTTCTAGAGGATCTTTGTTATTTAATGCTTCTAAACCACCTTGAGGCATTGAAAAAGGGTTATGGCTAAAATCGATCTTGCCAGTTTCTTGATTAATTTCATACATAGGAAAGTCAACAATCCAGCAAAACTTAAAAACCTCCTTTTCAAAAATATCTAACTCACCAGCTATTTTATTTCTAGCGGATGAAGCTAACTCCAAAGCTTCTTTTTCATTCGCACACGAAAAAAATATTGAGTCACCTTGTTTCACATTTCCTTTCTCACAAATTCTTTCAATTACGTTGTCAGGAATAAACTTAGCTATCGGCCCTTTTCCTTTTAATTGTTTGCCTTCCTCTTCAAGAATAATATAACCTAAACCAGGAGCATTCATTTCTTTTTTTGCCCAATCATTTAATGAATCAAAAAAACTTCTAGATCTTTTAGAGCTGTCAGGAGCAGGAATACCTATAACCTTGCCACCTTTTGAAATTACTTTTTTAAAAGCATCAAAATTAACTTCTTCTAGATTAAATTCATCAGTTAAATCACATAGTTCTAATGGGTTTCTTAGGTCAGGTTTATCAGTCCCATATTTTTGCATTGACTCTTTATATGAAAGTCTTTGAAATGGAGGATTAGAAGTTTCATACTTAGAGAATTTCTTAAATACATTAAATAAAATTGGCTCTATTGCATTAAATACATCTTCTTGTTCGACAAAAGACATCTCCATATCTAGCTGATAAAACTCTCCTGGACTTCTATCAGCTCTTGCGTCTTCATCTCTAAAGCAAGGAGCAATTTGAAAATACTTATCGAATCCTCCAGCCATAATAAGTTGTTTAAATTGTTGAGGTGCTTGAGGTAAGGCATAGAACTTTCCTGGATGCAGTCGGCTTGGTACAAGGTAATCCCTTGCACCTTCAGGACTTGAAGCGGTAAGTATTGGGGTTTGCATTTCAAGGAAACCTGCTTCAGTCATTTGTTCTCTTATATAAGAAATTACTGAAGATCTTAAAATAAGGTTTTTATGTAGCTCCTCTCTTCTAATATCTAAAAATCTATATTTTAATCTTATATCTTCAGGGTATTCTTGATCACCGAAAACAGGCATAGGCAATTCATCTGCTGAAGATAAAACATTTAGTTGTGCGATTGAAATTTCAATTTTTCCCGTATCTATGGACACATTTATTGTTTCTTTATCTCTCTCAACAACTTTACCAGAAATCTTAATGACTGACTCTGAACGTAAATTATCTATAGTATTTAAAAGTTCTTCATTAGTTTTATCAACTACACATTGTGTAATACCGTAATGATCTCTTAAATCTACAAATACAAGATTTCCATGATCTCTTTTTCTATGTATCCAACCAGAAATAGATACATTCTTACCAGCATCTGATTCTCTGAGTTGATTGCAAAGATGTGTTCTATATTTATTCATTTTATAACTATTATGATCATATATAGTTGGATTTATGAAAATAGTCCAAGATAATAAATCTTTAAAAATTTTATGTAAAAATTTAGAAAAACAGAAAATTATCTACATGGATACTGAGTTTCTAAGAGATCGAACCTATTGGCCATTATTGTGCACTATTCAGATTCAAACTCAAAAAAAATGTTATTTGATAGATATGCTTTCAGACAAAGAAATGAAATTCAATATTTTCATTGAAATTCTAAAAAATAAAAAAATATTAAAAGTAATTCATTCTGCAAGACAAGATATTGAAGTCTTGTTTTATACATTTAATTTTATTGTATGGCCAATATTTGATACTCAAATAGCTTATGGGCTAGTCAAGAATGAAAGCAATATCGGCTATACTAAGCTTGTAGAAGAATTATTTAAAATTAGACTATCAAAAAAATTTCAGCAGTCTGATTGGAAAAAAAGACCCCTTTCAAATTCTCAAATCAATTATGCAGAGAATGATGTAAAATTTCTTCCTAAAATCTATAAAATACTGTCAAAAGATATAGAAGATAAAAGAAAGATAAGTAAATTAAAAATGGAAACTAATAAGTTAAAAAATTTAAAAAATATCTTTAATGTAGAGGATGCATATAAAAGAATTAAATCAACAAAACTCTCAATGAAAGAATTAAAATTATTAAAATCTATATCTGAGTGGAGAGAAAAAACAGCTCAAAAAATTAATATACCTAGAAACTGGGTAATTTCAGATAAAATTATTTTACAATTTACTAAACAAAAAAACTTTAAACTAGAAAGCAAAGATTTTAAAAATAAAAATTTCAATTCTAAAATTGAAGATTTCAAAACATTTTTAAAAGTCAAAAAACTTATTTAAAAATGAAATACTTATTTTACTTTTATTTTCTAGAGATAGATTATCTATCTCTTTTAAAAAATTAAAAATTGTCACGTAATCTCTTTCAATTCTTTTAATAATAAAAGCTACTACTGAAGGATCTATATTAATTTGTTGATCTTTAAAAAACTTAACAATTAAAGCTTTCACAAGATTATCATCTGGTGCTTTAATTGTTGCAGATGAAAAGGAATTAAACCTTGACTCTAAATCTTTAAGATTAATTTTTCTAAATTTATTCTTATCCAATATTATAAGAATACTCTTCTTATTAGAAAACGTTCTATTGTATATATGAAAGAAATTTTCTTCGTTCTCTCTAGATAAATTATGAAAATTATCTAAAACAAAATTTTCATTTATATTTATATCTGAGAATATTAAATTTTTATCTAAATTATACATATTGGCATTTATACTTTCTTTCCATATATTTGCTAAATGAGATTTTCCAGATTTCTCAGGCCCGTCTATTACTGCAACCCCATTAAACCAGTTGGGCCACATATTTATTAATTCGGATGCCTCCAAATTATTTTCATTTACATAAAAGTCATCAGAATTAAAATTCTTAACGTTTAATAGATTGAAAACTAACTGACCTGTCATACTAACTAATTATAATTTAGCCATTGTTTTATATAGAATAACAATGATATGACTGTAGTAGCAATAACCATATACATTGTAATGTCGATCAGAAATGTGATTGCTTGAAGGGGATTAAACTCTCCCACATTATTAATTAACACCAAAACAATTAAAGTAAATTGCAAGAAAGTATTGATTTTGCTTGTTCTTATCGGATTTATATCCAGCCTTTGATTCATTGCAAAAGATAAAACAAAAGCTCCCATAATTATAATATCTCTGGAAATAACAATTATTATTACAAAAATAGGTAAAAGATTTTGTGTCCCTATTAGCATATAAGCGGAAATAATAAATGCTTTATCTGCAATAGAGTCAAGATATGAACCTATTTCACTTTGAGCATTAAATGTTCTTGCTATAAATCCATCTAAAAAATCACTTATAGCAATTAATATGGTAATTATTAAGGCGTATAAAAAGTAATCAAATAAAATTAGCCATGCGACAAGGGGGATCAGGATAATTCTTAAAATTGATAATATATTTGGAATTTTTTTTATCATTTCAAAACTTGAATATTGTAATATTCTCCCAAATTCACTGATTGAATATTATTTTGAGAAAGAATAAGCTCAAATTTATTATTGTCTCCATGAAATTCAATAATTCCTTCTATATTATTTAAATTAAAGGATAAAATACGATAATTTGAAATTAATCCAATTTTTTCAAGACTATTTTTTAATGAAACCCATTCCTTTAATGAATTAAAATTAAAATTGAATTTATATTTAAATTTATCCACTTCCTGAGAAGTAACTTTTACCCAATGTTGTAATATTTCTTGTTTGAGATCATTTATAGTTGAATCTAGCATGTTATCTTTATAAATATTATACTCTTCGACATAGGTTGATCTCAAAATTGTATTTTTGTTATTTATTATTATTTTTGAAATTATTTCAAATTGTATATTTCCTTCAGAAATTAATTTTGGCTCACACCATATAAATATTATATTTGAAAAATCCTTAATAAGCTCTGAGTGATCAAAATCTCCACTTAGAAAAGAGTCTAGAGATAAATCATCGAAATAACTATCATTCAGTGTATTGATATATAAATTTAAATTATTTTCTGTATTTTGAGTCTCTGACCATTTAGTGTTCCATATATTATTTAAAATAAAAAAACTTTCTTTTTGATCAAAATTGATAAAGACTTTCATTTCTTTAGATTTAACTTCTGAAAAAATAAAAGATCTTGATGTATAGTACTCTCGAACTTTGTAAGGATTGAAGTTTATATTAAATACACCTCTATAAAAATCTTCAGTTATGACTTCATCAATAAACTCAATACTTTCAACTAAATAAGAAAAGCTTTCTTTATTAATATTTTTTTTAAAAATCTGATAATCATTTGGAGAGAGTAATTTTTCAGACAATTCAATTATTGCTTTAGTTTGAGCTTCTTCAATTGCCAGATTTCTAATATCCCTATCTGTGTCAAAATCTAGTTTGATCTCTATGTTCTCTACTGTGAAATAAGAATCAGCTAAAATATTTCCAATTAGTAAAATATACACAGAAAAAAATAATATTATTTTCAATAACTTAGTAATTCTATGATTAATCATGTATAAAGCCAGTAAATGAAAAAATTGTCATATTCAGGTTCAGGGGTAAGTATAAATAAAGGTAACCAGTTTGTATCTCAAATTAAAAAATTTATAAAAAAAGATAAATATTTAAAAAAATCAAATATTGGTGGATTTTCAGGTCAATTTGTACTTGATCCAAAAATAAAAAAACCAATTCTTGTTGGAGCGACTGATGGGGTTGGAACAAAAATAGAAATAGCTAATATGATGAATAACCATAGGACTATAGGAATTGATTTAGTCGCTATGTGCGTTAATGATCTAATCGTTGATCAGGCAAAACCTCTTTTTTTTCTTGATTATATATCAACGGGAAGACTTGATTTGAAAAAAGGATCTCAAATTATAAAAGGCATCATAGAAGGCTGCAAACAATCAAACTGCTCTCTCTTAGGTGGCGAAACTGCTGAACACCCAGGGATTGAATCAAATGATAGATATGATCTTGCAGGTTTTTGTGTAGGGGTAAAAAGTGGTTTAAAAAATTTTAACTCTAGATTGAAACAAAATGATATCATTATAGGAATTAAGTCTTCAGGATTACATTCAAATGGGTTTTCACTAATAAGGCAAATAATTAAAGAAAAAAAAGTTAAACTCAATAAAAAAATAGATAAAAGTAAGACTATTGGACAACTTTTATTAGAGCCAACAAAAATTTATGTTAGTCCTATACTTGAATTATTTTCAAAGAAATTAATTAAATCATGTGCACATATAACTGGTGGCGGGATAACAGATAATTTACCAAGAACCTTAACAGAAAATATAAAAGCTGAAATTTATTTAAGTAACTTTAATATACCTAAAATATTTAAGTGGATTCAAAGTCATGGAATAACGCAATCTGAAATGTTAAGGACTTTTAACTGTGGTTATGGAATGCTAGTAATGCTTGAGAAATCTAAAATTAATAAATTTGAAAAAATTATGAAGAAACATAAATTAGATTATGATAAAATTGGAATACTTCTAAATTGCAAAAAAACAGAAAAAAAAATCAAGTATACTGGTAAAATCAACTTTGATGATTAAGTATCCAATTGGAATATTCATATCAGGACGAGGTTCAAATCTAAAGTCTATTATTAATGCAAGTAAAGATGCTAATTTTCCTGGCAATATTGTCTTAGTATTTTCTGATAACCCCAATTCAAAAGGTATGAAAATAGCTCTTGAAAGCAATATTGATACATTTTCTATAGATATTAATAATTTTAAAGATGCCAATAGTTTTGAAGAAGAAATATTAAGATTAATTAAGCCTTATAATCTTGAACTAATATGTTTAGCTGGATACATGAAAATATTATCAAAAAAGTTTATTGATAAATTTTCTGGAAAGATAATAAATATTCATCCTTCTTTGCTTCCCAAATATAAAGGACTTAATACCCATCGTCGTGTAATAGAAAATATGGATACTATTTCTGGATGTACTGTCCATTATGTAAATGAAAATTTAGATGATGGAGAAATTATTCTTCAAAGAGAAATAAGCATTGATGCAGATGATACGGAAAATACTCTTGCAGATAAAATCTTAAAAGAAGAACATATAATATATCCTGAGGCTATTAGGTTAGTGCTTAAGAAATAATATCATCTTCTGAAAAAAAATGTTTAATTTCAATCGCGGCATTTTCAGAGCTATCTGAACCATGAACAGAGTTTTTCTCTAAAGAGAGAGCAAATTTTTTTCTGATTGTGCCCTCGTCAGCTTCATCGGGATTAGTCGCTCCCATTATCTCTCTATTTCTTTGAATTGCATTGTCACCCTCAAGTACCTGAACTACAATGGGTCCTGAACACATAAAATCACATAAGCTCTGAAAAAATGGTTTATCAGCATGCACGCCATAAAATGTAGCAGCTTTTTCTTGATTAAGCTGAATTCTCTTTGAAGCTACTATTCTTAAACCTGCAGCTTCAAGCATAGCAGTAATTTCACCAATTTTATTTCTTTCTACTGCATCGGGCTTAATAATTGAAAAAGTTCTCTCTATGGACATACCTTATTTTCCTTCATAATATTTGTATACCAACCGATTCAATAGCTTAACCCCAAATGCTGTTGCGCCTTTTGGAGAAGTTGGCATAGGTTTTTTTGTCCAAGTTGTACCAGCAATATCAAGATGAGCCCAAGGAACTTTATTAACAAAGCGTTGGAGAAATTGTGCCGCAGTAATTGATCCTGGTCCTCTTCCATTTGTTATATTCTGCATATCTGCTATAGGAGAATTGAGCATTTTATCGTAACGATCATTTAGAGGAAGTCTCCATAATTTCTCGTCTTCAATCTCTCCTGCGTCCGACAGTTGCTTACTTAATTTATCATTGTTAGAAAATAAACCTGCATATTCATCACCGAGGGCAACAATTATAGCTCCAGTTAATGTGGCAAGATCAATCATAAATTCTGGCTTGTATTGTTCTTGCGTATACCAAAGTGCATCAGCTAAAACTAGCCTACCTTCAGCATCAGTATTTAAAACCTCTATTGTTTGTCCAGAGTAGGATTTAACAACATCACTTGGTCTTTGAGCTTTGCTTCCAATATGATTTTCAACTAGTCCGACAACGCCAATTGCATTAACTTTTGCTTTCCTCCCAGCAAGAGCTTTCATTAAACCAATGACAACAGCAGATCCACCCATATCGTATTTCATTTCTTCCATACCATTTGCAGGTTTTAACGAAACTCCTCCAGTATCGAATGAGACACCTTTGCCTATAAAAGCTATTGGTTTCTTTTTTTTATTTTTTGAACCATTCCATTTCATTATTACTAATTGTGACTCATGAATACTTCCCTGACCTACTCCTAAAAGGGAGCCCATTCCAAGCTTCTTCATTTCCTTTTCACCTAAAATTTTAACTTCCACACCTAATGATTCTAATGCTTTTGCATTATCAGCGATTTTTGGAGGTGTCATAAAATTTGGAGGCTCAGTTACGAGATCTCGAGTTAATTTTACACCTTCCGCAATTGCTTCTATTTTCACTGAGTTCTTTAAGATTCTATTACACTGAGCTGAGTTAATTTTTATTTTATGTTTTTTCTTATTTTTTTGATTTTTTTTAGTATGATATTTATTAAATTCATAAGATGATAATTTTATACCTAAAGCCATCTCCCCAATTGAACTGATAAAGCTAACCTTTGATGAAGAAATTCCATCAGGGTAAATAATAGCTTTGTCCTCCTTATAAAATTTAATTATAGTCTGCAGATGACCACCAAGTATTTGGAAATCTCTTACTGAATAATCTTTAAATTTCTTGAGTTTAAAAATATATAGTTTTGCAAGGTTAAGTTTTTCCGGCTGATGTATGACGATATAATCAAAATTCTTAGAGCTCCTATTTTGAAATGATTCATCTCCTTTGATTATGTTAGAAATGTGCTTTTTTGACAGCTGATCTAGCTTTTTTCCAAAGCCAATTAAACGACAGTTTTGGTCACAAAAAATTACTCCTGTGTAACCTTTTTCTTGTCGAAGATTGTTAAATTGAATTTCCATAGTATTATGTACCTTTAGCAAAATATTGATATAACTGAGCAAATGTCAAGATTGACAATATACGTAATTAAAGAAATTTCATCAAGCTTTCTATTTAGTGTTATCTTGATGACAGGCATATTGTGGATAGGTCAAAGCCTTAGGCATTTAGATTTATTAACAGCAGAAAATGTATCCGTATCTGCCTATTTTTCTTATATATTTTTACTTTTACCAAAAATTTTTCAACTCACAACCCCAATAGCGTTATTTGTTTCAATATTGTTCTCATTAAATAGATTAAGGAGTGACAGTGAGTTGGTAATATTATGGGCTGCAGGAAAATCGAATAGAAATATTTTAATAAAGCCTATTCTTATTTTTACATCATTAATTTTCATCTTTCTTGTTACATTAAGTCTTTATATCACACCCTATTCTTTAAATGAAATTAGACATAAGATAATTGATATAAGATCCTCAGGAATTCATTCAGGAATTTTAAAAGAGAAAAAATTTATTTCTCCAGTTGATACATTAACAATATTTATGCAAGAAATTGAAGGCAATGAGATATCAGGCTTATTAATTCATGACCTTAAAGATACTAATAATCCTAATACCTATATCGCTGAGAGTGGAAAACTTATAGTAGATAAAAATAGTAGTTTCTTAAGATTATATAATGGAAATATTCAAATTTTAGATGAAGAATCAAAAAAGATTTCAGAGATATCTTTTGAAAGTTATGATTTAAATCTTTCTCCTTATTCAAAAAAAGAAATTGCACATCTCTATGCTGATGAATTGAAAACATCTGAAATAATAAAAAAAATTAAAAATAATAGTTACGATAAAGAACAGTTTGCAGAAATAAATAACAGACTAATAAACCCTATTTACATTTTCTGTCTTTCTTTGCTTACACTAATCATCTTTAAACTTTCAAGAAGACCTGATCAAAGCTGGGTAATTCCTATCATCTCTGTTTCGATATTGGGATTTGGAATTAAAATTATAGAAGTTGGAATGGCAAATTTTTTGATAAAAGATAATTCATTTTATCTATTGAACTATTTTATTCCCTTTGGAATCATAGCGTTAATTTTATTTTTCTTATATCAAGAAGGTAATCAAACAAGAAATCAAAGAAATGTTATCTAAAATTAATTTATATCTCTTTAGAAGTTTTTTTATTTCATTTTTAATAACCTTTATTGTATTTGCAATTTTAATATTTATTGGTGACTTCATAGAACAATTTAGAAAATCAACTAATAAAGAAGTGCCCTTGAAAGCTATAGTTCAGTTAAGTTCTTATAATTTTCTTAGCTTAACTATGTTCACTTTACCAGTTGTTTCTTTTTTTTCCTCTTTATTTGCTTTTTTATACCTAATAAAAAATTCAGAATTAATTGTAGTTGCTTCTTCAGGTGTGCCTATTAGAAATATATTGGTTGCACCAATTATTCTCTATATTTTGATTGGTTCATTTTTCATCACAACTTTAAACCCTCTGATGTCAGTTTTTGAAGATAAGTACAGTGAGCTAGAATATGAATATATAAATAAAGTAGATAAATTTGCATCAATAACTAAAAATGGAATTTGGTTAAAACAATTTAATGTAGAAACTGGTTTATCAAGTGTACTGTTTGCTAAAGATATTAAAGATGAAGGAGAGAGTCTCTCAGATTTTATGATCCTTGAATATGATAAAAATGGAGCATTCCAAGGAAGGCTTGATGGAGGTTCAGCTAAACTTATTAAAGACTACTGGGAGATGAAAAATGTTCATGTATCTCCAAAATTTAACGAGTCTTATTTTAAAGAAGATCTTAAATATCATACAAATATCAAAATTGAAGATATTTCAGATAGTTTATCGTCACCGTTAAGCATATCATTTTGGAGATTGGGTAGATTTATTGAATTCTTAGAAAACTTGGGTTATTCAGCGGTAGATTTTAAATTACACTACTACAATTTATTTTTTCTTCCTCTTTTTATGTCGAGTTTATTGATATTATCAGCTAGCATTACAAATACTCTAAAACAGAATGATAAATTTTTTATAACTTTCATAGTATCTCTGATTTTAATTTTTTTAATATACTTTATTTCAAATTTATTTGATGCATTGGGCTCCTCTTCTCAAATTAGCCCTTTTATAGCTAAAGGTTGCATGCCATTTATTGTAATATCTTTATCTATATTAATCTTTAGATATCCCAAAATAATTGGAAGATAGCCCATGCACGCTTTACTTAAAACAAAAAATTTTTATTTTGTAATTTACATATTCCTTAGCATATTAATTTTAATTAATAATAATTTACAAGCAGATCAGGAATTTAGAATTATTTCTGATGAATTTAATTTTGATAAAGAGGATGACACAATTAATGCAGAAGGAAATGTATTAATTATAGGGGAAAAAATATCTACAAAAGCTGACGAGATTACCTATATAAAAAATGAAGGAATAATAGAAGCTGCAGGTGATATTGTTCTTAATGATGAATTTGGAAATAATTATTTTTTAGATGAAATGATCATGAAAGATGATTTTTCTTTCTTAAGTGCAGAAAAAGTAAAAATAAGATTAAAAGATCAATCAAGAATGGTAGGTAATAAACTTATCAAAAAAGACGAATTAAATATTATGTCTAATATTGAATATACGCCCTGCCTTAAAGAAAATTATTTAATTAAAAATTGTCCTGGCTGGAAACTCAAAGCAAATAAAGCTTATCACAATTTAGAAACAAAAACAGTTCACTATGATCATGCTAGATTACATATTTTTAATATCCCTATTCTTTATTTGCCTTATTTTGCTCATCCAGATCCAAGTGTAAACAAACGAACTGGATTCCTGATGCCAACTATTCAAACTGATGGTCAGCTTGGAGATACTATTTCATTGCCATTTTTTTATAACATATCTGGAAATCGTGATATCACAATTACACCGAATATCCAAAGTAATGCAAATAATTTCTACGAGGTGGATTATCGTCATATAAATCATATTGGATCTTTAGAAATTAACGCAAGTATAGATGATAATAACGATAAGCTTGGAACAAGAAATCACTTATTTGCTGATGCAGTAATAAATAATGAATATGGAGACTTAAAAACTTACGTTCAAACAAGCAACAATGATACTTATATGCGTAAGATGAAACTAAATGATGCAACCGTATATAAATCAGGAATTCATTTTGAAAGATCCGTTGAAAATACAAATTTTTTAATAGAAGCAAATGCTTATAAACATCTAACTAGCCAAAATTCTGAACAATGGGAGTATTTATATCCTCAAATAAACTACGATATTAACAATATTGCAGATAAAGACTATGGTGGCAATGTTTCTCTCCGCAATACATTTAGAAATTGGAAGCATTTAGATAACTCTTACTCATACGAAGCTTCTTCACAATTAAATTGGACAAAAAATGAAATACATCAAAAAACTGGATTCATTTTCAATAATGAATTTAATTTTAGAGTTGTTTCTTCATCTACTGATAACAAGTTAGGTACTGAAGATGATTCGACTATATCCTTCTTTCCACAGATCGGGACAAAAATTTCATTTCCACTAATGAGAGTTAATAACGTATCTTCACAAACATTAACGCCTATTGTAATGCCAATTTTAGCTCCATATAATAATAGTACAAACGCTCAAACAATCTCTAACTCTAATATCTTTTCTTTAAATAGAGCTACTGGCTTAAATCAATGGGAAAGTGGACCTAGACTAAACTATGGAATGGAATGGTTTTTAGATTTAAAAGATAGCATCGATATTAAACTTACTATAGCACAATCTGCAAAGATAAATAAACGCAAAGAAGATTCTTCAGAAGAAGTTTCAGATTACATGGTATCCTCAAGGATAATATTTGATTCAAATAAGTATATTGATAATACCATGATATTAGATAGGCAAAATAAAGATATTAAAGGATCAAGCATTAATACTTTTTTTGAGTATGATAAATTTAGATTTGCAATAGATTATGATTATATATCTGAAAAATATGATTCAGGATCAGAACAAATTAGAATTGGTGGAAATATATTATTGGAAAAAGACTTTTCTCTGAATTTTACAGGAACAAGAAATCTAAACACTAATAACAACATTGGCTACCAGTATGGACTTCTTTATGAAAATGAATGCTTGGGAGTGGATTTAAATTATTATAGAGATTTAACAAAAGATAGAGATATTTCTGAAAGTGATGGACTAAGTTTAACTTTAGTTTTGAAGCCTTTTGGATCAACAAAGAGTTATGGAAAGAAAAAACTATTTGGACCTGAAACTTAAAATTATGAAAATACTTATAATACTAAATATATTTTTTTTATTGGTATCAAATGTCAATGCGACTGAAGATAAAAATAAGATTGCTATCTTAGTAAACGATAATGTTATTACAAACTATGATATAGAGCAAAGAATTAAAATGTTTGCAATACTAAATCAGATTAATATCACACCTGAAAATTCGAATTCCATAACTAATAACATAGTAAATGAACTTATAGATAATCTTTTGAAAATTGAAAAAATAAATGAGTATAACATCAGCGTAAAAAACTCAGATATTGAAAGACTTGAGAATCAATATTTTAAAAAAATAGGTATAAGCAAAGAAAAAATTTTTGAGTTGATGAAGTTTAATCGTGTCGATACAGATCAATTTTATCAGATGTTGTATAATGACATAGCCTGGCAAACATTAATAAGTAAGCTTTATTATAGAATAACTTCAGTTTCAGATGAAGAAATAGAAGAGCTATTGAATCAAGATCCTCAGATCTCTAGAGAAATGGCTGAACAAATTATTATGGATAAGCAACTTGGATTAAAAAGTAGCAAAATGCTTCGAGATTTAAGAGATGAAGCAACTATCGAATATAAATAATAATGAAACCAAAAAAGTCACTTGGACAAAATTTCATTCATGATGAAAATTTTCTTAATAAATTAAATGGTGAGATTAAATCTGGAACTAAAACAAATATAATTGAAATTGGCCCAGGTAAAGGTGCTTTAACAAAATACCTTATTAAAAAGAAGTACAGGAAAATAATATTAATTGAAAAAGATAATAGTCTTATTAAATATCTAGAAGAATTTAAAGAAGAGAATGTCATTATTATTAATGCCGATGCTCTCAGCTTTGATTTACTTGGATTGAATATAGCAAATGATGGGGTAATAGTAGGAAATCTTCCTTTTAATATATCAAGTCAATTACTGCTTCAGTGGACAAAATTTAAATACTGGCCTCCATTTTATAATAAAATGTATTTAATGTTTCAAAGAGAGCTCGGTGAAATAATAATTGCTAAAGAAAATTCTAAAGCCTATGGAAGAATTTCAGTATTGTGTCAATCAAGATTTAGTATAAAAAAATTGCTTCTCGCTCCTGCTGGAATATTTAGTCCAAAGCCTAAAGTAGACGGTATTGTTTTAGAATTTTCTCCAATAAACAAATATAAACAGATTAATATAAAAAAACTTGAAACTATTTTAAGAAAGGCTTTTCTTCACAGAAGAAAAAAGATTAAATCAAGTCTTAAAGATTACATAGAAGTACTAACCAAGAATAATTTTGACTTAGATAAAAGAGCTGAAAATCTTTCTGTTAATGATTACTGTCGTATTTCAGTATTAATAAAATAAATAATATTATTTAATTTCGTTCATTTTGAATAATCTTTATAATTTCATTTGTGCAATTTTCTAAATTTTCATTTAAAACGATATACTGATATTCATTTTTATGACTAACCTCTGTCTCATACTCAGACATTCTTCTGTCTAAGATTTCAGTGTTATCTCCAGATTCCTTTTGTCTGGTTAAAAGTCTTTCTTTGATGATTTCTTTAGATGGAGGCATAATAAAAATAGTTATTATTCTTTCATAAGTTGAATTGATAATTTGCTGAGCTCCTTGCCAATCTATATCAAATAAAACATCGTTACCTTTACTTAAATAGTCATTAATATAACTGCGTGGTGAACCATAATAGTTATTAAAAACTTTTGCATGTTCTAAAAGCTCATTGTTACTTAGCATTCGTTTAAACTCATTTGAATCTATAAAATAATAATCTTTTCCGTCAATTTCATTATCTCTCGCTGGCCTAGTTGTAACAGAAATTGAAAGTTTGATATTTGAGTCTAACTTTAATAAATTTTTACAAACTGAGGTTTTACCAGCTCCAGATGGAGATGATATAATAATTATTAGAGGTTTTTTATTATTATCCATTAAATTTTGAAAATATAAGGGATACATTTGTACCTCCAAATCCAAATGAATTAGACAAAACATTATTTACGCTTAATTCCATTGGCTCTTTTCTAAGAAAATTTATCTTTGATGAAGGTAAAGGGGAATCTAAATTAATTGTATAGGGTAAAATATTTTGATTTATAGCTTTTATTGAATAAATAGCTTCTACTGCTCCAGCAGCTCCTAATAGGTGACCTACTTGAGATTTAGTAGATGAAACATTTATTTTTTTTGGATTATTATTAAAAACTCTATCTATTGCCAATGCCTCTACTTTATCTCCTGCTGGCGTAGAAGTGCCATGTGCATTTATATAATCTATTTCATCAAACAATATTTTTGAATCATTCAGACAGTTAACCATAGCTCTGAATGCCCCCTCACCAGACGGATCTGGTAGAGTATAGTGAAAGGCATCTGAAGACATGCCATATCCTTTGATTTCACATAAAATATTTGCATTTCTTTTTTTTGCATGCTCTAGCTCTTCTAAGATAATTGTTCCCGCACCCTCAGACATCACAAATCCATCTCTATCTTCATCAAATGGTCTTGATGATTTTTTTGGGTGATCATTAAACTTGCTACTTAAAGCTCTGCAAGCTGTAAAACCTTCTATTGATATTGGACAAATGGTTGCTTCAGTTCCTCCTGTTACCATAACATCTGCTTGTCCATGTTGAATTAATCTAAGTGATTCCCCAATAGCATGAGCCCCTGATGCACAGGCAGAAACGGTTGAGTAGCTAGGCCCCTTTAAATTATATTTTATTGAAATGTATCCTGATGGCATATTGATAATTCTTCCAGTAATAAAAAAAGGACTAATTTTTTTTCCTTTTGAAAAATCTAATGAAGTTTGCTCTATTCCTGGTAAGCCTCCCATTCCTGAACCAATAATACAACCTGATCTATGTGATAAATCATCTTTTAGTTCGGATAGGTTAGCATTTTTAAAAGCTTCATCAGTAGATGCTAGAGAATATTTAATGAAATCATCAATTTTTTTTATTTCTTTTTTTTCAATCCAGTTCTCTGCATTAAATGTCCCGTTTGATCCATCTCCAAGGGGAACTTCACATGCAACTTTACATTTATAATCTCCGGCATTAAACCTTGTAATTTTGCTAGCACCTGAAACTCCTTGGATAAGTTTTCTCCAATTATAATCAACTCCACAACCTAGTGGAGTCACCATCCCTGCTCCGGTAACTACAACTCTTCTCACTTAGATTAAAAACTATTGCCTTTATTATTTAGACTCTAGATGTGATATTGCATCACCAACAGTAAGTATAGTCTCAGCTTTCTCATCTGGAATTTCTACATCAAAAGCTTCTTCAAATGCCATCACTAATTCAACTGTATCAAGACTATCAGCGCCTAAGTCATCAATAAATTTTGCATCTTCTGTAATTCTCTCCATATCATCAATGCCAAGGTGCTCGGCTATAATTTTTTTAACTTTTTCCGCTACTTCGCTCATAAAGACTCCTATTATTTAATTCTAGACATTTTTTCTAATATGTAAAACATCACATTGTCAAGCCACCATTAACATGTATGACTTGTCCTGTAATATACGATGATTCTTCTGAAGCAAGAAAGAAAACAGCATTTGAAATATCTTTAGGGTCTCCTATTCTTCCACAGGGTATATTCTTGGCCATACTTTCCAACTTATCCTGCTCTATGCTATCTAAGATAGTTGTATTAATAAAGCCAGGTGAGATACAGTTAATGGTCACATTTCTTGAAGCTACCTCACTAGCTAATGACCTGGAAAATCCCTCTATTGCAGATTTAGAAGCAACATAGTTTGTCTGTCCAGGGTTTCCAATTTTTGCAGCATCAGAAGAAATATTAATAACTCTTCCCCATCTTTTTTTTACCATTCCTTTTATAGTAAGTTTTGTTATCAGGAAATTAGCATATAAATTAATATCTATAACTTTTTTCCAATCCTCTTCGGTTATTCTAAGGAATAAATTATCCTTTGTTATTCCAGCATTATTAATAAGAATGTCAGTATTTCCATAATATTCTTCTGCGTTTTTTACTAAATTACTAATCTCTTTTTCATTTGATAAATCGCATCCAAAGATTTCTAAATTTTTAGAATAATTAGACTTAATTGACAGAAGCTTTTCCTTGTTACTTCCTGTAACAAATAAATTATATTTATCTCCATAAAATTTTTCTATTAAAGAGGCGCCTATTCCTCCAGTAGCTCCAGTGATTAAAACATTTTTCATAGATCAGAACCTATTAATTTGATTTTCTCTAAATCCTCTACAGAAGCAATAGATATTGATTTCACTGTCTTATTAATTCTTTTTATTAAATTCGTCAAAACATTACCTGGACCAATTTCTATGAAACAATCTACACCATCTCGAATCATATTATTAATACTTTCTCTCCATCTCACTTTGCTTACAATTTGTCTTACAAGAAGATCCTTAATTGTTTTATCATCGCATATTTCAGCAGTAACGTTAGAGTATAAAGGAAAAACAAAATTATTGAATGTTTGATTAATCATTTCACTTTCTAGTTTTATAGAAGCATTTTTAATTAACTCACAATGAAAAGGTGCACTTACAGGAAGTTTAATTGCTCTTTTAATCTTAAAATCTTTATAATTTTTACATATAAAATCAATAGCTTCCATTTCTCCACTTAATACAACCTGACCATCAGCATTGTCGTTGGCGACAAAAACTTTTCCATACTTCTTTATCTCTGGTAAAATATCTTCAGTTTCATTAATTGTTTTTCCTATTATTGCTACCATCCCTCCAGTTCCTATAGGCATACTTTTTTGCATAGCTTTAGATCTTATGTCTAAAAGTTTAATAGAATCTTGTATAGATATAGATTCGTTAACAACTAATGCACTATACTCTCCTAACGAATGCCCTGCCACACAATGAATTGAATTTTTACTGATTAACCCTTCACTTACGATTGTGTTATAGATGGCCATACTAGTAGCCATTATAGATGGTTGAGAGTTAATAGTATTAGATAAGTCATTCTCTGAACCTGAAAAAATAATATTACTTAAAGGACGATTAAGCGTGCTGTCCAATTTAAAAAAAACATCTCTAGCTACAGGAAATGAGCTATAAAAATCCTTTCCCATTCCAATAAATTGTGAGCCTTGGCCAGGAAAAATTAGTGATATTTTCATTCTAAAAGAATACTTGCTTTAAATTAAATAATAGAATATTTATTCCTTTTTTAACAACAAATACACTTATTAATTATGGCTCTTTTTGAACACGTATTTATGCTTAGACAAGATCTTAGTAGTTCAGATCTTGAATCAGCAATAAATAATCATGAAAAGACAATAAGTGAACTAGAAGGAAAAGTCATATACAAAGAAAGTTGGGGATTAAAAAATCTCTCTTATCCGATTAAAAATAATAAAAAGGCTTTCTATGAATATATGAATATTGAGATTCCTAATGATAAAGTAAATGAAATGAATAATAAATTAAACCTTAATGAAGACATTATTCGTCACCTATCAGTAAAAGTTAAAGAATTCGACAAAACTCCTTCACCTATGCTAAAGGAAAAAGAATAGTGTCAAAAGAAGAAACGACTAAGAATTTTAATTACAAAAATATTGGGCCCCTGAGAAAATACTTATCTGAAAAGGGTAAAATCACTCCAAGAAGAATTAGCTACATATCAATGAAAAAACAAAAAGAATTAGCTATAGCAATTAAAAGAGCTCGTTATCTTGCTCTATTGCCATATTCAGGTAAATAAGCATGCAGATTATACTACTTGAGTCATTAAATAAGCTTGGTAAAGCAGGTGAAATTGTTACAGTAAAAGACGGATATGCAAATAATTTTTTAATACCAAATAAAAAAGCAATTGTAGCCAATAAAAAAAATAAAGATGCTCTTCAAGGAAGAATGGCTGAAATCAATGCAAACAATCAAAAAAAAATAGATGAAGCTGAATTAGTTAAATCTAAAATTGATGGTATAGATATAACTATAACAAGTGAAGCTAATGACCAAGGATCTTTATATGGAGCTATAACTCAGAAGCAAATTTCTGACATTCTACTATCTAAAGGTATTGAAATTAATCCTGATATGATATTTCTAACTCCTATTAAATCTATAGGAGAATTCGAAGCTACAATTAGACATTACGAAGAAGTCGAATCTAAGATAAAATTAATTGTAAATAAAAAATCTTAAAGCTAGCAGGTCTTTTTAAATCAATAATTTAAAAGGTAATTGTAAATTAATATATTACCTTATGTAATATATTAACAAATATCATTTTCTGTTAATATCTTTTTCATATAATTACTAGATTTGTTAATTAACAAGGTTTTAATATAGAACTTAATGTCAACTACTGTTCAAATCAATTCTAGTAACTCAGAAATAAAAGAAATGCCTCATAATATAGAAGCCGAACAAGGTCTACTGGGGGCGATATTGCTTAATAATGATATTCTTTTTGATATATCTGAAATTATTGAAATAGATCACTTTTACGAAGAAATTCATAAAAAAATTTATGAGGTGATTGATAAAATAGTAGCAAAAGGTCAACTTGCGACACCAATTACTCTAAAAAACTATTTTGAAATTGAAAAAAGCTTAGAAGAAATTGGTGGATCAACCTATTTGGCAAGACTAGCTAATGCTGCAGTCTCTTTAGACTATGCAAAGAATTATGCTCAAATCATATATGATTTAGCTGTTAGAAGAAGCCTTTATGATTTAGGAGGCAAGCTTTCTTTCTCAGCTATAGAAAGTAATATGGACACTAATCCATCTGATTTAATTGAAGAGGCTGAAAAAGATCTTTATCAAATTTCAGAAAAAGGGACTCAAGCACATAATGTACAAACATTTAAATCTTCAATTGAAGAGGCTGTAGAATTAATGCACAAAGCATTTGAAAATGACTCAAGTGTAGTTGGAATTTCTACTGATTTTAGAGATTTAGATCAAAAGTTGGGGGGTTTACATCCTTCAGATCTGTTAATTATTGCTGGTCGACCCTCTATGGGCAAGACATCTCTAGCAACAAATATTGCCTTTAATGTTGCGAAGAATGCACACAAAAACCAAGACAAAGATTCAAGTGTACTTTTCTTTTCACTAGAAATGTCGTCAGAGCAATTAGCAACAAGAATTCTTTCTGAGCAATCTAAAATAAGTTCAAATGAAATTAGAAAAGGGAATTTGTCAGAAAATGATGTGGATTCACTAGTAAATGTATCTAAGAAGATATTAGAAATACCTTTATTTATTGATGATACACCTGCCATTAATATTGCAACATTATCATCAAGAGCAAGAAGGTTGAAAAGAAAGAATGGATTAGGTTTAATTGTAGTAGATTATTTACAACTTTTAAGACCAGCAAAATATTCTAGAAATGAGTCAAGAGTGCTTGAAATCTCAGAAATTACTCAAGGTTTAAAAGCATTAGCTAAAGAAATGAATATTCCAATAATAGCCTTATCCCAGCTTTCTAGACAAGTAGAGCAAAGAGAAGATAAAAAACCCATGTTATCTGATCTAAGAGAATCTGGATCTATTGAGCAAGATTCAGATGTCGTAATGTTTATTTTTCGTGAAGAATATTATTTAGAGAAAAATTCTCCTACTCCTGGATCAGCTGATTTTATTGAATGGCAGCAAAAAATGGAAGAAATACATGGACAAGCTGATTTGTTAATAAGTAAACAAAGACATGGCCCCACTGGCAATATAAAACTAAGCTTTGAAAGTAAATATACTAGATTTGGAAACTTTATAAGCAATGACCAATCAAGTAATTACGATTAATTTTCTATGTTATCTTTTGGCAAAGAAATAAAAAATTTCGATCAAAATACTTTTCTGGATGTTAAAATTAATTCAATAGTTAATAATTATAAAAAAATTCAAAACGAAGTATCTAAAAATTGTGAGGTAGCAGCAACAGTTAAGGCTGATGCCTATGGGCTTGGAATAATGCCTATAGCTAAGTCACTAATAAAAAGTAAATGTAATGTTTTTTTCGTTGCAACTCTAACTGAAGGAATACAGCTTAGAAACATTAATAAAAGAATTTCTATCTACGTACTAAATGGACTAAATAACAATAATGCTAAAATATTCTTTACAAATAAAATTATTCCTGTTGTAAATGACCTAAGTCAATTAAAAAAAGCTGAGTCATTTTCACTCAAAAATAAAAAAGCTTTAAAAATTGCTCTTCATTTTGATACTGGAATGTCTAGACTTGGCTTAGATGGAAATCAAACTAAATTTCTGTTAAATAATAAAGAATCATTGATCAAAAATACTAATGTGATTCTTGTAATGAGTCATTTAGCTTGTGCTGATGACAGAAAAAATTCAAAGAATATAAAACAACTTAAAAGATTTAGAGAAATCTCTCAATGCTTTCCTAAAATCAAATTAAGCCTTTCAAATTCTGCAGGGATATTACTTGGAAAAAAATATAATTTTGATTTAGTAAGACCTGGTATTTCTCTTTATGGTGGGAATTGTAGTCTAGATAAAAACAACGGATATAATCATGTAATTTCTCTTAAAGCAAAAATTATACAAGTAAGGCAAATTAAAAAAGGAGATACAATAGGTTATGGATCTACTTATAAAGCAAAAAAAAGAATGATAGTTGGAACAATTCCAATTGGCTACGCAGATGGATTTAATCGATTATTTTCTAATCAAGCTAAATTATATTATAAAAATAAAAAAGTAAGTATTCTTGGTAGAGTTTCAATGGATCTTATCACCATAGACCTAACTAAATTTAAAAAGATAGAAATATCAGATAGAGATTATGTAGAATTAATCAACTCAAGAAATAACATTGATTACTTATCAAGAATTATCAAAACTATTCCTTACGAAATACTAACTAGTCTAGGCAATCGATATCAAAGAAGGTATATTGCATGAATGATGCAAGAATTATATTCGAAACTCCTTACTAAATACTTAAATATATCTTTATTAGTCCTAATAAGTATCTTTATTGTCTTTTCTATAAATTCAAGAAATTTCCAATTAGATGCATCTTCAGATTCATTAATACTTGATAATGATAAAGATTTAAAAAAATATAGAGAAATTATTGATACCTATTCATCACGTGACTTTTTGATAATAACGATAACAAATAATAATAAAATTATCACTGAACAAAATATTAATTTTATTAACGCAATAACTTCTAAAATTAAAACTTTAACGTGGGTTGACTCAGTTCAATCAATACTCGATGTCCCACTTCTATCAGTAAATAACCAAAGCTTAACGGATCTTGTGAATGAAATATTAACTATTGAATCTCCAAATATAATCCTATCGGATGCTGAAAAGGAAATCCTAGAAAGTCCAATATTTAAAAACCTTATTTTAAGTGAAGATGCTACAACTACAGGTATCATAGTTTATTTTAAAACAAATAATGAATATCAAAATCTTATAAAAGAAAGAGATAAGTTTAAAGAAAAAGAATTCTTAAGTAGTTCTGATAAAATAAAAAAAATAACAATTGAGGAAAAATATCAAAAAGTAAAAAAATTTGTCGATGCAGAACGACATCTCAATATTATTGAAATTAGGGATATTATAGATACTTTTAAAACCTCAGAAATTGAAATGCATTTAGGCGGAGTTTCAATGATAGCTGATGATACAATCAGCTTTGTAAAAAATGATATTTTAGTATTTGGACTTGGAGCTATAATCTTTATTTTAATAGTTCTATATCTTATTTTTAGAAATTTCACTTGGATGTTTGTATCTATTGCTAACTGTGCCTATTGCTTGATAGTGATGGTAGGAGCAGTATCTTTGTTAAATTGGAAAGCAACAGTTATATCCTCAAATTTTATCATGCTTATGATGATACTATCTTTATCAATGACTGTTCATATAGTTGTTAGGTATAGACAATTTATGAACGACTACTCCAGCTTAGACAAAACAACGATACTTATTAAATGTTTAGGAAAAATGTATAAGCCATGCCTATTTTCTGCTTTGACTACAATATTTGCTTTTGCAACATTGTATACAAGTGAAATAAAACCTGTAATGGACTTTGGTTTAATGATGTGTGTAGGACTAATGATCACATATTTAACAAGCTTTACATTTTTACCAGCAATTATTGCTAAGTTTAGTCTTAAAAAATTAGATTTTAACCAAAATCAAAGTGAAAAAAATATCTTTTTGATTTTGACTACTCGATTCTCTAGAACTTTAATTTTATTATTTACTTTAATATTATTTTTAGGGATTTATGGAACAACTACTTTAAAGGTAGAAAATAGTTTTGTGGATTATTTTAAAAAAGATACAGAAATTTACAAAGGCATGAAATTAATAGATGAAAAACTAGGAGGTACAACTCCTTTAGATATAATTGTGCAATTTGAAAAATCTGCAGTTGAGGAAGAAGATGATTTTCTGGACTTTGGAATAGAATATAATCCTGCTGACTATTGGTTTAACAAAGAAAAGATGGATATTATTAAAAGTATTCATGACCATTTGGAAACCTATGAGTACTCTGGAAAAGTACTTTCTCTAGCATCAATAATACGTACGGCAGAAAAACTTAATGAAGGTAATGAATTCGACTCCTTGGAATTAGCGATTCTTTATAAAAAACTGCCTTCCCAATTAAAAGACCAAATACTAAGTCCATATGTTTCAATTGAGCAAAACCAAGCAAGAATTACCATGAGAATTGTTGATACTCATGAAAATCTAAGAAGAAACGATTTCATAAATGAGTTAAATAACTTCCTCAATGAAAATTACAAGAATGTAAATATATCTGTTTCAGGAGTATTAATACTTTACAATAATATGTTGCAAAGTTTATTTGAATCTCAAATAAAATCTCTTGCTATTGTAATGTCTGGCATATTCTTAATGTTACTGATCTTGTTTAGATCTCTTAAGATTGCGGCTATAACTATAGCTCCAAATATAATAGCCTGCTTTGCGATATTAGGAATTATGGGAATACTTGAAATACCACTGGATTTAATGACTATTACTATAGCTGCTATTACAATAGGAATAGCAGTAGATAACTGCATTCACTACGTGTACCGCTATCAAGAGTATTTTTCAGAAACTAAAAATCACCTTAAAACAGTTATGCTGTGTCAAGGCTCAGTTGGAAAAGCAATACAAAATACTTCTCTAACTATTATAATTGGATTTTCAATTCTAATTTTTTCCAATTTCTATCCAACAATTTATTTTGGTATTTTTACTGCTCTTGCTATGTTTGTTGCTTTAATAGGAAGCTTAACACTGCTACCTACTCTTATTGGTCTTAAATTTACTAAATAATAAAAATGGAAGCTTTTGAAAATTTCTTTACTCTATTTGCAAAGTTTGAGTATTCTAGCCTTCTTAATATTTTTGATATTATATTTATATTAATTGTTTCTATTTCTATTTTTTATGCGTTAAGAAAGGGGCTCTTAAATAGTTTCCTAAATTTGATTAAATGGATTTTAATTGTATTTGCGATTAAATTCGGGGCTCCAATCATTCATCCTATATTTCTTAATTTCAATTTTATTGGTGAATATACTGCCTCTGTTTTAGTTTTTTTGTCTACTTTAATAGTTTCATATATTTTAATTTCATTTATAAACAGAATTTTGATTGGTATTATTCAACCAAAGAGATCGTTTTTTATAGATATATTTCTTGGAGGATCATTTGGTCTATTAAGAGGATATATTATCGCTGTCTTATTATTTGGTTTAACAAACTCTATCTCTCCAATAAATATAAAAAACTTTAAATCGATAGATAATGCAATATTTATTGAAATAGTTGAGATGGGAATAAATTTTGTTGGAGAAATACCTAAAGGATTCGAAAAAATAACAGAAGATCTAGAGAGTGCTATTTAGAAGAGTTGATATTGGAAAAAGTAATTAGTTTAGTAACTGGAGCTTCATCTGGGATTGGTGCTGAAACAGCTATTCAACTATCTAAAATATCTAGCCATATTTATATAATTGGCAGAAATATTAGTAACCTTGAAATAGTTAACGATAAAATAATTAATAATGATTGTGAGTGTACAATTGTACCTTTAGATATAAATGAAGACCAGGCATTTAATAATTTAGCAAAAACCATAGCCGAAAAAGATAATAAAATTGATATTATTGTTTCATGTGCTGGAATAATTGATCACCTATCTCCAATAGAGTCAATTAATGAAGACCAGTTTAAGAATATTGTTGAAACAAATTTCTTATCAAACTTTAAACTAATTAAATCTTTTCATTATTTATTAAAAAATTCAGAAAATGGAAGATTATTAATTATCTCAGCTAATCAAAGTAAAGGCTATCAATATTGGGGTATTTATAATCCGATTATGAAAGCCTTAAACGAACTTCTTATAACTTACGCAAATGAAAATAAAAAAACTAATATTAAGGCAAATATTTTATGTCCAAAGGCTGTCGACACGTCCTTTAGAAATAAAATAATGCCTGGTGAAAATAAAGATAATCTTCTTACAACAACTATTGTCGCTAAAAAGATAGTAGAAATTACAAGCAAAGATTTTGATAGAACTGGAGAAGTAATAGAAATTTAATCTATATAGGGATTATCTGAGCTAATAAACTTTATATTGATAGGAATGCCATTCAAGGAAAAATATTTTCGAAATTCGTTATCAAAATACCTAATAAATAAGTTAGGAGCTTTCTTTTTGCTGTTAATAAATACCTTGAATCTTGGAATATTAGAATCAATCTGAACAATATACTTTGGCTTAATCTGAATATTTTTAATTTTTGGAAGCTTCGAGTCTTTTGAGATCTTCTTAATAAAATTATTTAATAGAGATTTTTTAATCTTTAATGAACACAAATTATACTTATTTATCATCTCATTTAAAAGAACTGTAATATTATTACCTGAAAGAGCTGAAATAAAAAATGTATTAATTTCATTGGATTGACTATATCTAAAATTTATAAAGTCTTTTATTTTTTTTTTAAAATTATTTTTATTGTCTAAAATATCTATTTTATTAAAAACAAAAAATAAAAGTTTCTTTCTTCTTAATATTGTATCTGCAATTTTAAAATCTTGCCTGGTTATATTTTCTTTGCAGTCTATTAATAAAATAGCTAAATCAATTTTGTCTAATAATTTAATGACTTCTTTATTCCTAAATTCTTCATTTTTATCAATAATCTTACTTTTTCTTCTTAACCCAGGAGTATCATGAATAACAAAATCAATATTTTTAAATTTAAATCTTTGAGTATATAGTTCTTTTGTAAGGCCATAAGTCTCACCTGTAGGAGATATTTCTTTCTTTAATAGTTTGTTGAATAAAGTTGATTTTCCTGAGTTAGGTTTACCAATTATAATAAAATTAATGTTATATTTATTTAAATTTAAATACATCTGAATCTATATCCATAATGTAAATCTGGTCAGATAGTATCATTGGATCTACCATAATTTCACTTATTCCTAAATTACTTGAATCAATTATTTCTCCGATGTAAGGGTCAATTTTAATTAGCTCTCCAAAATAAGAAATTAAGTATAAACTATTGTTTAATAAATATGGTCCAAGCCATAGATTTAAATTTTTAAAACTTTCACCACCTTTATATTTATCCAATTGAGTTATCCAATAGATTTCTCCTGTTTTTTTATTTAGACAAATTAATTTAGAGTCGTTATCGAGTAAGTAAATTTGGTTTCCCGAGATAATTGGAGTTCTTATTCCAGAAATATCTGACACCCAGTTTCTTTTGCCATTAATAAGATTGATAGATAAAAATTTTCCATTGCTACCTAAAGAATATATATTATTAGAAGAAATCACAGGATTGGCACTAATATCTTTAATATCAAAATTACTTAAAATTGAGATCTTAGAGGCAACATCAGACCATAATGGTTGCCCGTCATCATATTTAAAAGCAATTAGCTCTCCATTACTAAATGGAGCAATGATGATATTTTCAAAAGCTACTGGGGAAGCTGTGTATATGCTTTTTTTTGACTCTACTATTGTTTGAAATGACCATGATGTTTCACCTGTTTCAAAATCAAGAGCAAATAAACGATTATCTGCTGAAATAAAATATATTAGCCCTCTGTAGATAAGTGGAGCTGATAATATAGGAAAAGGTAATGATTTTTTCCATATTACTTCTCCTGTATCAGAATTTATAGAAATTACTTGACCATACCCATCAACAAAAATAATTTTTTTATCAAAATAAGAAATCCCTCCTCTAATAAATTCATACTTCTTCACTCCTTCTTTTTTTATATCTAGCTTAAATTTTTTTTTATCTGTTTCAGTATTTAAACACTCTATAAATCCATCATTCATAAGGTAACATAAATTATTTTCAAAAAAAACTGGCTGAGTTAAATTTAGAGGATCTGGCTTTCCAGAAACTACTCTTTTAATCTTAGAAAAATTTACGTTTGAATTAATATGGCCAATATTATTTTGTGGATTTTGAAAATCTTTAGACCAATAAAAGATTTCTTTAGCGACACTTAGTTCTATTTCAGATATATCCAATGTTAAAGTTTCAGAAATTTCTGCATCATATTTTAAAACAGAAAATCTTTCATTTTTAGTTTCTTGATCAACCGGTTTCTCAGAACAACTATAAAAAATAAAGATAAAGAGAATTAAAACTAAATTTAAATTTTTTTTCATTTTTTGGAAATCTTCTTAAATTTTTCAGCTCTTATTTTCAGATCTGATGGAGCAGATTCATCTAAAATAATCGTATCAAATATTTCCAAACTATTGGTTTTATTTCCTTGTATAAGATATTTAATTGCTTTTAGTTCTTTGAAAAGATATTTAAATTTACTATCTCTTAATATTTGTTCATCAATGATTGCAAAATACTGATCATCATCCAAAATATCTAATTGCACCATAAGATACTTATATAACGCTAAGTCTCTTATGACTTGATCTAATGTATCATCATTCGAAATAGAATCTAAAAGCTGCAGAGCTTCTTCATTATTTTCTAGAGCAAAGTAGAGCTCCGCTCTTTTTAGTTTAGATAGTCCCTTTATATAAGAGTTGCTAATTTGATCTAATGCAATAAGCCTGTTTAATGAAATATTCGTATCGGTTGAGTTTATTGCATTAATGTATGCTTCTACTATCGCCTCATTTTTTGACTTCGAACTTGAAAGGTAATACTGATATCCAGATAACGAAATTAATATAATTACTATAAAGCCAACTATATATACCCTGTATGATTTCCAGATGGCTATTAACTTATCTTTTCTAAGATCTTCATCTACTTGTCTTAATATATCTGACATTAATCACCTTTATTTAATTTAACAATAGTCGGATTCATAGAATAGGTATGACTTCTGGTTGGAAATTCTTTGTTTCTTACTTCATTGCTATAAGAATTTGCTGCTTCTTCGATTAGTTTTCTAATGTTGATATATTCTTTAACAAACTTTGGGGTGATGTTTGTTAGACCTATCATATCTTCTGTTACTAATATTTGACCATCGCATTTTAGAGATGCTCCAATACCAATTGTAGGTATAGAAACTTGAGAAGTAATTTCTGCAGCTAATGGTTCTGCCATACCCTCAAGCACAATTGAAAAAGCTCCTGCTTCTTCTAAAGCTTTGGCATCCAGTATATATTTATTCCATTCAAACTTATTTTTTCCTTTTATCTTATAGCCTCCATCTATAACTACACTTTGAGGTTGAAGGCCTATATGCCCCATAACTGGAACAGATCTATCAGTTAAATATTTAACGGTCTCAAACATATTCTGACCACCTTCAAGCTTAATTCCATCACAGTGAGTTTCTTTCATGATGCGTACAGCATTGTTAAACGCTAAATTTTTTGATTCTTCATAAGTCCCAAATGGCATGTCAACGATAATACAAGCATTCTCAGAAGCACCAACAACTGACTTTGAATGTTCTATCATTTGATCAAGAGTAACAGGTAATGTATTTTCATAATCATAAAGAACCATTCCCAAAGAATCTCCAACAAGCAAGAGGTCTACATATTTATCTATTGCTCTAGCAATTGGAGCAGTATATGCAGTTAGGCATACGATAGGTTCTTTGTTCTTTTGCTCTTTAATATCTATGATTGACTTTCTTTTCATCGGATCGCTTATAAGACATTAATCGTAAAAATTCTATAAAAACGTCTATTTTCTTCTCACGTTTGGTATTACATCCTCTTGATAGCCCTCTTTAAAAGCATCTTGATTTCCATACATTTCCGACTCAAACCACTCAATAAACTCTTTTGATCTTATTCCCTTCCAATAGTTCCAGGAAGTTTTGGCAATAGGAGCTTTCATTGTCCCAAGTTTTAACATATGCACTCGCATTTTTAGATGAGATTCATCGACAAATCCTTTTTGCACTTTTTCATAGGTATCAAATATATCGACAAGTACAGTATTAACAAAAATTGCTACTCGCCATTTATCGGCATCATCTAAATCTCCCTTTGCCCAATCTTTTGCAAGAAATTCACTAAACTCTTTATCTTTAGCAGTATTGAAATATCTTTCATACATTCTCTGCGTAAGTGAGTGACCAAACTGGGCTTTGGTTATTTCATTCTGCTGATGTATCTGAACTCCAAGATAAATCACAGAAACTACCACACCGAATGCAGCTACCATTTGTACAATTAGAATAAGTGTTTCAGGACTCATATTTATAGACTATACATCATTATATAATTGAGGCAAAAACTTTGCTAAATGGTTCATTTCTTCAGCACAATGCTTTAATAAGTCATATGTAAGCTGATCAGGTAAAACCATTAGTTTTACAATTCTTAAATTTATTATTGGATTAACAATAAAATTAATAAATGAATTAGTATGCTGTAAATTCATTCCCAGCCAAAAGCTACTTTGCATAACAGATCCTCTGGAAGTTTTAGTCACAAGATGTGTAAGGCTCCCTATAGAAACATTTCTGTTCAAATCTTTAACATGTGCACAAATTGCAGTTTCTTTTTCAGAATCTAATTTAAGAAATCCAAACTCTTCAGGCTCAACAAAAGATATACAAAGACTGTTTAATTCTTTGCCTATGTACTCTGTAACGTAAGAGTCTACATGAATATATTTCTCTTTATCTGTTTGGAAATTTGAATTATCTATTTTTAGTTTTGAAGAGATATGATCTTGCGGATGCCATAATTGATACCTTTCTGATTCTGACATATGCCAACCAAACCACCAATCAATCATCTTTGGTGTCACTTCAGTCATTTCAGTTATACAAGTCACTAAAACAGCGCCCCTAGAATCTCTGCAAATACCTACAGAAAACTTTTCCTCTTTATGAATTCTATTAGCATATTTATAACCCAAAAACTCACGATACTTTATTTCTTGTTTAATTAACTCTTTTATACTGGAAGATAGCTCTCCCATTTGAATTTTGTACTTATCAAGATTCATTGGATTTAAAAATTAATCAACTATATTTCCATCAATAAAATTATTAATTAAAGTTGCAAGTTCAGGTCCTGCTTCTTCTTGGCAAAAATGCCCCACACCCTCTAGCGTTACTTCTGTAGGATTAGGTATTCGGGTCATGAAATCTTCTTTAAACCTCATTGTAATTCTCTCTTCGCTTCCAAATGCTACTAAAAAAGGCTTGTCCCATTTTTCATATACATTTTTCCAATAATCTTCATTCTCCTGAAGTTGAGTTGGAATTAAATATGGAAATATATGAGCACCAGCTTTATATATTCCGGAAGGATAAGGAGCATCATAAGCTCTAATTTCTTCATCAGAAAGATCTAATCTTCCAGACATTTGTATAATACTAGAAACATCCATATCGTCTGAGTAATAAGCATGAGAAATCCATTTTGAAAACATTCTAAGTCCGTCAAGCTCTGTTGGCTCTTGTTTTTCATTAACCTTTTCCATGGCTTCCTTTAATTCTTCAAAAGTAACAGGACCATTCCACCAAACTAAGAATTTAACAAAATTCTCAAAAATCCAACCTGAAAATCCTTCGCTCGCAATCATTCCAGTATTAGAAACAACCACTCTGGCAAACCGATCTGGCATTTCAGCTACCACTCTTAAGCCAACTAGCCCACCCCAATCTTGACCGAAGAAAGTAGCATTATTTAAATTTAGTCGTTCAACCAATTCTTTCATTGTATTTATATGATGTTTATAACTATAATCATGTTTAGAAATAAACTTATCTGATTTTCCAAAACCAATCATATCAGGGACGATCACTCTATGCCCATCTTCAGCTAGAATTGGTATCATCTTACGAAATAGGTAACTCCAAGTAGGTTCTCCATGAAGAAGAAAAATAGGATCTGCATCCTTAGGGCCTTCATCTAGATAATGTACACGCAGACCTTGAATCTCTATGTAATTAGGTTCAAACGGATAGTCTTTTAAATTTTCAAATTGACTATCGGGTGTTCTTAAAACTCCAGGTGATACTTCGCTTCCATAAACAAAGGTTGCTAAATGAAATATAATTAAAATAACAGAAAAAAATTTCATAATAAATTTTAAACTTAAAATGGCCATATAATCAATTGATTTGTCTTTTTCATATACTCATCATACCCCTTTCTTTTTTTAAGGTTTCTTTCGTCCATCATTGAACATGTTTTTAAGGTAAACATAAGATTCATTGTTAGAGGACACACAAAAAGAAACCAGAATTTACCACTAACACTAATACACATAAAGAAAACACCCCACCAAAAAAGGATTTCACCTAAATAGTTTGGATGTCTTGAATATTTCCATAGGCCACTCTGAATAAATTTTCCATAATTTGCTTTATCTTTTTTAAATTCGAATAATTGCTTATCAGCAGTCATTTCTAAGATTATTGCCATACACGTAAATAAGCTTGTTAAATAAAGAAAGATGCTGGCTGCATTAGAAGATACAGATAAAGCAAAATAAACTGGAAATAGAGATAGATTAACTTGTAAGGTTGGGTAAATATGAATAGCAAATAGATCTATCAATCTTGAGAATTTACGTGACTTAAGATCTTTATATCTAAAATCTTCATCACTTAATCCTTCCCACTTCCTAGCCCAGTTGAATGTTAATCTTGTTCCCCAAAAAAAAACAGGTATTAGAAACAAAAAAATCTTTTCATAATCTAATATTTTTGATTCTGGCCAGAAGGAAACATACAAAACTATTGGAATAGGAGCTATAGACCAAAAAGGGTCACAGAAGCTTGAATTATTATAGATAGAACTAGCAGTAAATAGAATAATAGTTGCGATTAGGTGGCCTATTAAAACTACTAGCCATTGATTTAAATGTAGTAAATACGAACAGGATATAAATGCTGCAATAAAAGAAGCAATGTAAACAATAGTAAATATAAATAAGTCTCTCATTATAATTTATTAATTATTACTATTTATTTTTAAAAATTAATATTAATTATTTTCACTTAGATCTTTAAGATAAACAAATACTCCAACCCAAATTAAAATAAAACTTATCAGCTTAATGATAGAAAATACTTCATTATAATAAAAATAACCTAATATGAATTGAAATGTAGGTGTTATATAAAACACCATACCTGAAGGCCCTAAACCACATAATTCAACACCTCTAACATAAAGAAACAGTGGTATAACTGAAATTGGACCAGCTAATAGCAATAATAAGCTTAATGATGGATTTGCTAGGCCAAAATCAGTAAAGCCATTGATAGTTATTATGTAAAATACTACTAAAGCAAAAGGTAAAATAAATAAACTTTCAATTAATAAACCGATATCGGTATCAACACTTATTTTTTTTCTTAAAAGATTATAAAAACCCCAACTTAAAGCAACTATCAATCCTACCCATGGTATAGATTGAAAATTAAATATTAACAAAAAAAATATTGATATTAGAACGAAGCCAATAGCAACAATTCTTTTGGCATTTAGCCTTTCATTAAAAAAAATATACCCCAGAAATACGCTTAAGATAGGCATTATAAAGTAACCAAAACTTGCATCTATAATTTGATTTGATGAAACAGCGTATATCCATGTAGTCCAATTAATAAAAATTAACAGCCCTGAGAAAAATAAAGTAATTAAGTTTTTAGTATTAGAAATTATTTTTATTAGAATATTCCATTTCGAAAAGTAAATAGTGGTTATAATTAAAAAAAAAGAAGTCCAGATACATCTATGTAAAACAGCTTCTATATATCCAATGAAAGATATATATTCAAAATATACTACTCCTACTACACCCCACCAAAAAGAACCTAAAGCTGTTAATCCCAAGCCTTTGTTAAAATCTTTACTATTCATTTGGTATTTAATTTTATTCTAAATTAAAGACTGTACTCAAAATTCTGGGTTGTGGGATTTAGTCCTATGAGCTTGGCTCCATTTTTAATGTGATAATGAGTTGCCATTGGAGTTAGTGGTGACAATGTTACTATTCTTCTAAAGCCATTCGATCTCGCGTATTGCAAAGCTTCTTCCATTATTTTCTTCCCCGCACCTTTTTTTTTAGACCAAACAGTATATGCAATAACTGTATCAGCATTTTTTTCGTACTTATTAATTTTACTCATCAAATCTAACTCACGCACAGTATGAGGCACATCGTTTGTGAACGCCAAACACATCACTGCTTCAATTTTTTTGTTATACTCAAGACCAAAAATTTTTCTATCAAATGATTTTCTCCATTCCAAATCTAGCTCTGGACGAACAGGATCATCATAAACATCAATATCTTCTAATTGAACAAATTTTGTTGTCTTTATCCAACTAAAGTCAGTGAGCTTAGTTCTTTTGAACCAATCAAATAATCTTTTTATCATTTCTTTAATTTTTCAATTATTCTTTTGCATTCCTTTGACAAGCCAGTAAGAAGTTGCTGAACCAAGAATCTCTAAAATTAGATATATTATAAAAATCGTATCTGGCATACCATCAATAACAATACTTAAAACTCTACCAGCTCCGGCTCCTGTATAAAAAATGAATAGACTCCAAAGTGCGCTTAGTCGCAACGATTGATTAAGAGCGCCAATTACCCAAAAAATATTAAAAGCAATGTAGAGTCCCATAACTGCTCTAAATACGCTAGCTAAATTATTATTAGTTATCTCTATATCATATAAAAGCGGCAGACTCATGCTTGGGTAAGCACCGTAAGCTAAGGCAACAGGGAATACACCTGCTGCGGAGAATATTAAAAAAAAAGATTCTTTATTCATATTATAATTCTATCTCACCTCCAGGGAAAGTAACAGCCCCTCCTCCAGTAGATGCTCTCTCACTTTCTTCTCATTAAAAGAAATAATATTAAGACTATGGTAAATGGTAGTATTAATAGAAAAGCAACCAACCCTAACCAGTATGCTATCTTTTCTAGAAAAGAAGCTTTTTGGACAATCTTTTGTTTAGGATTAAAATAATCAGCAGAATAAAGATGTGGATAATCAGCAAATTTAACATGCATATTTGAAATCCACTTTCTTAAGTAATCAAGTTCGGTATCTTCTTGAAGAGTTTTAATGAGAGGAAGGTAAGGTATGCTGCAATGACATTGAATCACTCCAAATAATTGATAATCAATAATATTGAGAGAATCTCCACCAAAGAAATTACTTCCTTGGGTTAATAGTTTATGATTCCAATAAGTATAATGATCAAGAAAGTTTTCATTAACATTAAATTTTTTTATCTTTATTTTTATAATATTTAAAAGTGTAAAAAAATAAATTGATGTAAATGGTCTTAACGCATGATTGTATAAGTTAAATAATTTGTTATTGCGAAATCCCTTACAAAGACTAAAAGCATAAAAAAACATAAAAGGATTATCAACCCTGTGTTGAACTCCTTGCCATGTTTTAAAAATTAATTTTTTTTCTGAATTTGATATAGACTCATATCCTAGAGTTTGCAAAATTTCCATTGAGTCCAATTTCCATTTATAAGATTCAATTTGCATTGCAGGCATCATAACACCACTTTTAAAAAATAAATTCAACGTTGGAATTGTTCTTAAATTATAATTTATATTATTATCATATAAACAAAGGAGAACTGATTGAACCCAAGGAGAATGATCATTTCCATATAAATCTACAATTTGAGATTTTTTATCTGATTTATTGTTCATAATTTACTTATTGTTGTCCTTATTCCCACTCAATAGTGCCAGGAGGTTTTGAAGTAGTATCGTAAACAACTCTATTTATGCCTGCTACCTCGTTTATTATGCGAGTTGAAACTCTGCTTAAAAATTCTCCATTAAATGGATAAAAATCTGCTGTCATTCCATCAACAGATGTAAC
>MDTA01027711.1_pt1 | contig 39020 bp, 36 predicted proteins | sample 811151 | NCBI WGS metagenome assembly MDTA01 (sample SAMN05326648, study PRJNA326480) | marine metagenome | isolation source: seawater | place: Indian Ocean: South | collected 2010
ATGAATCAGGTGGCCGCGCTTACCATACAACAATGCCAACAGATTCACTTTTAAATTTCAGGGATACCCTCATTGAAACGGAAAAATATGGTTTTGAAAAAACACGCCTTGAACAGATAGAACTCGGACAAAATGTCAGACTATTACTAGAAAGTCGAGGGTTTGACAGTGTTGCTGAAAAACCATTTCAATCGCCGAGTGTAATAGTAAGTTATACTGATGATCCTAACATTAAAAATGGTAAGCTTTTTATGCAACAAGGCATTCAAATAGCTGCAGGAGTTCCGCTTGAATGCGATGAGGGAGCAAACTTCATGACGTTTAGAATAGGCCTATTCGGTTTAGATAAACTTCATAATATAGACAGAACTGTACAAAACCTTAAGCTAGCACTTGACAAAATCTACTTATAATTTGACTTTGGGATGTTTATGACAGCTCTAAAATTAAATACGCACGCATTACTATCGATCAACATTAAAAGTTTGGTAAATAATTTTTCCTTCGATTAAAATAGTCTAAGCTACAATAGGAAGAAAGTCTCCCATGAACCTAAAAACTCAATCATTAAATGATTTGATGATTACGTGGAGGCAAGATTTCCACCAACATCCCGAATTAGGCTTTTCCGAATTTCGTACCTCTAAGACAGTTTCAAAGTTATTAAAAAGTTTTGGCTTAACGGTTTACGAAAACTTCGGTAAAACAGGCGTTTTAGGTTTATTACAACGCAACAGAAATAAGAAAATGATTGCCATAAGAGCTGATTTGGATGCTTTGCCTGTCACAGAAAAAACCCATCTACGGTATAAATCGAAAAACAAAGGTGTTATGCACGCCTGCGGACATGATGGTCACACTGCGATTTTACTTGGAGCTGCAAAATATTTATCTTCAGATGAAGACTTTGACGGAAATGTACTTTTCATTTTCCAAGCAAATGAAGAAAATGGGCTCGGCGCAAAAGCTATGATCAACGACGGTCTATTTGATCAATTTAAGATAGAACAAATTTATGCTCTACATAATTTACCAGGTATGCCAGTCGGCCATTTTGCGACCCGGAAAAATACAATAACCGCAAGTGAAAGTTCATTCCAAATTGACATCCATAGTAAAGGTGGTCATTCTGCGTTGCCAAATATGGGGAGTGACGCAATTTTCATAGCATCGCAAATTGTAACAGCTCTCCAATCAATAGTATCAAGAAAAGTCGATCCTCGCAAAAATGCCGTAGTCTCGGTAACAGAATTTCTGACCAATGGCAGTAAAAATGTGTTGGCATCCCATGCTACCTTGAAGGGGGATACTCGTTCAATTGACGACGAAGTTCGGCTGCTCATAGAGGAAGAGTTAAATAACATTACAAAAGGAATATGCTTGTCTAATAAGGCATCCTATGATTTTACATTTAAAACTAAATTTCCGATTACAAAAAACGCAATTGAACCTACTCAAAATATTATTTCTTGCATATCAAAAATGATGGGACCTGAGAGAATTAATGGAGATTGTTCTCCTATGCTTTTTTCAGAGGATTTTGCTTTTCTATCTTCCGAGCGACCAAGTTGTTTTATATTGATTGGAAACGGAACTTCTGGGAAAAACGCCCAACCATTACATTCTCCAACTTTCGACTTTAACGATAACATTCTATGCATCGGGTCATCCCTCTGGGTTGAAATAGCCCATGCTACATTTTAAAAATTAATTTTAAAATAAAGGTATTTCAATCGTACCCCTTTCAGATACTCTGTAATATTTTCAGCATAAGAAATCTTTTATATTTTTACATTACAGTTTTAATACACGAATATAGTAAAAAAAAACAGAAAACTCAAAATATAATTAAATCTCTTCGAGATAATTCTCTAACAAATTTCGAAACAAAAAATTCTTGACTAATTTTATCGGGAATATTAGAACGTGCTCTGAATATCAAGTATGTTTCAGTTTCAAGAAAGTAAAAAGATGATAGAGAAAATCTCAAACCCTTTCAGAGCGATAAAGAACTTTTTATCTAAGACGGCTTTTATAACGCTGCTGGTATTCCCTTCTTTCGCAGCCAGTGAAGAAATCAATATTTATTCCCACCGGCAGCCATTTTTAATCAATCCTTTCTTAGAAGCTTTCACAAAGAAAACTGGAATCGAAACAAACGTTGTTTATTCTACAAAAGGTCTAGCACAAAGACTGAAAGCTGAAGGACAAAATAGTCCAGCTGATGTAATATTAACTGTCGACATCGGACGTCTGTACGTCTACGCTGATATGGATCTACTGGCAAAAATAGACTCAAAAAAACTAATTGAAAATATTCCAGAGCATCTGCGAAGTGATGACAATACATGGTTTGGTTTGTCAAAACGTTCCCGTATTATTGTAATATCAAAAACGAGAGTAAAGCCTAACACAATATTACGGGTGGAAGATTTAGCCAAGCCAGAACTAAAGGGGAAAATATGCTCGCGGCCTGGAAGTCACGTCTACAATCGAGCCCTAATGGCATCTATAATTGCAACCCACGGACCTGAATACGCTACTAAGTGGGCTTCAGGTTTAGTAGGTAATTTAGCGAGGCGACCCCAAGGTAACGACAGGGCTCAGGTTAAAGCAATTTATGAAGGTCAATGCGATATAGCGATAATAAACAATTATTACTATGGTAAACTAAAATATTCAAAAGACGCAAATCAACGCGCTTGGGCTGAAGAGCTTTCATTAATTTTCCCAAATCAAGGTAACGGTGATCGAGGGGCTCACATCAATATTTCTGGTGGAGGCATTGCAAAGTTCTCAAAGAATAAACAGAATGCTATAAGATTTTTAGAGTTCTTGTCAGAGGAGACTGCCCAAAAGCTTTATAGCGAAATAAATTTCGAATACCCCGTCAATCCCAATGTTCGTCCCTTAGAAACATTAGATAGTTGGGGAGAATTTAAAGAGGATCAGATTCCTATATTAAAAATCGCCCTGTTGTCACGACAGGCTCAAAAAATAATAGACTCTGTTGGTTGGTAAGCTTTTATATTGAATTATTCTCGGCAAAATCTCTGGTCTTTTGGTATCTCATCAATTTCAATAATACTACTGTTGCCAGTTATAGCTCTTATAGTCATAAGTTTTGGTAATAGCGATGGACTATGGCAGCATTTATTTGAAACCGTTTTAATTGAATATGTCTTAACCACATTAGCATTGATGTTTGGCGTCTTAATTGTCTCTCTAATTTATGGATTAGCTACAGCCTGGATTATCACAAATTTTGATTTTCATTTCAAAAGAATATTGGACCTCCTACTCATTTTACCGGCTGCCTGCCCTGCGTACTTAGTTGCTTACGCTTACACTGATTTCTTCGAATACGCTGGACCAGTTCAAGGCACTCTAAGAAACATATTCGGTTGGACCAACGGAAGTGATTATTATTTCCCAGAGATACGGTCTATTGGTGGTGCTATTTTTGTACTATCATCCGTATTATATCCATACATTTACTTATTATCGCGAACAGCCTTCAGGCAAACACCCACAAGTCTGTCCGATGTTAGTAGGATTTATGGAAGAAGCAAATTTTGGAATGTTAGTTTACCCCTTGCTAGACCTGCTGTAGTCGCTGGATCTGCTCTGGTTTGCATGGAAGTAGTCTCTGATTTTGGTACAGTCGAGTTTTTCTCCTTGAATACATTAACACTGGGTATTTTTAATGTTTGGATTGGAATGAATAATATTACAGCCGCTGCACAGATATCACTTTTTACATTTTTATTTGTAGTAGCATTATTAATTACAGAAATAAAATCTCGCGCTGGTCAGCGCTTCAATGATACCAGTCAGCGTCAAACAAATACTGCAGAAAAAAAAGTGTCTGGTTTTAAATCACTTCTATTTATTTTAATTTGCATATTTCCAATAGTTTGTGGCTTTATTTTACCCACATCAATTCTTCTTTCTAACATGAAAACTTATTTCAATTATGAGGACCTAACAACGATGGGCCAGGTAGTTGCAAATACATTTTTTGTGGCTACAATAGGTTCCGCAATCATAGTAGGGATAGCTACCTTCTTAACATGCTCAACTGGTCTATTAGGTCGAAAGTTTTTAACTAATTTAGCAAATATTTCTGCAACAGGTTATGCCTTCCCCGGAACAATGCTTGCAATTGGCGTACTCGTTACCATTGGGCTAATTGACAAGCTTTTCGAATTTATTTTTTCTTCCAAACTTATATCATTGGAACCATTCTTTCTTAGCGGTACTATTTCTGTATTAATATTTGCATATGTTGTAAGGTTTCTAGCTGTTGGATATGGAGCAACACTGTCTGGCCTAAGTAAAATTTCTTCAAACCTTAATTGGGCCAGTCGAACTTTAAGCCGCTCGCTTTCAAATTCATTGATTAGAGTCTCAATACCGTTGATAAAAAAATCAATCATTGCCGGGGGTTTGCTAGCGTTTGTCGATATAACGAAAGAACTTCCAATGACTCTATTGCTTCGCCCTTTTGATTTTGAGACATTAGCAACCTTCACTTACCAATATGCTCATGATGAATTGATGGGCCAAGCCGCCTTTCCAGCCTTATTAATTATTTTTTTTGGATTGTTACCGGTAATTTATTTAAATATGATTTTAAAAATGAACACTAAATAAATGCGGAACACGACTAGCTTTAATAGTTACTTATTAAAAGAAATAACTCCATTCCCTGTTGCCCTGTCTGTTCAAAAAACTTTCTGTAAATAGGCTCAGATTTTTCTTTCCAATAATCTCTATCATCATCCGATAAAATTACTAACTTCATCCCATTCTGAATTACCTCTTTGTACGAGTCTGCCTCAATCTGATTAATTGTTTCAGCCGCCCGTTTTTCGGCGTTTAGAACCGCGTCCGAGATAATCTTTTTATTTTGAAACCCCAAATTTCTCCACCAAGCTGAATTTACAACTGTTACAAATTGAATGTTAGCACTGTTCGTTATCGATATAGTATCCATAACTTCCCAAATTTTTTTTCTCCTGATCTCAGAAATGGTGGTCATACCCAAATCAACTTTATCATACTCATATGAAAACCGCTCTTTCGAGTTTGGTATTGCCATGGGTGTTCCACCGGAAACTAAAATTAGGTTTCCTAACGTCTCTCCAAACACCCTAACCCTTTTGTCTTTCAGATGATCTGGCCTCCGAATCGATCCTTCATTGGAGACGAACACAACGCTTCCATAGGATTGCCACCACAAGACAGTAGCACCAGTTTTTGCAATAGCTTTTTCTATCTCCTTCCGAACGGGCGACTCACGAGAAACTGTATTGATTACCTTTCTTTTTGTATCCAATAAAAAAGGTTGATAAAAAATGTCAACTAAGGGAATTGATTTAGAAAACCTTGGTAATGATACTATACCGGCTTCAATTAACCCGTCTGAGACTGCTTTATTAATCTCTTCATCTTTAAAATATCGTTGTGGCTTTGTTTGGTCAAATTCGTCTGGTTTGTTTCTTTGTGCTTCAAGTAATGCTCCATATTCTAGGAGTACCACCTTTATTCGACCATTTGAACGATTTTCCACCTCACTTTTGAAAGACATTAAATTCTGAGAAAGATGGTGCTCTAATGGCAATTGCAGTGCTAATCTTAAAACTACCTGCGCCGATCCCGCTGACGAAAAACTAATCATAAACAATAATAAAATCGTAAAAAGTTTTAAATAAATGGTTGTCATTCGCTGCGCTCTTCGTGTTACAAAAATTGAGATAAAGCTATATTGTATCTCGCTATTCGTAGTATAGTAAAACTTAAAAAAGTAAAAGCCAATTAACTACTTGATTAAAGGATATCTTTTTGTGATCATTGCAAATAAATTAGGTCCCATGTAAAATAACACCCCCTCTTGAACTTATATGTTTTTGGCCTATCTTCTGACTTAATCAACAGGATAACTTTTAGGAAAAAAAATGGATCAAGTGATAAAAATGATCGAGAAAGTGCTTCTTATGGCAATTGCTCTGGCTACCATCTTTGCAACTGCACAAGAAATACTGAAACTGTATGAAAATCGAAGTGTTGAATTAGCCGACCTACTATTGTTATTCATATACACCGAGGTACTCGGAATGGTTGGTGTCTTTTACAAAAGCAACAAGATACCAATCACATTACCATTGTTTATAGCTATAACAGCTTTAAGCAGAATGATCATTTTGCAAGGCAAGGGGTCTGACCCACAAAATCTTATATATGAGTCCGCTGCGGTTTTATTGCTTGCCATATCGGTTCTGATAATACGTCATCGGTCCATAAATTCTTTGTTTGGAAAACCGAACGAGGATAATATTCCTGAATAAAAATAGAAAAAGATTTCGTTCGGCTATTGCAAATCTAACAAAGACTAATTAAAGCGTGAAGGCGCAATTGTTAAAATACGGTAAACTGATTATGATTATTCAACACGTTATTTCATCACAACCAAAAAAAAATATAATTACTGTCTCTCCTGAAAAAAAAATTTCCGAAGCAGCAAAACTTTTGGCAGATAACAGAATTGGTGCTCTTCCAGTAACTTCTGACGGAAAAAATATTGTTGGGATCATTTCAGAGCGGGACATAATAAGAAAGATTTCTACCGATGGAAATAAAGCTCTCGATTTGAACGTCGCAGACGCTATGACGAAATCTGTTTGTACATGCACTAAAATGGACACTCTGAAAAGCGTGATAACCAAAATGAATGCTGGCCGATTTCGACACATGCCAGTAATTGAAAAAAGTGAACTTGTTAACTTCATTTCTATCAGTGACCTTGTTTTGGCACACTTGAATGAAGTGGAATTTGAGAATGATGCCTTGAAAGGATCAGTAACGGGAAATAGTCGACGACAAAGTAATTAGAGAGTTATTTATATTCATACAAGGAGAGGCCATGGCAACCGTAATAACCAAAGGTTATAAAGAGCTATTACAGGAAGCTAACGAAATTGCGAAAGCCATTCCAGTTGAATTAGCTATTTCTTTTATCGGTAACAAGGACTACTTATTTATTGATTTACGCGATTTTAGAGAACTCCAACGCATAGGTAAAATACCTGGAGCTTTTTCTTGTCCACGAGGAATGCTAGAGTTCTGGATAGATCCAGAGAGTCCGTATCACAAAGAAATATTTTCACAAGAAAAGCAGTTTATATTTTATTGTGCTAGTGCGTGGCGATCAGCATTGGCAACTAAAACAGCTGTTGAGATGGGACTTAAAACAGTTTGCCACATCGAGGGAGGTTTCACAAATTGGGTAAAAGCAGGCGGTGAAGTTGAAGAAGTCTAAAACTAATTCAAACTTAATTTAAGTGCTCTGCATGGTGAAAAATATGGTCCTTTATAAATGTTGAAACGAAAAAGTAACTATGATCATAACCGTCATGATATCGAAATTTACCTAAACTTGAATCAGATTCAAAAAGAGTTGAAAGGCTCTCAGGTCGAAGTAAATTTATAAAGGTATCCGCCGTTCCCTGATCAATCAAAATTTTCTGATGTTTATGCATCTTTTTTATTAAAATTGATGGATCATAATTCTGCCAAATTTTTTCGTTAGGCCCCAAATAAGCTCTAAATTGTTTTTGACCCCACTCTGAGTCTGATGGATTTGCTATGGGTGCAAATGCCGACACCGACTTAAATACCGTAGGATTTTTTAAAGCCAAATTTATGGCACCTAATCCACCCATTGAATGCCCCATTATACCTTGCTTTTTCATATCAAAATTAAAGTTTGAAAATAATACCTCGCATAACTCTTCCAAAATATACGACTCCATTTTGAAGTTCTCCACCCACGGATCAATCTGAGCATCTAAATAAAATCCTGCGCCCTGGCCTAAGTCAAAACTCTCATCATCAGGTATAGTCTTACCCCTCGGCGAGGTATCTGGAAATATTAATGCTACTTGCTTTGCTGCCGCCCACTGCTGAGCACCTGCCTTAACCATCGCATTTTCGTGAGTACATGTTAACCCAGATAGAAACCAAATTACTGGTATCCTGCTAATATCTATCTCTTTGGGTATAAATAGGCCAAAAGTCATATCACATTTACAAATTTCAGAATAATGCTTTATAACTTTTTGTTTACCGTTAAAGGACTTATTTTCAGATACAAGTGTTAAAACCATTTCTACATCCTGTTGATCGGAATTTTGAGATAGTGCTCTCCATCATCCTCTTTGGGAGGCAGATGTCCAGCTCGCATATTTACTTGAATTGACGGTATAATCAATTTGGGCATACCTAGTTTTTTGTCTCTTTCTGTTCTAAACTTGACAAACTCCGCCTCTGTTTTGTCACCACCCACATGTATATTTGTTCTCCGCTGCTCAGAAACTGTAGTTTCCCAGCAATATTCATCCCTGCCAGGTGCTTTGTAATCGTGACACAGAAACAATTTAGTTTCCTCAGGTAGCAGCAAAATCTTCTGGATTGATTTATAAAGGTCAGTGGCGGATCCTCCGGGAAAGTCAGCCCGAGCTGTACCAAAATCAGGCATAAATAAAGTGTCACCTATAAATGCCGCATTGCCAATGACATAAGTAACACAAGCTGGAGTATGGCCTGGTGTATGGATAACACTTACCTTCATGTTACCTATTTCAAATGTTTCACCATCTTTAAAGAGTTTATCAAATTGGCTACCATCCATTTGGAACTCGGTTCCAGCATTAAATATTTTTCCAAAGACTTTTTGAACTACATCTATGTTTGACCCTATACCAATATTTGCAGAAAATTTCTTTGCCAGATACGGCGCTGCCGATAAATGATCTGCATGTACGTGGGTTTCTATCACCCACTCAACGTCCAGTTCTAAATCATTGATTTTTTGAACAAGTTTGTCTGCAAACTCAGTTTTTATCGCACCAGCAGAAACATCAAAGTCTAAAACTGAGTCAATAATAGCACATTTAGACGAGGATGGGTCCTTAACAATGTAGCTGGCAGCATTTGTATTTTCATCAAAAAATCCGTAGACATCAGGATCAAGATTTCCTTTTTGTTCATGCATTTTTATAACCTCAATATTCTACTACTGCTCTGATACTTTTACCTTGATGCATAAGATCAAATCCTGTGTTTATCTCGTTTAAAGCTAACTTATGGGTTATCATAGGATCGATTTCTATTTTACCATCCATGTACCATTCAACAATTTTAGGAACATCCGTCCTACCCCGGGCACCTCCAAAGGCTGTTCCCCGCCAACTGCGCCCTGTAACTAATTGAAATGGACGGGTGGATATTTCGGCACCTGCCGGAGCCACTCCAATTATAATACTTTCACCCCAACCTTTGTGCGCACTCTCAAGAGCATCCCTCATTACCTTAACATTGCCTGTAGCATCAAATGTGTAATCTGCGCCACCCTTTGTTAAATTAACTAGATAAGGAACGAGATCAGCCTCGACCTCTGTTGGATTCACAAAGTCAGTCATTCCAAAATGTTCAGCCATAGGTATCTTATCAGGGTTGATGTCAACTCCAACAATCTGGTCGGCTCCAGCTAACCTTAGACCCTGAATAACATTAAGACCAATTCCACCTAAACCAAAGACGATTGCTTTGGACCCCTGTTCTACCTTTGCTGTATTTATTACTGCACCGATACCTGTTGTGACACCGCATCCTATGTAACACACTTTGTCAAATGGCGCGTCCGGTCTAATTTTTGCAGCCGCAATTTCTGGCATTACGGTAAAGTTTGAAAATGTCGAAGTCCCCATATAATGGAAAATAGGATCACCATCTAATGTTTTGAAACGACTACTTCCATCTGGCATTAACCCTTTCCCTTGTGTTTCCCTGATTGCTTGGCAAAGATTTGTTTTAGGATGTAAACAATATTCGCACTCTCTGCACTCTGGTGTATACAGAGGTATAACGTGATCTCCAACCTTCAATGAACTAACGTCCGGCCCTATTTCTCGAACTATACCCGCACCCTCATGCCCCAAAATCGCCGGGAAAATCCCTTCAGGGTCAGCCCCAGAGAGGGTGAATTCATCAGTATGGCATATGCCAGTAGCCATAATTTCGACCAAAACTTCGCCCTCAGACGGACCATCTATGTTAACGTCCATTATTTCAAGGGGTTTACCTGCCTCTATCGCTACAGCTGCTTTTGATCTCATTTTTTTCTCCTCTCACAAAAATATAATCCACGTTTAACTTAGTTTAAACAATTTTTAAGATCATGGATAATAGAATCATAATGATTTTTGAATGCAAATGCAAAGTTACAAAAAAATTTTGGTAAATATCAGTTCCCATTCAAAGTTTGTAAGAAATTAAAAGACAAAAATTTTTCTAATTATCTTTTGAGGTTTTTTTAGGAAACCACCGAATTATTATTAGAAAAACAACAAATGCAAAATAAATTAATGGTTCGATAGGCCACGATTTAACGAGCATAAGATAATGCGTACACCCTAAAAAAGTAGAAAGGTAGACAAATATGTGAAGATTTTTCCATCTCTTTAACCCAAGCCATCTTAATGACCAACTATTAGAAGTTAAGGCTAGTGGTATCAAAACAAAAAATGCTATTGCACCAACTATAATGTATGGCCGTTTTGTCAGGTCCTTGATAATTAGATCTAACATAAGCTGCTGATCTAATACCAAATAAGTCAAAACATGTAATGTTGCATACCAAAAAGAAAGTAATCCAACACTTCTTCTAAATTTAATCAAGTTCAAACCAAAAAATTTCTTTAATGGATTAATAGATAAGACGATCATCAAAAATATTAATGCGCTTTCACCCAACTGATGTTCTAAAACTTTCAGGGGATCAGGACCTAAATTGTCATAATAGGCTCCATGTATAAGCACTACTGCCGGAATAAAACCCATAAGGTAGATTGACCAGACAGGAATGCCTAGAATAAGCCTGTTAAAATCTTTTGAAATTCTCATTACTTCAATAAAATTTTTTCAAATCAATCCCCGAGTAGAGACTGGCCACCTGATCTGCATAACCATTAAACATCTGAGTTTTTTTTCTCTTAGCAAAAAGTCCACTTCCTATTATGCGCTCAGTAGCCTGAGACCATCGAGGATGGTCTACATTTGGATTAACGTTGGAGTAAAAGCCATATTCTCTCGGGTTTTGCATATTCCATGAGGTTTGGGGTTGGCTCTCCGTAAGGCTTATCCGAACTATAGACTTTATAGATTTAAAACCATATTTCCAGGGTACAACGAGGCGCAAAGGCGCTCCATTCTGCTTAGGAAGTTCATCTCCATAAAGTCCCGTGGACAATATTGTTAGTGGATGGAACGCTTCAGATAACGTTAGACCCTCTCTATATGGCCAATCCAAAATACTGTAACGTTGACCGAACATCTCCTCGGGCCGCAGAAGAGTTTCAAAAGCTACAAAACGTGCTTTACTCAAAGGTTGCACCCTTTCTAAAAATGTTGACAAAGAGAAACCGATCCAAGGAATAACCATCGACCAACCTTCGACGCATCGAAAAGCATAAATCCTTTCCTCGAGATCAACATCTTTAACAATATCATCCAAGCCATAAGTTCCTGGTTTTTCCACGAGACCATCCACCTGAACAGACCAGGGACTGATAGTCAATTTATGCGCATGCTTAGCCGGATCACTTTTTTTCGTTCCAAATTCATAAAAATTATTATACGTCGTAATGTCTTCAAATGAGTTTGGCGTTAAAGATGAAGACCATCCACTTGCGCCTGGATTATTATTTGACCAAGTGGCTGTACCATTTAAAATCGCTGTCGAGTAAATAAGGCCATTTTTTACCAAATTTCTTCTGTTTAAAAAGATTTCTTTGGGGGTAATGTCAGAATACTTATATTTATTCTGAGTTGTTGTCATATCAATACTCGGTTCTTTATTGTGTTTATTCAATAGAGAATATATAGTCTTAAACTGCTAGATCAACTCTTGAGGTGAAAATTCACAATGTTTTTGGAATTTTTAGCAATAAACGTAAATTACAATATCAGAAATCTAAAATTTAATGATGTAGCCGTAAATAAAAGTAACCTGAAGAACTAGATAATGAATAATAGAATTGTACAGGCTGCCAAAGAAGTGATTAAAACTGAGGCTTTGGCTCTGGAACAATTAGCCCAAAACCTCCCAAGGGACTTTGAAAAAGTAGTTGACTTAATATCAAAACTTAAAGGTCACCTAATTATATCGGGAGTTGGAAAATCGGGACATATTGGTCGAAAAATCTCTGCGACTCTCGCAAGTACTGGAACCCCATCTCACTTTGTTCATGGAACAGAAGCGAGCCACGGAGACTTGGGTTCCTTAAAGCCAGGTGACGCATGTCTTTTGATTTCGAACTCCGGTGAAACAAGTGAACTGATAAACTTAATTGAATATACTCGTCGTTTTTCGATACCCTTAATAGCTCTTTCATCCAATCAAGAAAGTACTCTGGTGGAAGCTTCAGATTACCAATTACTTTTGCCTACCGCAAAAGAAGCATGCTTTATTGGATTAGCTCCCACTACGTCCACAACGATGACATTAGCTTTAGGAGATGCAATAGCCATAGCATTAATGGAAAAAAGAGCTTTCAATTCCGAGCATTTCCGAGAACTTCATCCAGGCGGCCAATTAGGATCACAAGTCACAAAAGTGAGACACCTTATGCATATTGACGAGAACATACCAATTGTCAAACCGTCATCCTCAATGTCGGATACCTTAATTGAAATGACCTCAAAGGGTTTTGGAGTTGCAATAGTTACAGAGAAAAGCAAAGTAATAGGGGTTATTACCGACGGTGACTTAAGAAGACATATGGACAACCTAATGAAAATGTCTGCCATCGATATCGCTAGTAACGAACCTATTACTATTCTTCCCGATGCACTCGCTATGGAAGCCATCGCAATAATAAACGAAAAAAAAATTAGTGTTCTAATTGTTGTAGATCAAGAAAATAATCTTAAAGGAGTTTTACACGTTCATGATTGCCTTCGGGCTGGTTTGTCATGAGTGCAATTATAATTATTCCAGCTCGGTATGCATCTACGAGATACCCTGGCAAACCCTTGGTCCACATAAATTTAAAAGATGGAACTTCAAAACCCCTAATTCAACTATCATGGGAAGCTGCTTCAAAATCAAAAGGAGTTGATAAGGTATACATAGCAACAGATCATCAAGAGATAAAAAAAGTAGCCGAACAATTTGGTGCCTCAGTAATCATGACACCGGTTGAATGCGAGAATGGAACCTCTAGATGCGCCGAAGCCATTCGAATAGCAAACATTCACGCTGAACTAATTATAAATTTTCAGGGGGACGCTCCTTTGACACCTCACCACTTTATTACAAAATTAATAGGTGAAATGAAGGATGATAGTTCGATAAAAGTTGCAACCCCCGTTGTGCAATGTGATTACCAACATTATAAAAAACTCATGAATGAAAGAAAAAACAGTCGAGTAGGAGCAACGACTGCCGTATTCAATAAAAATTTTGATGCTCTTTACTTTTCAAAAGAAGTATTACCATTTATAGGTAAAAGAAGCCTCACGAAGAAAAAACAACTACCAGTTTACCACCACGTGGGAGTGTATGCATACAAAAATGACGTATTAAGCCAGTACAAAAACTTAAAGGAAGGCGCATTAGAAAAATTGGAAGGCCTAGAACAGCTTCGTTTTCTAGAGAACAATATTCAAATAAGGTGCGTTTTAATGAAAAACACTAGGTTAAATTTTTGGGAACTGAATAATCCAACTGACAAAATTATAATTGAAGAGCTGTTGGAGTCCTAATAATGTCAAATAAATTTATTTCACTTAAAAATTTTAGAATAGGCAATAATTTGCCGTTTGTCTTGATTGCAGGTCCTTGTCAATTGGAAAATTTAAACCATGCCAGAGAATTAGCAGATAAATTATCTAAAATATGCTTCAATCTAGATATCCCTTTTATTTTTAAAGGAAGCTTTGACAAAGCTAACAGGACATCAATAGGTTCCCCCAGAGGAATAGGAATTGATAAAGGGTTAAATATTCTTGAGAAGATAGCCCAAGAATTTAACTGTCCCGTTCTCACTGACGTACATGAGACGGCACAATGCAAAACTGTAGCAGAGGTGGTTGATATTTTGCAAATACCGGCCTTTCTCTGTAGGCAAACAGATCTTCTAATAGCTGCTGGTAAAACAATGCGACCAATAAATGTAAAAAAAGGCCAGTTCCTTGCTCCTCAAGATATGAAGTATGTCGCTGACAAAATTTCGAGCACTAACAACCAAAACATTATGTTATGTGATAGGGGAACAAGCTTTGGATACAATACATTAGTCAATGATTTTCGAAGTATTCCTATAATGCAAGAAACAGGATATCCAGTTGTTTTTGATGCAACACACTCTGTTCAATATCCAGGTGCAAAAAATGACACGTCGGGAGGAGACCGCAAATATGTGCCTATTCTCTCTCAGGCAGCCTGCGCCGTCGGTGTGTCTGCGTTGTTCATAGAAGTTCATCAAGATCCAGAAAAAGCACCAAGTGACGGCCCAAATATGATGTTTTTGTCAGAAATGGACAAATTATTATCAAAGTTAAAAAAGATTGATAATTTAATAAAAAATGAAAACATTTTAGCTTACCAATAACATTATACATCGATTGACTTTGATTATATTTGGAGGTTTGTATTGGCGAGGAGTTTGAAAATTTTAAAAAAGGTCAATATTAGGCACGGCAGCCTTAAAACCTCTAAATTTTATTTTGGTTGGTCTGAGACTCGATTTGGAAATACATTGATTTTTCTTAACGGTGACGAGGTTATATCCTTGGCCTTTGATTATGGTCAGGAAAGATTTAAAATTGAACAGGAAATCAAAAAATCGATCCAAAGTAAAAACGCAACTTTTGAACAAGCAGATATGTCTATGATAATCAAAAATATATTTAATAGTAACAAAACCACTAACATTTTGCTAAGAGGAACTGATTTTCAACTAAAAGTTTGGAACGCACTATTAGAAATACCTTTCGGATTAACTACTGACTATTCAAGTATTGCCGTGAAACTCGGAAAAAAAACGGCGGTTAGGGCTGTAGCCAATGCCATAGGAAAGAATCCAATAGCATGGTTAATCCCATGTCATCGGGTTTTACGAAAGTGCGGAAACCTTGGAGGGTATCGTTGGGGATTAAATATTAAAAAAAGAATTCTTTCAGAAGAATTACCAAAATAAACATCATCTACGCCCTGACAATCTTTTGGCTGTGGGTTGGATATTATTTTGATGTTCTCTTAATCCAACAAAAATTCCAGAACCAATTATTAAAATTATACCAACGAAGGAAATTGAGTCAGGAAGTTCTTCCCAGATTACAAAGCCCCAGAATACTGCAAGCACCAGCGTAAAATATTCAAAGGGTGCAATAACACTGGCAGAGCTTCGTCTATATGCTTGAGAAATAAAATAACCACCAAAACTACTGGCCACGCCGGCAACAAAAATGAATAGTGTCATTTCCCACGTTGGCCAGACCCAAGCTCGAAATATGAATTCTGTAGCGGCATTACCGTTTCCTGAAAACTTTCCATCCCCAAAGATTAAGCCCATGATTAAGCATGCAGCGATAAAGGTCATGTGTAAATAAAACGACATAGTCACAGCGGTTTCTCGTAATCCCATGTCTCGTGTTATTATATTTTTTAGTGAATAAGTAAAAGCTGCTACCAAAGGGAGTAAAAGAGCCCATTCAAAAGTTAATGCTCCAGGTTTAATAATTAACAAAACTCCAAGCATACCTACGACAAGAGCAAGCCATCGTCGTTTTCCCACTTTTTCTTTAAAGAGTATAGCTGACATCGCCGTTATCAAAAGCGGCGCAATAAAAAAAATGGCTGAACAATCTGCCAAGGGAATAGTAGCCAGTCCGGAGAAAAAAGTTAAATTCGCTATTACTAAACAGAATCCACCCAATATATGCATACCAGGCCGCCGGGTTTTTAATGCCTTCCATCCTCCTTCGAATGGTAAAAAAAACGCTAGGGTAATGGTTAACGCAATTATCGATCTAAATAATACTACTTCATGAAGAGGCATTAAGTCAGCAAAATATTTAATTGCAATATCGTTAATTGAAAATGCAAATCCCGCAAACAACACACAAAATATGCTAAAATTAACTGTTTTTTCCAACTCTACCCTCAAAAGAACTAAGTCCAAAATTACGCTTACAGGAAAATTTTCATTTATTCAAAAACTAAGATGATTTCTTTGATTTAAATTGAATTAGATTTAAATCAATCGATCCTCGAAAAGACCACTCGAAATTAGCAATGATATTGCCAAAAAAAACATAATAATTGCTACGATAAGATCGAAGACCCGCCACGCCTTTGAGCTACTCAAAATTGGTAACAAAATTTGACAACCATAACCTAAAGAAAAGAAAAAGAAAAAACTCGCAATAGAAGCCCCCAAGCCAAATAAAATTTCCTTATATCCATCATATTGCAATGAAATCGTTCCGATTAGGAAAACAGTATCTAAGTAAACGTGAGGGTTTGCAAATGTTATGATAAAAACAGTACCCATAGTGGACCAGAAATTTGATTCTTGCTCTTGTTTAAAACTTAGGGAAGAACTTTTAATCACGGCACCTTTAATTCTGATACAACCATACACAAACAACCAGATAGCCGCAAAGTAAAATAAATATGCTTTCACCCAGAAAAACTGAGGCGAGACAAAAAATGATATGCCAAATATACCGCTGAATATTAAAATTAAGTCTGATAGTGAACAAAAAAGCACCACTGACAGAACATGGCGTTTAACTAGCCCTTGACGCAAAACGAAAATATTTTGGGCTCCAATCGCAAAAATAAGAGAAAACCCTAGCAAAAACCCATGTGACAATGGTTCAATCATTAAGTGCACCCCCACCTGCTATTTTTTGTTTTTTTAATATGACTATTCTAAATTTATATGCTTTGTTTCAAATTTATTGAATTAAAAGCCCAAAAATTTGCTGCATTTGTCGATTTCCTTTAAAATGTATTCGTAATCCGCACAAAAGACTAATAAAAGAAAATTTAGATCATGTTAGATATCAAAAATAAAACAATTGGAAGCGTCTTTTCGTCTGCAGCATCCTTATGGCCGGATTCAATTTTTTTTATTTCTCCTGGAAATCGTTCTACAGAGAAAAGTGAGTTATCTTATTCCGGAGCTGCCACAAAAATAAAGTCTTATGAGAATTACTTTTCACAATCAGGATATGGATATGGTGAAAGGATAGCACTACTTTTAGGAAACAGCGTGGAGCATTATTTAGTTAAGTTAGCGGCAAATAACTTAGGCATTTCTGTGGTTCCTCTCAATCCAGATTCTTCCAAATCTGAGATAATATACATTCTCAATGATAGTAACTCAGTTTTATTAATAACAAATAAAAATCATTCGCAGTTAGCTTCATCAGTGAAGGATAAATTAGGATCTTCAATTTTAATAGTTAATATTGAAGAGTTTTCAAAATCACTACCAGCATCAAAAACACCAATTCAAAAAGTTGTGGTCACTCATAATAGTGAAGCAAGCCTTTTATACACGTCTGGTACGACCGGCAAGCCTAAAGGATGCATCCTTTCTCACGAATATGAACTAATGTGCGGAGATAGCTATCGTTCTGCCGGGCCACCCGTTGGGTTAAAGGTTAATCAGGACAGAGTCTATAATCCTTTACCAAGTTTTCATATAAATGCAGGAGTCCTGACATTATTTGGTTGTATATTAACAGGAAATTGTCTTATTCAGCCAGCACGATTTAGCTTACAGACCTGGTGGATAGATATCAAAGAAACGCAAGCTACAGTTTTTCATTATCTTGGAGTTATAATCGCCGTTTTATTACAGAATGAAAAAACTTCAGATATTAAACCAAATTCATTACGATTAGGGCTTGGAGCCGGTGTTGAGCCAACGCTGCATCAGTCCTTTGAAAAAAAATATAAAATACCACTAATTGAAGTTTGGGGAATGACCGAAATGTGCCGTATACTAACCGCAAATGAAGAGCCCCGCATGATCCATACCCGAGCAATGGGCAAACCTAGATTAGATTTAGAAATAAAAATTGTTGACGACAATGACAAAGATGTCCCAATCGGTACCGAAGGCGAAATGCTAGTCAGATATTCGGCAGAGAGTCCAAGGAAAGGTGCATTTTCTGGCTATCTTGGCAACGAGAATGAAACCGAAAATGCATGGCGAGGCGGTTGGTTCCATACTGGTGATACTGTCGTGATGGATTCTAGAAATATGCTTTATTTTGTAGATAGAAAAAAAAATATCATCAGACGGTCTGGTGAAAATATTGCGGCAGCAGAAATAGAAAATTGCATAATGGAACATTCTAGTGTTTTGGAAGTAGCATGCCTTGCAGCACCTGACGAGATTAGGGAAGAAGAAGTTTTAGCTTGCATCGTTCTACGGAAAAATAAATTATCTAATCACAAAACCGCTAAAACTTTATTCAATCACGTATATAACAGACTAGCATACTTTAAAGCACCTGGTTGGATATTATTCGTTGAGAAATTGCCCATCACTGGAACTCAGAAAATTTTAAAGCATGATATCTTTGAAAAGAATGAGAACCCACTTGAGAGGCCCGGAATAATTGATTTGAGAAAATTAAAGATCAGGAAAACCCTTTAAGTGAGAATCAGTGCTGGACAATGCAAATTGCTTAATCATATTTTCCTGCACTGCAGTCATCCGCTTTAATCTCTCACCAAAATTAACAGTATCTTTAATGTCACACTAAATAATGGTAATTTACGATTTTTCTTACCGTAAAACTAGCTCTCATTTAACACGCTTTATGTGGATTACAACGAAGTGATTTAATTAAAAAAGAAATTAAGAATTCATTTTGCTTGAAAATAAGCACTCAAGACTGTTCACTCTGCATAAAATAAAAATGCCAATTTGCTTTTTTCAAAACTCAACATATAGTTTGATACGAATATTTCCTCACTATTTGTAGTGATTTTGGTGTAAATAGAAAAAGAGTTTTATCGGGAAACCATTTCTTATATTTTCGTTATAATTCAATTTTAATATTGATATCGGTCGAAAGACTAAATTAAAAGATCCTAAAATGTTTTTCCTAAAGAAAATTATCCACAGATTATCCAGACACACATATCCATTAGTTTAAATTTTTTCAATAAAGCAATGAAAAAAATAAATATTTTTATGATACTTGTTTTTGAAAAATATATGTATAACCCTGTGGATAACTAAGCATGAAAAAATTTTCAATCGAGTAGCAAAAACATGCTGTTAAAGGTTACTTAGAAGTCTGATTTCGTTTCTACGAAAATGGCGGCAAGGATTGAGAATATGGAAAAAGTGGAAAAAAGAAAGCCCAAATCAAGTTTAGTATTTCTTTTGGTCAGCCTAATTGTAATTGGACTTGTGAATTACTTTGTTACTTCGACTTTTACTATATTTACCTGATATAATTTTGTGTTAATTTACATGATGCGGGTTTGCGACTCTCACCTTCCAAAGGTAAAATACAAATCCAATAATTAAGAAATTTAGAAAGTTCCAAATAATCCCATTTATAAAAGCAGCCTGATAAGAACCTGTAAAATCAAATATCCAACCAGACAAGAAACCACCAGATGCCATCCCTATTATAGTACACATGATTATTAATCCAATCTTTGACCCTGCAACATTAGTCGGCATGAATTCTCGAACCACGACAGCATAACTTGGTATGATACCTCCTTGGGATAAACCAAAAATGAAACTAACTGCAAAAAGTGAAACCATCCCGTCAAAAGGCAAATATAAAAATAACGCAATACACTGCAATGCAGAACTAATCAAAACCGTTCTTAATCCACCAAGCCAATCCGCCACGAAACCAAAGATCAGCCGAGATAACACACCTCCTATCAACATAGCTGCTAACATCTGGCTACCCAATTGGCTACCAAAACCTAAATCTACGCAATAAGAAACTATGTGGACTTGAGGCATAGACATTGCAACGCAACAACTGATTGCTGCCAAACAGAGCAAAAAGGTAATGGTGCTAACTGACAAAAATGGATCCTTTCCTAGACTTCGATTAGATTCGTCTTGTGTAGATACAGCATTCTTGCTTCTTGTTTTCCCTCTGTTTAATATGAACGCCAGAGGTATAATAATTGTGAAACATATTGCGCCTAAAAGAATGTAAGCCACCCTCCATCCATTCATTTCTAAAGTTTCTGCAAGTAACAAAGAAGATAGCGCCCCCGAAAAATAATTTCCAGATGCCGTAACAGCAAGGGCCACACCTCGATATTTTGCGAACCAGTGTGAAATATCTGCCATCAATGGTGCAAAGCTGACAGCTGTTCCCAAACCTATTAGGAACTGTATTATCGAAAATATAAGAATACTGCTCGATAGGACTGCCGAAAAATACCCAAGAGATATTAGAAGGGTAGCGCCAATGAGTATTAGGAAAAGACCATATCGGTCTAATAACCAACCAAAAATCAAATTTCCAACGGCGAAACCAATCATTGTAAGCGAATATGGTAGCGAGGTTTGGCTGCGAGCAAGTCCAAACTCAGCTTCCACAAAGGGCATTACATATACTATAGACCATAATCCAACATTGCCTACACTTGCTATAAAGAATACTATTATGAGTCTAAACCACGATTCTCTGGTGTCTGTGAGAGTCAAACTTTTAACCAATCAATGAAGCTTCTGCTATTAAATAAAATGTACTTTTTCTTTCATGGAGCTATCCAAGTTTTTCGTATTTGTCCTCTATCAAAATTATACAACGCTCTCTTATGTCCATTCGAGCTCAAATACAACCAATCAATGGAAATAATCTCATTTACGATCACCGCAAAATTTGCTTTTCCAAATTGGCTCTCCTCAGCTGATGGTATCCTAGCCAACAAATGAGACGGAAGACCGTCTCCACTTTCTCGGATCTTTTGAGAAGGCTTGTATTTCGACAGATAACACTTCCTTGAGGATAATGTTGCCTTTTCCCAGGCATCCTCATGAACAGGATCATTATAGTGGACTGAAGAGCATGTCTCGATTCGCAACTGTATTTTCTCCCGAAAATGATAAAATAAACAGTGTGTTGCCGGATTTGATCTTATGGCTTTTACTTTTGGACTTCGAATATCTGTATTGAACAACAATAATCTTTTATTCCTATCAAAATGCCTAAGAACAACACATCTACTTTCTACCTTATTATTCTGAAAATTTGAGAATATCATTGTGTGGAAATCGTCTTTTCCATCCCTAACACCAAAAGTTAACTTATCATAAAGTGAATTCAACACGTCCATATCGTTCTATTTTTCCATTTAATTTTTTTTAGGAGACTCCGATAGACTGCCGAAACCTCTTTTTAATTTCTATCCCATCAACTATTGGAAGACTTCGTTCAATTTCAGAATCTGAAACCTTTACCACAGCAAAGGTATAACAAGATAATGTTCGATTAATTTTCAAAAATGCCTCCAATTCTTTTTCATTTCTTACTTTTCTAACCTGGGGACAACCCGATGCCAAGGCCATTTCTGCAAGATCAACACCTACCGCTGTATGACTTTCTTGCATTCCTGTTTCGCCAAAGCGTTCATTGTCTAATACGATAACAATCAGATTTTTTGGTTTTTGCACTCCTATTGTTGCCAAAGAACCTAATCCCATCAATTGTTCTCCATCACCAGTAACCACAATTACTTTTTTTTTCGGTTGTGCTAAAGCTAAACCAAGACCGAGCATAGCAGCACCTCCCATTCCTCCCCACAAATAAAAATTACTATGATTGTCTCCAGCTGCATGTACATCATAGGTGGCAGAACCTAAGCCCGAAACAACTAGTGAGTCAGATCTTTTGGAAAGTATTCTTTCGACAACATAGCGACGCTTGAGATCATAACCATTTCTACCTACCATCTTTTTTTTCCTATGAGCCTTTGAGACAATAAAACTGCACAACGTAAATTTTTTGAAAATACATTTTCCAAAAGATACCTCGTCGTTGGAACAATATCACTGGTTCTATCTATTCGAGTAACTTCAAAACCCATCAATTCTAGGCAAGCTTGAGAAGTAGATCCCATTGGCAGCTGCCAGGAGTTGAACTCTTCGTACTCTCCACGCATTGTGATAAAGGTTAAAAATGGAAAATCACAACTTTTAAGAATTGAGAACATATTTATGCAATTTCCTACCCCACTACTCTGCATCAAAAGCACAGATTTCTGTCCTCCGAGCCAAGCACCACATGATAAAGCAACTCCTTCTTCTTCACTTGTTAATGCAATTGCTTTGATTTGAGAATCTGCGATAGCCATCTCTATTAGTTTAGAATGTCCAGCATCCGGAACAAAACTTATTTGCTTTATTTCCTCTGACTTTAGCAATGAGAATAGTTTATCATGCCATTGCTCCCGTTTTAAAATTGTTTTGCTCAAATATTATTCCTTATTTTGAACTATATTATACCATATTTGTTGTTCTTTGTTTAATATGGTTGGCACAAGGTAAAATAAGTCTAGTTGTATTAGAAAGGTAAAACAAGTGAGGCGGTTTGACTTAATACTTAAGGGTGGCCATTTGATTGACCCAGCTCAATGCCTTGACAGAGTAATGGAAGTTGGTTTTTTAGATGGAAAAGTCGTTGAAATTGCCGAAAAGATATCAGGGTCTCTCAAAACGAAAACTGTTGACGTAACTGGTTGTTATGTAACTCCTGGTTTAATTGACCTTCATACTCACGTCTACTGGGGTGGCACATCTTTAGGAGTCGATGCTGAAAACTATTGCCGTAAAAGTGCTGTGACGACAGTAATTGATACAGGTTCTTCAGGCCCTGGTAATTTTTTAGGCTTTCGAAAACATATAATCGAAAAATCATCTGTGAACATTCTGGCATTTTTGCATATATCCCATGCTGGGATCTATGCTTTTTCAGATAGGGTGATGGTCGGTGAAAGCGAAAATATAAAAATGATGGATCCAAAGACGGCAATCGACGTTATAAGAGCAAACAAAGACTGTGTAGTTGGAATAAAAGTTCGGCTCGGAAAACAAACCTCCGGCGATAACGGTATATACCCGCTTGCAATAGCAAAAAAAGTGGCAGAAAAAACAAATATGCCCATCATGGTCCACATTGATGAAGCTCCACCTTCTTACTCCGAAGTTCTTGCTCAGATGCGACCCAATGACATTTTAACACACTGCTTTCGACCTTCTCCTAATTCACCCCTAGATAGAGATGAAAAGATCCTACCAGCTGTCCTGGATGCAAGAAAACGAGGTGTGGTGTTCGATATTGGACACGGGATGAAATCATTCTGCTTCAGGGTAACCAAAAAAATGCTAGCTGAGAATTTTTACCCAGATACCATTTCTTCAGATATACATGCTATGTGCATTAATGGTCCAGCTCATGATTTAATAACAACAATGTCAAAATTTGTTAATTTAGGAATGCCACTATATGACGTTATAAATTCATGTACCGCAAACGTTGCTAAAGCTTTAAATCGATCCGAACTTGGTAATTTAAAAGTTGGTTCAAGAGCCGATGTTTCAGTCTTAAGTCTTAAAAAAGGTAAATTTGAGTTTTTTGATGTTAACAATCAGAGCATAATTGGTACCCAAAAGATTTGTGTCAAAGCTATACTTATGAACGGCAATTGGTGGCAGCCTGATCAACAATGATTAATTAGTTTTCTTTTGCAAATTAAGATTGCGTTTCCTGATGATGAAGTGTAACTGCGCTTAAATGAAAAGAATAGATTATCTCCTTTACAGCTTAGTAATTTTTGGTTGGTCAACAAGCTGGCTACCATTGAAAGGTCAAACTGGACCAGTTCATCCCGAAGTCTCAATTCTTTGGCGTTTTATTATAGCTGCCAGTATTTGCTTTTTTATTTCTAGAGGGCTCAAGCTAAAATTACATTTTCCTCTTGTCGTCCATCTTAAAATGGCACTTATGGGCTTTTTTATTTTTAGCACGAATTTTACTCTTTTTTACTATGCTAGCAAAAATATAGCTTCTGGTTTACTTGCAGTGGTATTCTCAATGGCATCGATAGTTAACATTCTAATGGTAGCAGGTCTAAACAGATCAAAACCAAAATATAGTCAGTTAATTGCCTCCATTATCGGGTTAGTCGGAATCGCATTTATTTTTACGCCTGAACTGCAAATTTCCAACTTGGCTCTTGAGAGTTTCCTATTATGTATAATAGGAACTTTCTCGTTTTGCTCTGGAAACCTGGTATCCGTGTCCTTACAAAAACAAAATGTTCCAGTAATGAGTGCAAATAGTTGGGGCATGCTTTATGGTTGTTTTGTATTAGTTATCTATGCTTTGCTTATGGATCACCCCTTTAGAATATCTTTTGAGGCGTCTTACATTTGCGGATTATTATGGCTTTCTGTATTTTCAACTGTTTTAACATTTGGATGCTATTTAACCTTACTAGGTCGCATTGGTCCAGGCAAAGTGGGGTATGCAACCGTTGTCTTTCCAGTCTTTGCATTATTAATATCAACCGTTTTTGAGAGCTATGCATGGACACCATCAGCTATCTTTGGAATAAGCCTCGTGTTCTTAGGGAACCTCATTATGGCAAAAACAAACTAGTTGATTAAAAAGCCTTTGCGATGTTTTATGAGTTTTAAATCAAAAAGCAAACGTCATTTACTAAAGAATTATCTCGGCAATGTCTGACCACAATGACCAAAAATTTGATATTTTTATAATCGGCGGCGGCATTACTGGTGTAGCCATCGCAAGAGATACCGCTGGTCGAGGACTTAAAGTTGGTTTGGCAGAAATGTCAGACCTTGGCTCAGGAACTTCCTCGGCTTCTACAAAACTTTTTCATGGCGGTTTACGCTATTTAGAATATTTTGAATTTAAACTTGTAAAAGAATCCTTGAAAGAGCGAGAAACTCTATTATCTTCTATGCCCCATATAAGTTGGCCACTGAGATTTGTCCTTCCGTATAGTAAAAAGATAAGTTTTAAAAGTGACAGCCCAACCTCAAGATTATTATCAATCTTTATGCCGTGGGCTAAGGGAAAGCGTCCATTTTGGTTAATAAGATTAGCTCTATTACTGTATGATAGTTTGGGCGGGCGAAAAATTTTACCTCCGTCGAAATCTATTCAAATAAAAACTGATACAGAGAAGAACCCTCTTAAGAAATATTTTACAAGGGGTTTTGAATACTCAGACTGCTGGGTAGATGATTCTCGTCTCGTGACTTTATGCGCTCGCGATGCTCATTCCAGGGGTGCCAAAATAATGCCTCGGAATAAAGTGGTAGAAGCAACAAAATTTGAAAATGGATGGATAGTCAAAGTTAAAGATGTTATGTCTGAAAAATTATCAACATTTTATTGCAAACTCTTAGTTAACGCATCAGGTCCGTGGGTTCAAAATGTTGTAACTTATACCCTTAAGTCTAATTCTTATTTATCCATTCGACTGGTAAAAGGTAGCCACATTGTTACTAAGAGACTCTATCAGCATGAAAAATGTTATTTTTTATTAGGAAAAGATGGGCGAATTGTGTTCACCATTCCCTATGAAAATGACTTTACTTTGATCGGAACAACAGAAGTAGCTCACAAAGATTTAAACGGTTGCCTTAATTGCTCAGCAGATGAGAAACGATACTTACTCGACTTCGTAAACGAGTATTTTGATAATCAAGTAACAACGAATGACGTAGTTTGGTCATACGCAGGCGTCAGACCGTTATATGATAAAAGTTCTAAATCTTCCTCGGCTATCTCTCGCGACTACTTTCTTCATCTGGAAAAAAACGCCGACAAATCACCTCTCTTAAATATCTATGGAGGGAAAATTACCACTCATCGGAAACTAGCGGAGGCTGCTTTCAAAAAAGTTGAATATTTATTTCCAAAAGCAGGAAATGATTGGACTGAAGCGAGTTCTCTACCAGGTGGCGACTTTAAAGTAAATGATTATGAAAATATCGTATCTGACATACAATATAAATTTAACTTTTTAGATCAAAAATTAGTGAACCGTTTAGTAAGATCTTATGGAACAGATACATATAATATGCTGGAGTCTAAAAAACAGAGAGAAGATCTTGGCCAATATTTTGGAAGCTCACTTTATGCATTCGAAATTGACTGGACAATAAAGACCGAATGGGTAACACATGCTGATGACTTTCTTTGGCGTCGCACCAAATTAGGTCTAAAATTATCACAAACACAGATTAAACTAGTAGAAACCTATATTAGAAAGCATGTTCATTTACTAAAATATTGAAAAAAATAAATTTTGAAACCATGGTTGCCATTGGTGCTTTCATCACAACTGATAAAACATTTATTGCTTTTCACCACCTCGGGGGGGTTTTTATTGAGCATTATCATACCGCTTGTGCTAAGACACACAAAAAGTCAATAAGTTAGGTAGCCCTATTGATCACAATTGAAAATTACAAAAATAAAAGCGCTCCTGATATTTTTATTAATATCAGCCACTTTTTAGATCACTTCATCATGTTAATTTTTGCGAAAGCCGCTTACGACGCTTCTAAACATTTTAGCATAACTTACGATCAAATAATATTTTATGGTGCATTGGGCTTCATACTTTTTGGTGCTACTGCTCCACTCGCTGCCTATCTGGCAGATAAATTTTCCCGCGCAGCTCTAATGGTTATCTTTCATTTTGGTATTGGCATTTCTGCAATCCTTACAGGGTTATCTAATAACCTTGTTCAATTTGCAATTTCTATTGGACTAGTTGGAATGTTCGCATCCATATATCATCCAGTTGGTATAGCTTTGCTGATACAGAACAATTATAGGATAGGCTACCGACTTGGAATAAATGGTGTTTTTGGAAATATGGGGGTTGCTGCAGCACCTTTAGTCACAGCATTTTTATTAGCTTATGGTAATTGGTCCATTTGCTTTCTGGTGCCTGGTATTGCTTGTTTGCTTTATGGGGTAATCTTTTATAATTCTCTGGTAACAGTGGAAAAACCCTACAATTTTAAAAAAGGGAATATTTCTGCAAAGTTTGCTCCTAATTGGTTTCAAGTTTTTATAGCATTAATGATAGCTACTTGCTCAGGCGGATTTATTTTTGGATCACTAACATTTTTTATTCCACGCTATTTTGAGATTTATATGAATAATTTCACTACATCCGTACTTTTGACAGGTATTCTTGCGTCACTAGTATATGCTATAGCATCATTTGCTCAAATTGTTGTTGGATCTCTAATTGAAAGATTTTCACCAAAACTTATTTTACTTTTGATTGGTTTTGGCCAGATTATTTTCATTTTGCTATCTTCTGTAGTAACTGATCTAACTTTGTTTATTGTAATGATCTTCGCAATGAGCTTTGTGTTTGGTCAAATTCCCATCACGGATACTATTTTGTCTAGATACGTCCCCGACATACATCGTTCAAAAGTTTTAAGCGTAAAGTTTCTTTTAAATCTTTCTGTCGGAGCCTTAGTTCTCCCAGTATCCAGTTTAATGCTAAAAAATGGTTTCCAAATGTCGTCACTATTTTCAGTTTTAAGCCTCATTTCAATTTTTGTTGTTATATCAGCGATATTTTTACCAGCACAAAAATGGTCAGACCGCTTAGATTCAAATCGCCCGAGATGAGATAATAGGTCCTAAGAGTTTTATTTTTTACAAATGCTTCTCGTTTGGTAGAACAATAAACCTGACTATTTTTATAAGGATTGACAAGGAACAAAAATCAATATAAAACATCTTTCTTGAGTAAATTAGTCAAGTAAATCAGCTATCCTGTTACGGAAAGCCAACTCATTAAAAAATGGAATTTTAAAATTGAATGTTTTTAACGAACCTAAACTTATCAAAGACAAACCAGCCGACTCTGGAGTCAATACTAAAACTTATGATGCACGAAAAATAGTTGGTGAAAAATCAGAAGCGAAGATTGTACTAGATGATCAAATATATGTCTTGAGAATAACTAAGCAAAATAAACTAATACTAACAAAGTGAACGTTTAATATGAAAAATGCTGGTGAAGTAGCAGTTAATACGATGGATTACGTAACCGATTTTGAAAAAAATAGTATATCGCTTTTGCGACATGCGGACAAAATTTTTGATACAGATTCCCATTCTGAACTTCCACCAACGCTGCAACGGTTATTCGGACAGAGCAATAGTCGTTCCAAGATAGTCGAATTTTTAAATGTTTTTGCATTCCATTCTATAAGACCGGTGGTTCGACACCAACCAAACTGTGCGTGCATAGGGGCAGATGAAAATGTATTTTCCAATTTACTTAAACTAGCTCTCAATGGCCAGGATAATGAAGCTATGATATTAGGATCACTTCTGGTTAGAGGACACAAAATCTCGACCCTTGTAGAGAAAGCGACAGTTGTTGCTCTACTGATAGATGCAGTTTTGAAAAACAATGAATCTGAGTTTTACAAAAGCACTATGACTCAAAAATACCTAAACTAAACCCAGTACAGGAGAAAATAATGAAAAGTAGAAATTTAAATTTATTAACAATTTGTGCGTTAGCGTCTCTTACTGTAAGCCAGTCCGCTTACGCCGAAACATTTTCAGAGGCATTTGCCAAGGCAAAAGCCGACGGGTTGGCCGAATTCACATATAAGGGAAACCTCTATTCAACACAAACAGCAGATGAGGCATCAAACAAAACTTATGGCCCATTTCCTATAACAGTGAAGGGATACTCCGGCTCTAAAACAAATTCCGTTTCTTACACCGGCCAAATAGCAAGGCATGTTCTTCACGATAGCTTAAAGAAACTTTCCTCTAAAGGAAGCATGGATGATATGATGAGTTACTTTCAGGGATCGGATATGAATTTATTAGTAGTTGCCCCTGCAAGTAAGGATGGATTTCCAATCAAGCAAAAAACGCTAAACGAAATTTCTAAAGGTAAAAATCTATCTGGCAAAACGTATAAAGGGACAATAAATGCATGGCCAGGACAAATGACTGGACCAGAAGTGCTTGAATTCATGATCGAAAAAGCTGCAAGTGCTAAAGGTGGATTTGACGAAACCACTGGCTATAATTATACTCAGTTAATATCAAAATTTGCCATGGGAGCGGTTTTCTACAACCAAGCTGTAGATAATTATTTAGATGAAAAGCTTGGAGCCGATAATAAACCTAATAATAAACCATATAAAGACGGTGCACATTACACTGGTAAAGAGCATTCTTGGGATGAAGCCTTTGGATACTGGGGTGCCGCAGCTCATTCACTGAAGTTAAGCGCAAAAGAAAATTACGATATTGCCAAGATGAAGAACTTAGCCGCTGCTGATGCTAACGGCGATGGAGTTGTTGATTTAAAATCAGAATATAATTTTGCACATTCGTATTACGCCTCAAGCTTCGATAAAGGCGGTAAAACAAACTATTTTAATACTGTGACTCAGGCCTTTCTTGATGGCAGACAAATTATAACCAATGCCAATGGAAATAAACTTACTGATTCTCAAAGAGCCAAGCTCGTTGACTTAGCGGCAATTATTGAACGCAATTGGGAAAAAGTCTTAGCTGAGGCAGTATTCAAGTACGCCGGATCCGTCTACAAAGATATTGACAAACTTAAAGAACTTTTAGACTCTAATGGAGATACTACAAAAGCTTTTGCGACCTACGCAAAGCATTGGGGAGAATTAAAGGGCTTCGCAATGGCTATCCAATCTGGGCGAAAAAATTTGGGCGAGTCCGCAGCTTATATGAACCGCGAAATTGGATTTGGTCCTGTATTACTGAATACATCTCAAGTCTCAGGTATTGACTCAGATGGAAACTATTTAAAAGATGAGTCGGTATCCCTCGACGTTTACCAAATGAATATGCTCAAGGTTCAAAGATTAATGGTCGAAAAGTTCAAAGTAAAAGCTAGAGCCAATGATCAAATGAGCAAAATGGCAGACTTAGCTCAAAAACTTGGCGACTCCGATAGCGCTGAAAATGACTAAAATTAGGTGAAACTTAATTGATCATAATTAATACAAGGGAAAATATATATTTCAATGGTCGATTTCTTTTCAAATATTTTTGAACATTTTGTAGATCCCAGGAAGAGAGTCTTCCTGGGATACATTTTTTTATCGATAGTTATTGCTTTTGTCTGGCTTTACAAAGCCAAAGGATTAAATCTAAAACAATCTTTGCTCTATATTTTCGATAAGAGAGTCTTGCTTTCCAAGTCGTCTAAAAGCGATTTCAAATTATTTTTTTTTAACAGAATCTTCTTACTGTTTGTTTCGCCCTTACTAATTACACAAATTGCGATCGCAACAGCAATTTATTATTTTCTTCACTCATTTTCGTGGCTTACAGTTGGTATGCTAAGCTCGGTTCCAACATATTTAGTTATTGGTCTTTTCACCTTATTTGTTTTCACGTTAGATGATTTTACAAAATTTATTGTTCACCGCTGGATGCATAAAATATCCTTCCTTTGGGCCTTACATAAAGTTCACCATTCGGCCACAACTCTCACGCCCTTAACTATTTACAGAACTCACCCTTTAGAAGGAATTTTATTTTCACTACGCGCCTCTTTTACTCAAGGAGTATCAATTTCGTTATTTGTATTTTTCTTTGGAAATTCTGTAGACCTCTTTACTATTTTAGGAGTGAACATTTTTATATTTTGTTTCAATGTCGCAGGGGCAAATTTGAGGCATTCACATATCGGAATTCAATATTGGCGCTGGCTAGAGTACATTATAATTTCTCCTGCTCAGCATCAGCTTCACCATTCTGTAGCTGAAGAGCATTATGATAAAAATTTTGGAGCAACTTTAGCGTTTTGGGACTGGTGCTTTGGTTCATTGGTACCATCAGAGAAAACTGAAAATCTTAAGCTAGGACTAACCTATGATAAAGAAACTAAGCCGCATAGCCTTTTTACACTTTACGTCCGTCCGTTTATAGATATCTACAATTTGGCTACGCTAAGAGTGAGAAAGACCTATAAATATATTAAAACAGCCAACAACAGAATGTCCGGAACCTAGTTTCTCAAATCACAACTGCATTGATCCGGATCGCATAACCGTTGACTTTTTAATCGCACCACCCAAATCTTTTGCCAAACTAACCACCGATGGTACTACGTGATTGGGAAGTAATCGAGAGTTAAAAAAAAATTTTTCTTTATCTAACTCCTCAACACTACTCGCCAAGAGCTCTGCAAACCAACGTTCATCCTCATTGTACCTGGCGTCACCAATAGGTAAGCTTATTAATTTTCGTTTTGATTGTGTAAGAAGCAACTCAAAAAGTCGTCCTAAAGATCGTGTAGCTTTATAGCCCTCAACATAGCCTAGATTTATTCTAAAATCTCTCTCAGCTTTCTTGCGGCCTTCATTACCATTATACCAAAGTCTGAAATAAGATAATGCAAGAACGTCAAATTTGTCTAAATGTTTGCAAAAACCGATAAACTCAGGGTCAGTTGTTCTTACTGGCAGGTCGTTATTATTAATTTTTGAACTCATCTTTAATGGCCTCATCCTGAACTTTTTGAGCAAGCGACTCTATAACTGATGAGTTTTCACTGTTAGAATCCACCTTGGCTAATGCTAGCATCTCGTACAAGCCTATTTGCGATCTACCATCAATAGGCTCGTACTTGTCTTCCAATCTCTTTTTCATAATTATATTTACCATCCATTTGAAATCGTGTTCTATTGCTGGCAAATTTTACTGGCTAGTGAATAGAGTTTAGCAATCCCGACAAAATAAGTCAAGTATTTTTACAAGCCTAAGTTTTTATCTCCTAAGAATTTGCTGTAATATACCCGCTGCCAATAAGTATACACTCAGTAAGAAAAAAACTATTTTAGTTACCAGAAGCGTTTCAAAGTTATTCCAAGCAGCATATGCGCCTATGAAGGTCCAAACAAGCGCCACAGGTAAACTCAACCAACGCCATCTGATTGTCCTTACAGGATGAATGAATTTTAAGGTACTGAACATACTTAAAGCCAATACAACTACAATAATTAAAATGACCTGCCAAGTGGGTTGGATAGTGAAAACGACTAAAACAACCATATTCCAACAACCGGGAAAACCTGAAAAGCTGTTATCCTGTGTTTTCATTCGAGTATCTGCAAAATACAAAACAGAGGTGAAAGCAATGATAATTATGCAGACCCATCCGGACCACCCGTTTAGAAGCCCGCTGACAAACAGAGCGTAGGCAGGTATGAAAACATAGGTCAAGTAATCAATTATCAAATCGAGCAAAATACCATCGTACTCAGGCGCAAAGTGCTTTACATTAAACTTTCGAGCCAAAGGTCCATCTATGCCATCTACAAAAAATGCAGCAACGAGCCATAAAAACATTAAGTCCCACCGCTCATCAACTGCAGCTAGCATAGCAAGCATAGCAAATATAGCACCGATGGCAGTGAAATAATGTACTAACAGGGCTTTAAATCGATCTGTCATTTAGCACCTACTACGTAATGCAATACAACAAAATAGTTGAAAATCTATATTTCCAATATCGAACATAACAGTAAATGTCTTTACTTTCTCTTATGTATAATTTTAGTTAACCGATAAAGCTGTCTCTTTAAATAACATTTAATAAAAACTCAACTGATATTATCTTAAAGAAAACTTAATAGGTTTTTCGAAAAGACGATAAAAACCACTCCATATGTTTCTTTTTCCCTTGGAGCCCTACCACTTTTACATGTATAATTATTTATGATTTCTATTTTGTTTTACCCAGCTTGCATAATTTCAACAAACGTCCAACGCCTATAAAATCACCCCGAGGCTCAATGATAAAAAAAAGACATAATATTGCTGTGATCCCAGGCGATGGCATCGGTAAAGAGGTTGCACCCGAGGCTTTAAAAGTTATTGAATTGGCTGCAGAAATTTTTGAAATAGACCTTTGTTTTGATTACTTTGAGTTCAGCTCATGTGATTACTACAGTAAATATGGCAAAATGCTTCCCGATAATTGGAAAGATCAACTAGAGAAATATGACGCTATATTTTTTGGTGCTGTTGGATGGCCTGACATAGTACCAGATCATATTTCTTTATGGGGATCACTCCTAAAATTTCGACGCGAATTCGATCAATACATCAATTTGCGACCTGTAAAACTTATGCCAGGAGTTTCCTCTCCACTTCATGGGATGAAACCAGGTGATATCGACTATATAATAGTTCGAGAAAATACGGAAGGGGAATACTCTTCTCTAGGTGGAAGAATGTTTCCTGGTACTGACAGAGAATTTGTAGTTCAAGAGACAGTTATGACAAAGTTTGGTGTGGACAGGGTATTAAAGTTTGCATTCGAACTTGCACAAACCAGACCGAGGAAGAAATTGACATCAGCTACAAAATCAAATGGCATATCAATTACGATGCCTTATTGGGATGAAAGAGTTGAGGAAATAGCTAAATGTTATAAAGGCATAGAATGGGACAAGTATCATATAGACATTCTTTGTGCACATTTTATATTAAACCCTCAAAATTTTGATGTCGTCGTCGCATCCAACCTGTTTGGAGATATATTATCTGATCTTGGCCCTGCCAGCACAGGTACGATTGGAATCGCACCCTCTGGAAATATTAATCCAGATAGAAAGTTTCCATCTTTGTTTGAACCAGTGCACGGTTCTGCACCTGATATTACAGGTAAAGGAATAGCAAACCCAATCGGCCAAATTTGGGCCGGAGCAATGATGTTGGAGCACCTTGGATTCAAAGAGTCCAGTTCCCACATAGTAGCATCAATTGAAAAATCATTATCTCACAAGAAATACAGAACACCGGATTTGGGCGGATCCGCTAGCACCAGTGAATGTACTGAAGCCATTCTTCAATTTCTGTCCACATAAATCAATTATAAAGTATGCCGTATGTAAAAACTAACGCACTTGTAAATATCAAAGCTAAAGATAAGATTTCTAGCTTCTCTGCCATTGGCTTTTTAATTATAAATCTTAGAATGCTCATACCATCTATTGTTATTTTTTATAAGTTTTCTCCATATGTAGTATTTTGTGATATTTTGTTTCTAATATCAATACTTTTATTCCACTGAGTCATTTTAAATTAGGAGGGGAATGGCGACTCAGGATAGAGTTCGCCTATGTGAGGCGAAACCAAAGCTTTTAAAATACTTTCTTTAATTATTTTCTTCCTCAATCAACGACTGTTCAATTAGATTATTAGATTGAATTAGACTAAGTTAATTCATAAAGTCTCTTTATTCTATTCTAAATTTTGTTAAGAGAGAAATATGAAATCTGTTTCCAAAAACTCTGAGTTACGGCTGGGCGTTGATATTGGAGGTACTTTTACTGATGTAGTCCTCGAGGAAAAAAATAGTGTTTACTCTTCCAAAGTTTTAACCAATCACGCCGCTCCTGAAATGTCAATCTTCAATGGAATTACTTCTGTTTGCAACAAAGCTAATGCCAATCCAAGCAATATCACTCAAATAATTCATGGCACGACGCTAGCAACCAACGCTCTAATTGAACGAACCGGTGCCAAAACGGCATTTATAACAACAAAGGGTTTTAGAGACGTAATCGAAATGCGCACAGAATCACGCTTTGAACAGTACGATCTAAACTTAAAAATGCCATTACCCCTAATAGCTCGGCAAGATCGGTACGTAATAGACGAAAGAGTTGATGCCTCTGGTCATATCCTAATACCTGCTAAAATAAACTCTATAAAGAGCTTAATTAATCAAATTAAGAATCACGGTTATGAGAGTATTGCCGTTGGCCTCATTCATTCTTACGCAAATAGCACTCATGAGCTTCTAGTGAGAGATATTCTTAAAGATCAGATGCCTGATGTTATGGTATCTCTGTCAAGCCAAGTATCTCCACAAATGAGGGAATATGAGCGTTTCAACACGGTTGCCTCTAACGCCTACATCAAACCACTTATAAAAAAATATTTAGTGCGGTTTAAAGAAAAGCTTTTGTCAAAAAATATAATGTGTCCTGTTTACTTGATGCACTCAGGAGGCGGCATAATTTCACTGGAGACAGCATCAGAATTTCCAGTTCGGTTGATAGAATCAGGGCCAGCAGGTGGTGCCGTGTTTGCCTCGACCTTGGCTAAAAAATTTAATATTAAGAATACCCTCTCTTTTGATATGGGCGGAACAACAGCAAAAATTTGCATAATAAAAAACCAATCCCCGAAAACAAGTCGTGTTTTTGAGGTGGCTAGATCCTACAGGTTTAAAAAGGGATCAGGCATGCCGATATCAATACCCGTAATTGATATGGTTGAAATTGGGGCTGGCGGAGGTTCTATTGCGCATATCGACGATCTTGACCAGATCAGAGTTGGGCCAAAATCAGCGGGTTCAGAACCAGGACCAGCTTGTTATGATCGTGGTGCGACTACCGCTTCCGTGACTGATGCTGACCTGTTGTTGGGAAAACTTGACTCGAAAAACTTTTCAGGCGGGAAAATAAGACTTAATAATTCAGCTTCCGAAAAAGCAATCAAACAAAATATCGGTGAAAAACTAAAAATAGACACTGACCTTGCAGCATTCGGAATTGCAGAAGTTGTTGACGAAAACATGGCAAATGCTGCTCGAGTTCACGCTATCGAAAACGGCGAAGACTTATCCAATTATACCATGATCGCATTTGGAGGAGCTGCTCCGCTTCATGCTTTAAGAATATGCGAAAAATTAGGTATTCAGCAACTTTTAATTCCTAACGGTGCCGGTGTTGGATCAGCTATAGGTTTTCTGTTTGCACCATTTAGTTTTGAAGCTACAGAGAGCTATTATTGCAAGCTATCGAAATTTGATGAGCTTTCCGTTAAAGCTATTTTAGATAAATTAGTGGCTGAGTCATCAAGCTTTGTAAGATCCTGCAATCCAAATGCTGAAATGGTTTCTGAATTTAAAGCATACATGAGATATAAAGGTCAAGGCTGGGAAATACCTGTCGATCTATCAAGAAATCAAATAAAACAACCAAATGCACTAATCTTGAAAGAGCTTTTTGAAAACGAATATATAAAACTTTTTGGTCGCTCGGTCGATGACATAGACATAGAAATAACGAGTTGGGCAGTCAAGACGTCAACATTTGCAAAAAAAGTGAAAAAAGTTTCACAAACATCAAAAAAAGTATTGGTTCAATCTAATTTTACTCGATCTTTGTTTGATGCAAATTTCACTCGGAAAGTAAGTGTACAGTGTTTTCATAAAAATAATTTATTAGTTGGACATCAGGTAAAAGGACCAGCAATAATTACTGAGGATGAAACTACGATTGTGTTAACACCTGATTCCAAGGCAACAACCATGTCAGATGGCTCCATAAGTATTATTAAAGAAAATAAAACAAATAATTGAATTTATCATGAACAAGAACCGAAACTCTATTAATAATCAAATTATGTGGAACAGACTTATTTCTGTTGTTGAAGAACAAGCACAGGCACTGGTTCGCACTGCCTTTTCTACATCTGTACGTGAGGCTGGAGACCTATCTGCTGGTGTTTATAATAATAAAGGACAAATGCTGGCACAGGCAGTTACTGGAACTCCAGGTCATGTAAATGCAATGGCAGAGTCCGTAAAACACTTTATTAATGATATAGGAAAAAAGAATTTTTTTGAGGGTGACGTTTATATCACGAATGATCCATGGATGGGCACTGGTCACCTACATGATATCACAGTTGTAACACCCGTTTTCAGAAAAAACGTTTTTATTGGTTTTTTCGCTTGTACAGCACATATCGTCGATATTGGTGGTCGTGGGTTTGGCGCTGATGCAAACTCAGTTTTTGAAGAAGGCCTTTATATTCCAATAATTAAGTTCATAGAAAAAGGAGTGGTGAATGAGACACTAATTAAAATTGTTCGCAGTAATGTCCGAGAACCCGATCAATTAGTTGGTGACTTATTTGCTCTTGCAACGAGCAATAACATAGGTGTACGCCGGCTAACAGATATGATGAATGAATTTGGGATAAATAACTTGAATTCAATAAGTGATTTTATCCTAAAAACTTCTTTCAAAGCGACAGTTGAGAAAATCTCCAAGCTACCAAATGCCAGTGCAAAAGGCTCAATGACAATTGACGGTTACAATAAACCGGTTACACTTCAAGTTAAATTAAAAATTCATGATAAGAAAATTGTTTGTGATTTTTCTGGCACTTCCTCTATCGATAAAAAAGGAATAAATGTTCCACTCGTTTATACCAAGGCCTACACTTGCTTTGCTCTCAAATGTGCTTTAGCTCCGGACATACCAAATAATGCGGCGTCCCTTGCACCATTTGAAGTCAGAGCGCCCAAAAACTCTATTGTAAATGCTATTCACCCTGCACCAGTTGCTCTAAGACATGTGATAGGGCATTTTATTCCAGACACTGTTTACAATGCTCTCGATAAAATACTTCCTCATACCGTGCCAGCTGAGGGTGCTGGGACGCTGTGTAATTTTCATTTGTCTATAAAAGCCATATTAAATTCAAAACTAGATTGTAATGAGTCTAGGTCAGAGGTGCTCACCTTCAATTCTGGAGGATCGGGAGCGAGACCAACGAGTGATGGCTTGAATGCCACTGCTTTTCCATCAGGAGTTATGACAATGCCAATCGAGGCAACAGAACATGCTGGTTCAATAATTATATGGAGAAAAGAATTACGCCCTGATAGTGGAGGCATAGGAGAGTTTAGAGGAGGGTTGGGACAATTTATGGAGGTTGGTGTACCAATTGGTTATGAATACGACTTCCAAGCAATGTTTGATAGAGTTTCTTACCCCGCAAGAGGCAGGCATGGAGGTGGCAATGGTGCAACCACGGTTATCCAACAAGATGATGGAAAAATCATGAAGGGAAAAGGTAAGCAAGCAATAAATCCCAAAAGGAAAGTATTACTGGCGTTCCCAGGGGGTGGTGGCTACGGTAATCCATTAAAAAGAAATAGGAAGCTAATTGAAGAGGATTTAGTGGCAGGATATGTTTCAACTGAGTCTGCAAAAAAACACTATAAGCTCTCGGATAGCGAAATAAGAAAGCTCGTTCCTCCTAGTAAAAAAGATTATAAATCTGATGCCTAAAACTTTTCAAATCCCTCAGCAAAAACTTTACGACGTAGTCATTATCGGTGGTGCAGTATATGGTTCTTCAATAGCCTGGTTTCTCATCAAAAATTCGGATTTTTGTGGAAATGTTTTAGTTATCGAAAAAGACCCCTCCTACGAATTCAGTTCCACCGCTCGAACGAATAGTTGTATCAGGCAACAGTTTTCAACAGAGATTAACATTTTGATTTCAAAATTTGGTGCGTCTTACATAAAAGATTTTCAGTCCCATATGCTTGAGGACCCTAGAGTTCCAAAATTAAAGCTGCAAAGCTTTGGTTATTTGTACCTCGCTAGTACAAAAAGCTTTGCAGACGTTCTTAGAAAAAACCAAAAAATTCAATCAGAATTGGGCGCAAAAACACAATTTATGGCTTCAGATCAAATTAAGAAGTCTTATCCGTTTTATAACATGGATGACATTGTAGCTGGAAATCATAATAAAATTGATGAAGGTTACTTTGACGGATCAACAATGTTTGAATGGTGGAAAAAAAAAGCGAAGGAAAGCGGTGTGGAATATATTGATAATGAGGTTTGTTCTTTAAACTTAAATAAGAAAAAAACTCACGTCGATGAGATTATTTTAAAATCTGGTCATAAAATTTCTTGTCAAAAGGTCATTAATGCAGCAGGCCCTTACGCTGCCAAAATTGCGGAAATGGCTTCCATAGATTTACCCGTAGAACCCAGAAAACGTTATTCATTTATTTTTAAGGCCCAAAATCCGTTAAA
>MDTA01144533.1_pt1 | contig 39019 bp, 37 predicted proteins | sample 811151 | NCBI WGS metagenome assembly MDTA01 (sample SAMN05326648, study PRJNA326480) | marine metagenome | isolation source: seawater | place: Indian Ocean: South | collected 2010
CATTGCACACAGCTGGAAGTGAATCGTCGAAAAACTGCGCCTCATCAATAGCAACAACCAATGCAGGGCGACCATTTACTTCGATAGAATCTAAAATCTCACGGGCCTTTTCTACCACAACAGAGGGCATAGCATTTTTATCGTGAGAAACCACGTCGTTTGCCGCATACCTAGTATCAATTGCAGGCTTAATTAATACGGTAGGCAGGTTGGCAATAAGCGACCTCCTAACCCTTCTTAAAAGCTCTTCTGTTTTACCTGAAAACATGGGCCCACAGATTACCTCTAATCGCCCTTCTCCGAGATATGATTCTGATCTATGCATAAACAGTCGCAAGTTACTCGTAATTTAGTCACATGAATATCTTTAAAGCGACACTGTTACTTTTTTCTTTTAGCACTCTATTATTTTCTTGCACAAGGACCCCTGGTGAAGGAGGAAGAGCTTCTATTACAGGACATGTAGACCAAATAAGAAGAGTCCAAATCAACAACCCCGCTTCAACCGTAGATACGATAGCAGCATCTGACGAGGAAGTGTTTATAGTATACGGCGATAATACCAGCCCAAATGATAGGGTTTTCACTAACCCTGATGGGGACTTCGCTTTTAATTGGCTCAGAACAGGAGACTACACCTTATATGTATACTCTGAGGACACTGTGATTACCTCACAGCCTCTTCCTAGAATCGCTATAGAAGTCTCAGTAAACATCGATGATAGAGATGAGGTAGTTGAAGCTGGAACTATTACAATTTTCGACGAATTCTAAATGCGACTAAAAGCCGTAGTCGTTACAGTTGCTTTCTTCTCCTCTATAGTAGCACACTCTCAGTGGGTTGATTACAGAGGCTGGACCTCGCTGTCCCTATCCCAAAAGGTCGCAAAGAAAACCCTAGCTTCTGCAGATGTAGCTATGCGTTGGGACAGAGATTTTAGCAGGCTAGGTTCGACATTTATTGATGCCTCAATCTCCAGAGAGGTTTTAAAAGACATAACAGCATCTGTTGCCCTGCGTGGAGGGGCGTCCAGCACCGATGAGTATCAATGGGAGTCACAGCGCAGAGTCGCGGGCGCCTTGAGGTATAAAAACTCTTTAAACAATAAGTCTTCCCTTTCCATTCGTCTTCAAGGCCAAACCGGATTGAAGGGTATTGCACCCTTAGATCTATCCACCGCCGCCAGGATTAAAACCACTTATTATTATAAGGTCTCTAAAAAGCACAGGTTGAGCCTTTCCACAGAAGTCTTTTTCCGCCCTCTATATTCGAATTACGAATGGAGTGACACTAGATTTAGAGTAGCGGTTAGAAAGAAAGTCAGAAAAAGGAGGTTTTTCACTTTTGGTTATCAGCTGGAAACCCCGCGAAATGGGCCAGACCCATGGGTTGAGCATACAATAATTTGTAATTTTAGCCTTGAAAAGAAGCGTAGAAAGTCTGACAAATAAAATTTGTTAGATAAAAACGCTTGGTTATCCACAGTCGTTAGCTATCTTTGCACCCCCAAATTTTTGGGAATTAGAAACACGCAACACATTCGCTGTGGATACTTTAAGCTACAAAACCATCTCCGCTAATAAGGAGAGCGCCGATAAGAAATGGCTATTAGTAGACGCTGAGGGGCAAACTCTTGGACGTCTTGCATCTGAAGTTGCTAAACTTCTTCGTGGAAAGCACAAGCCTAATTTTACACCACACGCAGATTGTGGCGACTACGTGGTAGTTGTTAACGCGGAGAAGATTTCTCTTTCTGGGAAGAAGTGGGACCAAAAGATTTACATGCGCCACACCGGTTACCCTGGTGGACAGCGTACACGTACCGCTACTGAAGTGATGGCCCGTAAGCCACACGCAATGGTAGAAGAAGCGGTAAGAGGAATGCTTCCTAAGAACACTCTTGGAAGAGACCTTTTCCGTAACATGCACGTTTACGTAGGCCCTAACCATAAGCACGAGGCACAACAGCCAACTGCTATTACATTCAATTCGTAAGTAATGGACGTAATCAATACATCAGGACGTCGTAAGAACGCTGTTGCCCGCCTTTACATGTCAAAAGGCAAAGGAGAAATTACAATCAACAAGCGTGATTATAAAGACTATTTCCCAACAGGGACTCTGCAGTACACGATTAACCAGGCTTTCAACCTAACTGAAACCGCTGGTAAATTCAACATAAAGGTAAATGTTTCAGGCGGTGGTATCACTGGCCAAGCTGAGGCAGTACGTCTTGCTATTTCTAAAGCTCTTGTAGAGCTTGATCCTGAATTTAAGCCGGCTCTTAAAGCCGAAGGTCTTACAACTCGTGATCCACGTATGGTTGAGCGTAAGAAGTTCGGTCAGAAGAAAGCACGTAAGAAAGAACAGTTCTCGAAGCGTTAACGGCACCCGCCTAGGCGTTATCGATTTTTTTATAATTCGTTTAGCATCCAAATTCTTGAGACTCATATCTGTGGCTACTCAAGAGTTGCTTTAAACAAGGAAAGTAAACAACCATGGCTCGTACAACTTTTGAGCAATTATTAGAGGCCGGAGCACATTTTGGCCACCAGAAACGCAAGTGGAATCCACACATGGCGCCATACCTTTTCACAGAGAAAAAGGGTATTCACATTATCGACCTGCACAAGACAATAGCTAAGATTGACGATGCTGCAGCTGCTATGAAGCAGATTGCTAAGAGCGGAAAGAAGATTCTTTTTGTTTCTACTAAGAAGCAAGGTCAAGAAATCATTTCAACTCACGCTAAGGCCATTGGAATGCCTTACGTAACTGAGCGTTGGTCTGGAGGGATGCTTACAAACTTCGGCACAATCCGTAAGGCGATCCGTAAAATGACTCAAATTGACAAGATGGAGGCAGACGGAACACTTGCTATTCTATCAAAGAGAGAGCGTCTTCAGGTTAGCCGCCAGAGAGCGAAGCTTGATAAAAACTTAGGCTCTATTGCTGACATGACTCGTCTACCTGCTGCAATTTTCATCGTTGACGTAACGAAAGAGCACATTGCTCTTGCAGAGGCGAAGAAGCTTAGAATACCGGTATTCGCAATTGTTGACTCTAACAGCGATCCACGTCCGGTAGATTTCATAATTCCAGCGAACGATGACGCAACTAAGTCTATCGACCTTATCACAAGAACTCTTGCTGAGGCGGTTGCTGAAGGACTAAACGAGCGCCAAGCTGAAAAGGCAACGGCAGACGCAAAGACAACTAAGAAAGCTGCTGCTAAAGAGGACAATAAAGCTGAAGAACCTGCTGTTGAGGAAGCACCTGCTGCTGGAGAAGCACCTGCTACTGAGGAAGCTCCAGCTGCTAAAGAAGCACCTGCTACTGAAGAAGCACCTGCTGCTGAGGAAGCACCTGCTGCTGGAGAAGCACCTGCTACTGAAGAAGCACCTGCTGCTGAGGAAGCACCTGCTACTGAGGAAGCACCTGCTACTGAGGAAGTTAAAGCTGACAAATAAAGACATCACACTTCTTATATAATTAATCATGAGCATTACTGCTGCTGAAGTAAACAAGCTCCGTAAGCAAACGGGAGCCGGCATGATGGACTGCAAGAAGGCACTCCAAGAAGCCGAAGGAAACATGGAAAAAGCTGTTGAGATTCTTCGTCTTAAAGGCCAAAAAGTTGCTGCCAAGCGTAGCGACCGTGAGGCTAGCGAAGGAGCTATTCTTTCTGCCATTAGTGCAGATGGAAAAACAGGTGTTGTTCTTTCTTTAAACTGTGAAACTGATTTCGTTGCTAAGAACGCAGATTTTATCAGTGTAGCCCAAACTCTTCTCGATCTTGCTATCGCTGAGGGTTGTGAAAATAAAGAAAGTATCCTTGCATTAAACTTCCCTGGATCAGATATCACTGTTGCTGATAAGATTGTAGAGGAAACTGGTAAGATTGGAGAGCGTATTGAAATAGGCGATCTTCAGATGGCTAAGGGCGATACGGTTGCTGCATACATCCACCCAGGCAACCGTCTAGCTACTGTAGTTGGATTCTCTGGCGACGTGAATGAAGGAGTAGGACGTGACGTAGCAATGCAAGCTGCTGCAATGGCACCTGTCGCTGTTGACGAAGCGAGCATTCCAGCGGACTTAGTAGAAAAAGAAAAAGCAATTAGCAAGGACCTAGCTATCCAAGAGGGCAAGCCAGCTGACCTAGCTGAAAAAATTGCTATAGGAAGGTTAAACAAGTGGTACAAGGAAGTTACTCTTGTAAACCAGCCATTTATCAAAGACAACAAGCAAACTGTTGCTAAATATGTAGCTTCTGAATGTCCAGGAGCAGCAGTATCTAGCTTCTGCCGTGTTGCTCTAGGATAATCCTAAGCAGATATTATTTTTAGGAAGACCGCTTAGTGCGGTCTTCTTTCGTTTTGGGCATTATATTTACACTTTAGATGAAGTACAAAAGAATTCTATTAAAATTGAGCGGTGAATCCTTGATGGGCGACAAGCAGTTTGGTATTGATAACGACAGGCTAGCTAAATACGCTAAAGAGATTAAAACCATTGTAGACAAAGGCGTGGAATGCGCAATTGTCATAGGAGGAGGAAATATTTTCAGAGGAGTTCAGGCTGTGGAGGGCGGAATGGAACGAACCCAAGGAGATTACATGGGTATGCTTGCTACTGTGATTAATGCAATGGCTTTACAGAGCTCTCTTGAATCAATTGGAATTGACACAAGACTTCAATCAGCGATTGAGCTGAAGCAAATCGCAGAACCCTTTATCAGAAGAAGGGCGGTGCGACACCTTGAGAAAGGAAGAGTAGTGATTTTTGGAGGAGGAACAGGGTCTCCATTTTTTACAACAGATTCTGCAGCAGCTTTGAGAGCTGTAGAAATAGATGCAGATGTGATTCTAAAAGGAACAAGAGTAGACGGAATCTACACCTCTGACCCGGAAAAGGACCCGACAGCTACAAAGTATGATGACATTAGTTTCAACGAGGTATATGAAAAGGAACTAAAGGTTATGGATATGACTGCTTTCACACTTTGTAATGAAAACAACTTACCTATAGTTGTGTTTAACATGAACGAGGGAGGTAATCTTCAAAAGATTATAGAAGGTAAAAAAATCGGATCAACTGTAAAATCAATTTAAGAGATGCACGAAGCAATTGAAATGGCTCATGAGGAGGCTAAAGACCAAATGGAGAAAGCTCTAGAGCGTCTTTCAGGAGAGCTAAGGAAAATCAGAGCGGGAAAGGCCCACCCATCTATGCTTGAGGGAGTTAGAATTGATTACTACGGCACACTAACGCCGATTAGCCAAGTTGCAAACGTTAATACTACTGACGCCAGAACTATTGTTGTTCAGCCATGGGAAAAAGTGATGTTAGATCCTATTTCAATGGGAATTATTAATGCTAACCTAGGGCTTAACCCGATGAACAACGGTGAGGTTTTGATCATTAATGTTCCACCTCTAACAGAGGAAAGAAGAAAGGAGCTGAGCAAGCGCGCTAGAGGAGAGGGAGAGTCTGCAAGGGTTTCGATTAGAAATGCCAGAAAGGACGCAAATGACCTTCTTAAATCAGCTAAAGAAGACGGCCTAAGCGAAGATATGCAGAAAACAGGAGAATCTCAGATTCAAAGCCTAACAAATAAATACGTAGCTAAAGTAGAAGAGATGTTAGACGCTAAAGAAGCTGACATCATGACTATTTAAGCAAAGCTACTATTTAAAATCAGCAGCGATTTTTCGCGCTTCAAGATCTGAAGCAACAAGAGCATCCAAAGTGGTGCTCTTTTCGTATCCGACATTTTTCAATGCGTGCTCAACAACGTCTGGCAATTGATAAAATTGAATCTCATCCTTTAAAAATCTTGCTACAGCCACTTCATTTGCCGCATTGAGGATAGCAGGACGATTACCTCCTTTAGAAAGGCTATCATATGCTAGTTGAAGATTTCTAAATGCACTGAAGTCAGGCTTTTCAAAAGTTAAACTTGGGTAGTCTAAAAAGTCAAACCTAGGAAAGTTATTCTTCAATCTATGAGGATATGTAAGCGCGTATTGAATAGGGAGCTTCATGTCTGGAAGACCTAATTGAGCTTTCATGGAACCGTCAGTAAACTGTACGATACTGTGGACGATAGATTGTGGGTGGACAATGATTTCGACTTGGTCTGCATTTAAATCAAAAAGCCATTTAGCCTCAATCACCTCTAAGCCCTTATTCATCATAGAAGCACTGTCGATTGTGATCTTCGCCCCCATATCCCAATTAGGATGATTGAGTGCTTGGGCCTTAGTTACAGCCTTTAGTTGCTCAGAATTATAGCCTCTAAACGGGCCTCCTGAAGCAGTGAGAACAATTTTCTCAATAGGGTTGTGGAACTCGCCTGCAAGACATTGGTAAATGGCGCTATGCTCAGAGTCAACAGGATGAATCATCACTCCATACTTCTCAGCTTCAGCAGTGACGATTTCGCCAGCGACAACCATGGTCTCCTTATTTGCTAGAGCGATGTGCTTGCCTGCTCTGATAGCGCTTAAAGTTGGCTGTAAACCTGCAGCACCAACGAGTGCAGTGAGCACCATTTGGACACCCTCCATTTCTACAACCTGAGCAAGGGCTTCAGTTCCTGAGTATACTTTAATACCTTCATCAAATAAAGCGTCAAACACCTTTTCACGAAGAGACTCTTCTGCAATTACAACAACATTGGGCCTAAACTCAAGTGCCTGCTTAATTAGTAAGTCAGCATTTCTTCCTGCGGTTAAAACCTCTACGTGAAGGACGTCACTTTGATCCCTAATTACATCAAGGGCCTGTGTGCCAATGGAACCCGTAGATCCAAGAATTGCTATGCCACGAGTTTCTTTACTCATAGGAATCCGCATTCTAGTTTCGCAGCCTCGCTCATCATATCTTGAGTCCAAGCTGGTTCGAATACGATAGTTACTTTCGCATCAACTACTCCATCCATTTCTTTCACTTTATCTTCAACCTCTCTTGGGAGGCTCTCTGCAACGGGGCAATTTGGTGAAGTGAGAGTCATATCGATGTCTACCATTCCTTCAGAGCTGATTTTTACCTCGTAAATCAGGCCCAGCTCATAAATATCAACTGGAATTTCAGGGTCGAAAATCGTCTTAAGGACTTCTATAACTTGATTCTGATTTGGGATAGCCATATTACTTAGATTCAGGTCGCATTTGTGGGAAAAAAAGAACCTCTTGAATAGAGGTTTGGTCTGTAAGCATCATCACCAAACGATCAATTCCAATACCCACACCAGATGTTGGAGGCATTCCATATTCTAATGCTCTTAAAAAGTCTTGATCAATAAACATTGCCTCGTCGTCACCTCTTTTTGCGAGTTCTGCTTGAAGCTCAAAACGCTCTCTTTGATCTATCGGATCGTTTAGCTCGGAATAAGCGTTTGCCACTTCAGTTCCGTTGATCATTAATTCGAATCGCTCAGTATATCCGGGCTTTTCTCTGTGAGCTTTAGTCAGTGGAGACATGTCTACGGGATAGTCTGTTATGAAAGTTGGCTGAATATATTTATGTTCACACTTTTCGCCAAAGAGTTCATCAATCAATTTGCCACGGCCCATGCTAGCGTTTGTATCTATTCCAAGCTTTTTACACTCATTGCGCAATCCGTCTTCATCATACTCATCTATATCTACTCCAGTATGTTCAAGTATAGCATCTCTCATTGTAACTCTAGTATAAGGTGGAGTAAAATCAATTACAGTGCCAGCCAGAGTTGCTTTTGTTGTTCCATGAACAGCATTGCATGCGTCTACAATAAGGTTTTCCATTGCCCCCATCATCCAATTGTAGTCCTTATATGCAACATAAAGTTCTAGAACAGTAAATTCTGGATTGTGCGTTCTGTCCATTCCTTCATTTCTGAAATTTCGGCTGAACTCATAAACGCCTTCAAAACCACCAACGATTAGTCTCTTTAGGTAAAGCTCATTTGCAATTCTTAAATATAGAGGAATGTCTAATGCGTTGTGATGTGTAATGAATGGTCTTGCTGCGGCTCCGCCTGGAATGTTTTGAAGTACAGGAGTATCGACTTCTAACCAACCCCGTGAATCAAAATTGTCACGGATAGCCTTTATGATTTTGCTACGAGCAATGAAAGTTTCTTTTACATGATCGTTTACTACAAGATCCACATAACGCATTCTGTAGCGCAATTCTGGGTCGACAAATGCATCGTGGACATTCCCGTCCTCATCTGTCTTAACGGCTGGTAGTGGGCGGATGGTTTTGGCCAAAATGACAAGATCGCTTACCTTAACAGACGGCTCGCCAACCTTAGTAAGGAAAGTTTTTCCTTTAACACCTATGAAGTCACCTCTATCAAGGAGTTTTTTAAACACGGTGTTATATAGTGTTTTATCGTCGCCAGAACAGATTTCATCTCTGTTTATGTAAAGTTGAAATGTTCCTTCAGAATCCTTTAGCTCAGCAAAAGAAGCCTTGCCCATTATTCGTCGGCTCATAAGCCTCCCAGCCAAGGCAACGTCTTTATCAACTTCAAAGTTGTCAGAGAGGTCATTGCTTCTGTGAGAAACGATAAATTCTTCAGCGGGGAAAGGGTTTATTCCCAAGTCTCTAATCCGCTGAAGAGACCCCAACCGAATTGTTTCCTGTTCACTCCTTATCATAGGGGCAAATGTACATTGAAGGCAATAGTAATACAGACTATTGTGGCGTAACTTGCAAACTGATATGAGAAAATTAATAGAGGACTTTCCTAAACAGATTAAAGAAGCTGCAGAAGCTTTGTGCAATCAAGATTCATATTTGCATGATTCTTCAGCGAAAGAATTTAATCCAGACGGTGTTTTGATATTGGGTATGGGTGGTTCAGGAATAGGAGGAGCATTTGTATCATCTATCTTGAATAAAACGTCGCATTTGCCAATTCTGCCAAATCCCGATTATAGTATTCCAGGATGGGTAAGCAGCAATACTTTAGTAGTTGCATGTTCAAATTCGGGTAATACAGAAGAGACACTTGAAGCAGCGATAGAAGCAAAAAAACGCAATGCAAAAATTGCTTGTGTTACATCAGGCGGAAAGCTTGAGGAGTTTGCAATAGAAGCAGGCTGGCCACTTGTAAAAGTCCCAGCGGGATTCCCTCCAAGATCACAGTTTGGACACAGCTTATTGAGCCTTGCTTGGACCTTAGTTAGGTTTGGAATCTTTCCAACAGCGCTTTATTCAATGCTAGAAAACACTCATGATTTTACTTCAAAAAACTCACCTAACGTTATTAAAAGAGCAGAAGAGGTAGTTGATATAATTGAGGGTAAAAACATTCATTTATATTCTGACACTCACTCAGGTTGTATTGTGACAAGATGGAGGCAACAGCTAAATGAAAACAGCAAGCTACTAGTTAATTCGCAAGCATTCCCTGAGCTTAACCACAACGAACTTGTTGGATGGGCAGCTGGAGGTGAGAGTGATGTTGTAATTATTTTACGAACTCCAGAAGACAATTTCCGCACTCAAAAGAGGATGGAGTTAACAGCTGAGATTTTTCAAGAAATTGGATCAGATGTGATTTTTATTGACCCTGATGGTGAAAATCAAATGGAGAGAATAATGGACCTTGTGTTCTTAGGCGACTATGTTTCACTACTACTAGCGGAAAGAGCAGGAGTAGACCCAGTTGAAATAGATTATATAAACAGGCTTAAACAAGGGTTATCTGAAATCTAGGCAAAATGAAACTGCTGCAGTTTGAGGATTTGGGCTCAATGAGGTACAAACCTTGTTGGGACTATCAGGAAAAAATCTTCAAGGCCATAATTCAGAAGAAAATCGATCGGAGGGATGCCGCAGATGATGATAGAGCCGCGCTTCCAGTTCCTACTAGTAGGTTGCTGTTTGTGGAGCATCCGCACGTTCTTACTCTTGGGAAGAGCGGAGATGCTAATAATGTGCTGGTGAACCCATCGAGGCTAGCTGAACTGGGGGTTGACTACTTTCCGATAAATAGAGGGGGAGATATTACTTATCACGGTCCTGGGCAGTTGGTTGCGTATCCAATCCTGGATTTGGACCAGTACTGTACGGATATTCACAAGTATCTGAGGACTCTTGAGGAAGCGGTGATTAGGACGTGTTCAGAGTTTGAAATTGAGGCGGGAAGAATAGAGGGTCTTACTGGAGTTTGGGTTGATATTGAGAGTGGTGCTTCAGCGAGAAAGATTTGTGCTTTTGGAGTTAAGACTAGCAGATGGGTTACTATGCACGGACTAGCCCTCAATGTTGATTCAGATTTGAACTTCTTCAATCTGATAGTTCCTTGCGGAATTACAGATAGAGGAGTTACTTCAATTTCAAAGGAGTTGGGAAGGAAGGTGGAATTAAGCGAGGTAAAGCCATTGCTTAGGAAGCATCTTCAAGAACTGTTCGGTTGGCAGGATACTTCGGGATTAGATTCCCATGATATCTGCTAACTTGTTCTTATGAAAAGGCTTAAGCGATTTATTGGTTACTGCTTGATTATTGGTTCAACCACAGTTGGACTAGCGATGCTCACTGGTCACGGTTATTTATACAAGGGGATAAAGGAGGTTTGGCTTAGAGGGTGGTCGTCTGGAAACATTGACGATCTGCAATTTGCATATGACACAAGGGTTTTGAAGGCTTCTGATCCTTTGCTTTGGGCTGAGGACTTGGGGAGAGTTGCGCTGGATGATTCGACTTTGAAGTGGATGGATGAGGAGTTGAGCGCAAGTTTTTTAGTGATAAGTAACGATACTATTATCTATGAAAATTACTGGAGAGGGCATGATGAGAATACCCTGAGTAATTCTTTTTCTATTGCTAAAACCGTTGTCGCACTCGCAATAGGTCTGGCGGTTGACGACGGTCTTATTGATGTGAAAGCCCCAATTTCTAACTATATTCCCAGGTTCGCAGACGACAAGTATGGAGCATGCATCACGGTGGAACACGTTTTGCAGATGAGGACTTGTATTCCGTTTGGCGAGAGCTACAAAGATCCATTTGGGTTTCCAGCAAGAGCTTATTATGGGAGAGACATTCAATCATTAATGGAGCCATATAGACCGGAGGCTCAGTCAGGGACGGAGTTTAAGTATCAAAGCGGAAACACAATCCTTCTTGCTGAAATCCTTTCTTCTGTACAGAATAAGAATCTCACTGAATATGTTTCTGATGGATTATGGGGTGCTGTTCATGCTGAGAATGATGCTGAATGGGGGCTTGATGCGGTTGATGGCCTTGAAAGAAGCTTCGCTCAGGTTTATGCAACAACAAGAGATTTTGCGAGGTTTGGCAAGTTGATTTTAGATGGCGGCATGGTGGATTCGGTAAGTGTTATTTCTTCAGAATACATTGAAGATATGATTACGCCTATTCACGATGAAGAGCTTGGAGTTGATGTTCCTTTTTACGGTTATCAAATTTGGATGGGACACACAGATGAAGGAATGGAGTTTAATTTATTGCGAGGTCACAGGGGGCAATATGTATTGTCAGTGCCTGAGAAAAACCTAATAATGGTGCGTACAGGCTATAAAAGAGATATGAGTCTACTTCGTAATCTCAGTGTAGACACTTATATTTATCTTGAAGCAGCTCTGAAATTGGCACAAGAGAGAGAACAGTTATAAATTCACATCATGTGCACACCAAGTAATTTTACATAACGGCAAAGAAACACCCATAGCTATCCGCATACAGGAGCAGTTTAAGCACAACATGTAACAATTAATAGCAAGCTAGACTAGCTAGACAGGTAGAGGGGTTACTTTTGCACTTATGATGAAGGATATAAGATCGCTAACAAGTTCAGAGCTCAAGAAGGCCGTGATCTTAATGGGTGAGAAACCGTTTAGGTCTAAGCAGCTAGAGGAGTGGATTTGGACTAAATCGGCAAAATCCTTTGACCAGATGACCAGCCTCTCTAAATCTTTCAGAGAAAAGCTGAGCGAGAAGTTCTACCTAAGGAGAATAGTCCTTTCTGAAAAACAGAAGAGTAGAGACGGAACGATAAAGTGCGCTTTTGAAGTTGAAAAAAAAAGCCCCGCAGATTCAAGTGTGGTCGAAGGCGTACTTATTCCTACACAGTCTAGGATGACTGCGTGTATTTCATCGCAAGTTGGGTGTAGTCTTGCTTGTAAATTTTGTGCAACGGGAAGGCTAAAGCTGATGAAAAACCTATCTGCAGCAGAGATGTATGACCAGGTTGAAAACCTTGCTTCTATTGCTTCTGAGGAATACAATGTTAACCTGTCTAACATAGTATACATGGGGATGGGAGAGCCGCTTTTAAACTATTCAAATGTTCTTGAGAGCGTAAATAGAATTTGCGGAACACCTGGCTTAGGGATGTCGCCTAAAAGAATAACGGTTAGTACTGCAGGGATTGCAAAGGCGATAAAGAGGTTAGGTGATGATGAGGTTAGGTTTAATTTGGCATTAAGCTTACACGCAGCAAATGACGAAAAGCGCAGTAAGATCATGGCTATTAACGAGACGAATAGCCTTGAAGAGCTTGCTGAATCGTTGAAGTATTTTTACGAAAAAACTGGGACAAGAGTTACGTTTGAGTACATCATCTTTAAGGATTTTAATGATGAGATAAAGGATGCACGAGAACTTGCAAAATTCTGCAAAAACGTGCCGTGTAAGATCAACATCATTGAGTACAATGCTATTGATGAAGGAGAGTTTGAGCAGGCTGAAATTTACAATGTGGATGCTTTTGCAAAATTTCTTGAAGATAGAAATCTAATTGTAAATGTTAGACGATCTAGAGGGAAGGATATTGACGCCGCTTGTGGTCAACTAGCAAATAAGAATAAGCCTGGAGAGGGGGCGTTGAAGAAAGTCTTGCATTCTACCTAGTCTAGCTTAAGTACAGCAAGGAACGCTGACTGAGGCACTTCTACTGACCCTACTTGACGCATTCTCTTCTTACCCTTTTTCTGCTTTTCAAGAAGCTTACGCTTACGTGTAATATCACCTCCATAACATTTAGCAGTAACATCTTTTCTTACGGCGCTTATACTTTCACGAGCAATAATTTTAGCACCAATTGCAGCCTGAATTGCTACCATGTATTGCTGCCTTGGGATAAGCTCCTTTAGTTTCAAGCACACCTTCTTGCCAAAATCATAAGCATGATCTCTGTGGATTAGAGCAGATAATGCGTCAACCTGATCTCCATTAAGAAGAATATCAAGTTTTACAAGGTTAGACTCCTTGTATCCGTCAGGGAAATAGTCGAAAGAAGCATAGCCTCTTGAGATGCTTTTAAGTTTGTCATAAAAATCAAAGACAATCTCGCCTAGTGGCATTTTAAAAGTCAGCTCGACCCTCTCTGATGACAGGTATACTTGACTAACTAGCTCTCCTCGCTTTTCAATGCAAAGGCTCATAACTGGGCCAATGTAATCTGACTTTGTTATGATTTGAGACTTGATATATGGCTCTTCGACAAAGTTTAGGTGATTGCTTTCAGGAAGATCAGAAGGATTGTTGATAGTAAACGATTCCCCATCTTTAACGTGTGCTATGTAGCTAACGTTAGGAACGGTAGTGATTACAGTCATGTTAAACTCTCGCTCTAATCTTTCTTGAACAATTTCCATGTGAAGCATTCCAAGGAAGCCACATCTGAATCCAAACCCTAATGCAGCGGAACTCTCAGGCTCAAACACTAACGAGGCGTCATTTAGCTGCAGCTTTTCCATTGAAAATCTTAGCTCTTCGTAGTCCTCTGTATCTACGGGGTAGATGCCGGCAAAGACCATGGGCTTTACATCCTCAAAACCTTTAATTGCATCAGTACACGGTCTGCTACTTACTGTGAGAGTATCTCCGACTTTTACCTCTTTTGCATCCTTAATTCCAGAAATGATGTAACCTACGTCTCCTGCAGAAAGGGTATCTTTAGGCTGAAGGTCAAGTCCAAGGGTGCCAATTTCGTCAGCGATGTATTCTTTGTCTGTAGAGATGAATTTTACTCGTTCTCTTCTGTTCAGCTTTCCATTAAGCACTCTGAAATAAGCGATGATTCCTCTGAAACTATTAAATACAGAGTCGAAAACCATTGCTTGGAAAGGCGCTTTTGTATCTCCCTTAGGAGCAGGGACTCTTTCAATCACTGCTGTAAGGATGTCCTGAACGCCCAGGCCAGACTTTCCACTAGCTGGTATGATTTCACTGTCATCACAGCCGATTAAATCGATGATTTGGTCTCCTACAACCTCCGGGTCCGCAGAATCCAAATCCATTTTATTCAATACAGGAATTATCTCTAAATCATGCTCAAGAGCTAGGTAGAGATTTGAGATGGTTTGGGCTTCAATTCCCTGAGTTGCGTCAATGATTAAAAGAGCGCCTTCGCAGGCTGCAATAGAACGGCTTACCTCGTAAGAGAAATCTACGTGCCCTGGAGTGTCAATTAAATTAAGGGTGTACTCCTTCCCATCTGTGTGGGTGTGGGTCATTTGAATCGCGTGTGACTTGATGGTGATTCCTCTTTCTCTTTCGAGGTCCATATCATCAAGCGTTTGCTCCTGCAACTGCCTGTCACTTATGGTGTTAGTTTCCTGCAGAAGCCTGTCAGCAAGCGTGCTTTTCCCGTGATCAATGTGGGCAATAATGCAGAAATTTCTAATTTGTTCCATGGGCTGTTCCCCTAATTTTAAGTTGCAAAAATACACTTGTTGAAGCTCAAAGCGACAAACAGTTGTTCTCAGCACTTATGAAAGTTGTATATTTACAATTGCTAAATCCCCGATTTACAATGATTCGACTCCTGCAGAAAAGCTTAATTTTAGCAACTATTTTGCTACCAACTAGTGCGTTGGTTATTGCTCAAAGCGAACAACTAATTAAAGAATTTCGTACACCTCAAGAAATACTTGATTCGTATGGAGGTTTGAAGCACGCTGTACTCCAAATGACCCGAGATGAATGGGAAATTGTGCGTGCGTGGGAAGGCTTCGATGAAAATGAATATATAGCTGCTCTTAAAGTGTTTAAAGATTCATACGCTGATGAAAGAGCAAGAAGAAAAGAGGAGAGATTAAAGAAAGCTCAAGCGACTGATTGTGGATGTTGGGTTGAGCCAGACGACACTTACATGACTCTTGTGCCACCTCCTGGATTAGGAGGGCTAGGGCCAAACGAAGTTCAATGGGCAACTCAAGGTGGAGCAGGATGGGACGTTGACTGTGCTTCTCCTCCAATTCAGTTTCCTGGTTGGACTTTCGAATTGTACGGCAGTGTTTATGATGAGTTCTACGTCAACTCCAAGGGAATGATCTCATTTGGCGGCGATGTTATAGATTGGACTCCAACGAGCTTTCCTGAAGCAGAATACAATCAAATTGCTGGTTACTGGCAGGATACTGATAACAGATCTGTGGGTGAAATCATGTATAAGGTTACTCAGGATGCTGTTTATGTGAATTACGTTGAAGTTGGATACTACAATAACCACAACGACTTGACTAACAACTACCAAATCATTATTACGCCTAACGATGGAATCATAGGCGACGGTAATAATGCCCAGGTGTGCTACCTGGACATGAATTGGGCTCATGGAGATATCGGTGGGGGCGGTGGATGTTGTGGACCAGACCCTGGGGTAACTGGAGCTGACCAAAACGCAACTGGATCAGACGGACCACACGTACAGTTTGGCCGTTTCAATCTTCTTGACGACACGTACAACGGACCGTATGGAGTTGGCGAGGGTTTTGATGACGGGATAAACTGGCTTGACTACAAGTACTTTGACATAAACACTGCTCTTTCGAGTAACAACCTATCTCCTGTAGCTACAGAAAATCTAGGTTGTGACACGATTACTATTTGCTTAGGTCAGTCAACTTCAGTTGACGTAAACTTCCTAGGGCCAGAGCCTGGACAGTCGGTCACTCTTGATGTTATACAGAATTTAAGTGGATCAAACACAATTGATGGGTTTTTTGTTAATAACGGAACTAACGCGGGCATCACAGGAACTTTTGTCGGCAACTCGCCTGGCATTAACACCATTGACATTACAGCAGTTGATGACGGCTCGCCTTCATCGACTACGGCTGTTACCATGTACATCGAAGTACTTGATGTTCTTCCGCCAGAACTAACTGTTGAGGGAAATATGGCAATATGTGCTGGTGCTGAAACCGTGATTACCGCAACAGGGGACTTTGATTCTTTCTCTTGGAACCTTAATAGTCAGTTTACAGATGGAAATGTTGCTACAATCCCATTTGGAGGAAACTTCGTTGTAACTGGAATATTAGACGCTGGATGTGAAGTACAGACCTCGTTTTTTATTGACCAAAGCCCTTATTACCTGCCAGACGTAGAATACGATCCAAACCCTCCGTATATTTGTGATGACGATTCTGTTTTTGTTCAGGTTGTCCCAGATGTAGACGAAGTGTTTGTTGGATATTCTTGGGAAGCTGATTGGAACGGTCTAGGAGGAGAAGTCTACGATATCACTGCAGACGAGAGTGGAGCATGGCTATCAGCTGGCATGTACAGGCTTCTAGTTGAAGATGAGTCTGGGTGTTTTGGTCAGCGTGTTTTCCAAGTAAACAACATCGGAGCTGATATCCCAGATCTAGTAATCCCACCAATTTGTGATGGATTAGATACGGTTCAGTTTGCTGGAGGTTACGAAGGAACTGAAGAAGGCGACTTCAACGTTTACCTAATTACGTCAAACAACGATGGTTGGTTAGGAAGCTTTGTTAACATAATCATTAATGGTGAGGTTGCTTCTACCCTTACATTGATCAATAGCACTTTCGATACTTTCTCTGTCCCTATTGCCTTTGGTGATACTATCGAAGTAGAATACATCTCTGCAGACCCTAATGCAGATGCATTTAACCAGGTACAGGTGTTCAACTGTTCTAACAGCCAGAATAGCGAATTAATCTCAGACCTCAGTGCAGGTATTATATACTCTGCTGCTGCTATGTGTGAGGTTGAAGAAGCAAATGGATATTGGGAAGAGACTCAAGGCCCTGGGACATCATGGTTTGAATACACTGATCAGTACAACACTCTTTGGGTTCCAACAGAGTACGGCATGTATGAATTATGCTTTTATGAAGAAAACTGTAATATTCCATATTGCTACGAGGTTGAGGTAACCCTCCCACCAACAATTAGCTTAAACGAAGAGGAGGTTTTCTTATGTGATGGTGCTGAGCTTGAGCTTGTAGCAGACACGACAGATGCTGGAGGAACTGCTACGATAAACTGGCCTTACCCAGGAACGGACAACGTACTTCAAAACGAATATAGCTACACTCAATACACAACAACTGAAATTGAAGTTGAGATTGAAAATGGTTGTGGATCTCAAGCTGATACTGTACAGGTGACAGCATACTTTGCTCCAATCATTGACTCTATGTTCTTATGTGACGAAGGGGATGAGATTGAGATAGATCCTATTGTTGGAGACCAAAATGGCGACTTTGATTACGAGTGGACATTCAATGGAGAACCTATAGATGGTCTTGATGAAATAGTAGTGTCAGAGACTGGATCTTACTGTGTTATTGTAACGAACGAGTGTTTCCCTAATGGAGCAATAAACTGTGGTTTCGTTGATATTGTTAGCCAAATCGAGGACGTATTTAACGAAGAAAACGGCGGCGTAATTGCTGATTGTGATGACGAGGGAATTGACCCAGGTGAAACAGCAACAATTACTCTTAACCTCCCAAATGACGACTACATTGCTACTTGGCCTGACGGATCAACAGGTTTTGTATGGGAGCTCCCCGAAGACGTTCAAGAAACTGATGCTGATGGCAACCCGTTATTCGATGAGGGGGGCAATCCAGTTTGGACTTACAACGGAAACCAAATCTGCGTAGAAATTGAAGACCCATACGGGTGTGGTGTTACTGAGCACTGCGTACTTCTTTACATTGGCCAAGATCCGATCATTGCACCAACTATTGATGACATCCCAGGAATTGAGGTTGAATCGCCTCTTATAATTTGCCCAGACATCCCGTACACATTCAACTTAAATGACTACCAAAACGGACCTGAATACTTCGACTATACATGGTGGGTTGAGTGTAATAGCGAAAACATATACTTTGGTGTAGGTGGTGAAGGAGGTCACCAGATCACAATAGGAGATCAGAATATTCCAGACGATTGTGAAGGCCAGCTTCTTGAGCTAAATGGATTAGTTGAAAACCCATGTGGTAATGCTCTTTTTACTCATGAGTTTATTGTAGAATTTTGTGAGCTTGATTTAATCAACGTTTTCACCCCATACAATGGAGACTCAGATAACCCAGCGTTTATTATCAACGGTCTTGAAAACTATGATGATGTACTTTTAAGAGTATTCGACAGATGGGGTAACATGGTATACGAGGATTACGATTACACAAACACAGAGCCTTGGTACGGTGTTAACTTGAATAATAGAGAGTTAAGTGAAGGCACTTACTTCTATACGATAATCCTACCAAACGGCTACGAGCACAGTGGACCTGTCACCATCTTCCGCTAATGGCAAAACAGCGTTCCCATTACGTATGTTCAGATTGCGGAACAACTACTTCTCAGTGGGTGGGCAAATGCCCAGGTTGTAAAAAGTGGAACACTCTATCAGAAGAGTTAATTCCTGATTCAGGTAAAAGAGCGCATAGACATCAGTCTAATTCAACTTCATCTAAAGCCAAACCACTTGCTACAGTCGAAGTAAGTACTATACCAAGGCTTATTACTGGAGAGACTGAATTAGATAGAGTCTTAGGTTCTGGTGTTGTCCCAGGATCGCTTATACTTCTTGGTGGAGAACCAGGAGTAGGTAAGTCTACGCTGATGCTACAGGTTGCTTTTTCAGTAAGCGCCACAGGCCATAAAATATTATATGTAAGCGGAGAGGAAAGTCCCGAGCAAGTGCGTATGCGCGCTAGCCGTCTTGGTGAAGTGCCAGAGTCTCTGATGATTCTCCCGGAGACGAGAGTCCCACTAATCCTTCAGGCTCTTGAGGAAGATGAGTACTCACTACTTGTTGTTGATTCAGTCCAAACCCTTGACACCCCAACCATAGATGGAGTTCCAGGATCTGTATCCCAAATCCGCGAATCAGTAGCCTCGATCACATCTGTAGCTAAAACAAGAGGCCTTCCAGTTTTCCTAGTCGGCCACATCACAAAAGAAGGCTCAATAGCAGGGCCTAAAATCCTCGAACACATGGTAGACGTAGTTCTACAATTCGAAGGAGATTGGAACCACGCATTTAGATTATTGAGGGCTGCGAAAAACAGGTTTGGCACAACCTCAGAATTAGGCATCTACGAAATGCTCTCAGGCGGCTTAAAAGCCGTTGAGAACCCCAGCGACGTCTTACTAACAGAAGCTGGCGAACCATCTAGTGGATCGGCAATAGCAGTTTCCTTAGAGGGCGCTCGCCCCATGCTAGTCGAGGTTCAAGCCCTGGTAAGCACAGCAGTTTACGGTACCCCACAACGTTCGGGCACCACCTTCGACCTACGCAGGTTAAACATGCTTCTTGCTGTACTTGAAAAGCGATGCGGGTTTAAACTTGGTTCATTCGACGTGTTCTTAAACATGGCCGGTGGAATGAAAATTGTTGACCCAGCAAATGACCTTGCAGTTGTAGCTGCGATACTTTCATCTAGCTTAGACCTTCCCCTTGACAGAGACGTTTGTTTTGCCGGAGAAGTAGGTCTTAGCGGTGAAATCAGACCTGTTCCTAGGTTAGAAGCAAGGATGGCTGAAGCTTCAAGATTAGGCATGAAAAGAATGCTCGTAAGCGGTCACAGCAAACTGCCTAAATCACCTAAGGGCCTAGAAGTAATATCTGTAAAGAGAGTAAGCGAGGTGCACTCAAAGATTTTTTAAAATCTCGATTAGCGCTTTCCTTCAAGTACAACGACAAATTCTCCCTTAGGAGCCTTTTGCTTAAAGTGCTCAAGAGCATCTTCCACTGTACCTCTTACAATCTCTTCGTGAAGTTTAGAGAGTTCGCGACAAAGAGCAATTCTTCTATTAGAACACTCATACTTTATTAGCTCTTCTAACAGTTTTACTACCCTGTGAGGTGACTCATATAGGACAGTTGTTTTCTCTTCTTTAACTATAGCCGTCAATCTTTTTTGCCTACCCTTTTTATGAGGTAGAAAACCTTCAAAAACGAACCTATCACATGGTAACCCAGACACAACAAGAGCAGGCACAAAAGCCGTTGCTCCTGGTAGGCAGCTAACCTCAACACCCGCTTCAACACAAGCCCTAACTAGAAGAAATCCAGGGTCTGAAATTGCAGGAGTTCCAGCGTCAGAACACAGTACAAAATGCGCTCCGCCTTTAAGTTGTTCTACTAGGTAATCAACCGCCTTATGCTCATTGTGAAGGTGGAATGATTTAAGAGACTTATCAACTCTGAGATGCCTTAATAGATTTCCTGTTGTTCGCGTGTCTTCAGCAAGTACAAGATCGCATGAACTAAGAACCTCAACAGCTCTTTCAGTAATGTCTTTTAAGTTGCCTATAGGCGTAGGGACTATATCTAATCTTCCGTACTCCATGGCTTAAAAAATTCTGGGTATACGCTCCTCAAAAGTCGATTGAGCTAGTTCGATATCCTCCTTACTTCCAGACGGTTTCATGGCCTTTCTAAACACCCTTGTAGCCTCTTCTGTGTTGCGACATTTATCCACCGCATCGAGCATATCGTTAAAGTTTAAATCGTCATTTGAAAACAGTATAGAAGTGAAGTTAGCTCTCTCTAAAATGGTAAGGCCTTCCCCGACCGACGATAGTGGTTTAAACTGGTGTTTTTCAGCAAGGCTGACTTCTTCAATTGAGTCGATGAGATCGATTTGGCTTTCATCAGTTTCATTTTCAAGAGCCACATCTTCTACCTTCTTATCCTCAGCAACAGATGCTTCAAATGCTTTATATCTCAAAACAGCGAGTCGCTCGTGGATTTCTCTGGCGATAGTAAGAAGATCATTAACCTCCTCGTTCGAAGCCTCGCCTTGATTCATGGATTTAACCCCTTGATATAGGGTCTTAACAAGATCTTTTAGCGGTATGTGCTTGTCGTTTTCCATTGACGGAATAAAGATAGTGCTATTCTAAAAGTCGTCGTCCTCTGGGTCGTCTAAGTTGTTAGGAGAATTAGTTCTCATTCGAGTTCTAACTGGCTTTGTTTCCTCCGGAGCTTCCTCTTCTTTTATCTCCTTAGGTTTTTCCTCAGGCTCATCACCAGCTCCCCTTATGGCGTCTCGGATGCGTTCAGCCTCAGCATTTAACCCCCTTCTTCGGTGAGCTCTATGCGCCTCTCTATCATAACTGTATTCGGGCAATTCCAATGTGCCATCCATCCCCAAGAAGAACATGTTTCCAAGGCCATCGTCTTCTATGTTGCCAAACTCTCCTTGTCCATTATCCTTAAGATCTCTAAGGGCAAATCCTAGAGTGTAATCGATGCCGCCGGCGAAGGTTTGGGATCCTTCTAAGCTTACATCCATAGCTGAGGAATGAATCTTCAGAAAGGGTACAGTTACAGTTGAAGCGCTAACAGTAATAGGACTTTCAACAGACTCAAAATCTATATCTGATAGTCTCTTCCTGAGGTCTTCAGGGTCAACGAGTGGTGCGATTAATCGGTGCTCCTTCAAGTAATCAGCCACCTCATCGAAGACTTCTAAATTTTTCAATCTGCCATTTGAAATGCCAATATCTAAGTCAGCATCGAATGCATCAGATTTCCAGGAACCGTCTTTAGCCCAAACCAGGTTCATACTGCCCGTTACATCGCCTCTTCCCTTTATATGCTCAGCCCTCAATACGGTTTGGCCAAAATTCTCATAAACCCTAAACATCTCTTTAAGCGAGATATTCTCTGCTCCACCAGATATTCCTAAAACTATATTTTCATTAGTTGGTCTTGCGGAACCTTGAAACACAAGCTCTCCCTCCAAGGTGTTCAGTTTAGCAAAACCCAGCCTTAGCTTATTTGCCCCTATATCGCCCCTTGTTGAAGCTTCAGTGCACTCTAATTGCTCCCAGTATAATTTGTCGGTGTTTATAGAAAAATTAAAATTAGAACCATGTGGTAAAAAGGCATAATCGCTTGCGCCCTCTCTATCATCAGGACGGTTTCCCCACCACACAAGAATTGGATCAACAACCACAGATTCTGCTACAACGTCAACAGAGCCCTTTACAGCTCCTCCATCCATTGCCTTTTCATACGCCTCAACATTTGCGACTACATTTCCAACATTGCCCACCCAATCATAACTCAAGCTCTCCACATTCATCTTACCACCTGCAAATTTGACCCTAACATTAGATAGCTGATATGGACTTGAATCTAGCTCTCCCTCCATATTAGAAGACTCCAACATCATTTGCTCACCCTTAAAGTCTGAAGAAAACTTCAACTCTCCTTTATTTGGCAGTATGCTCTGAGTGCTGGCCTCAAGCCCTGGCAACCATGAATCATAAGATCTACTAAGATCCAAGGTCCCCTCTACAGTCCCCTCAAACGGCACCTCCCTAAATCTCGAAGTCCTCCCCTCGATCCTAGCCTCAACCCCGTTAGACCTCACTTTAACATCGCTCAACTTCACGGCCACCACATCCCTTTCATAGTCCATCTCCAGACGAAACCCGCCAGAAATCTCGCCCTTATTATTTACCCTCAGTCCTGTCAACGACGGTCCCACGGCAAACTGCCCTTCCGGCGCGGTAAACTCCACAACCCCGTTCGACCCCCCAGTATTAAAAAAGACATTCACCCTTTTATCATAACTCCACCCCTCAAAATCCTCCTTCGCGATAAAAACCCTTTTCAAATCGTCTTGAGAGACGCTGTGAAAATGGCCCTTTGCATTGACATTCCCTTCATCGATTACCACTTCGGTGGTAACCCCAACATCGTTGAGCAAACCGCCCTCAATATTAGCGGTTACAAACCCTTCTTCATCAGTGCTGTAAACAGCCGTAAACTCGCCATAAAAGGGCTCGAACACTTCATTTAAATCGCTATAAACTAAGTCTTCAAACGTTAACCTTAATGTCTCACTTGATGCGTTTCCACTTGTTACGATTCCGCGAGACTTAACCTCTCCTCTTTCGATATAGGTGAAGTCAATGTCGTTGCAGTAGAAGTTAGTTATCTCGAATTTCGACGCACCTTCGCTGTTCTCTTCTCCCTCTTTATCAAATTCGACAACCTCTAAATTCCAACTTCCATTAGAATATTCCTCAGCTATGATCTCACCTGAATTTAAGTAGGCAGATCGTATAACTGGCTCACCAAAGAGGACATCCCAAACTGAAAAGCTCACTCCAAACTCACTCGCTATAACCATATTCGAGGGTAGATCACCTTCTCTTTTTACAGCTCCCTTTATTTCAATGTCGTGAAGCACCACGCTTACTTGTGGAAACGAAGCAAATAAATCGACGTCTACATCTCCAACTGTCATTTCTGTAGTGATGCGCTCTTGAATTGCCTCAACTGCCAGCCCCTTCCAAGAATCACTAAACAATAGCAGATACCCAACTAGACCGCCTATTAGCAATAGTAGGGTAAGAAAGAAGGATATAAGCAGACGCTTTTTCGTCATCTCACATAATCGCCCATATGAGTTAGGCCATCAGAATTAAGCAACTTTCTAAACGCTGCGTTGTTTTCAGGATTAATTTGGTACTCTTCGATTTCAGGATCGTCATCACTTTTTGTGACCTCCTCAATTGCTTCAACGCCTAAGACTTCTTTCCAAATAGCGTAGTTTTCATCTGTTCCTTCGAACTCATAGATGCTTAATACGCTTCCTCTACGCTTACCTAAAATAAGTGACCAACGCTCATCATCATCATCTTGCATGCTTATGATGAAATACCCATTGAATTTTCTAAGAACATTTTTCTCATTTAAAACGACCTGCTCGTTTTCCATTGCGACATACTTAGGATGAATGGTGATAGTTTCGTCCATATTTGTATTACTCCCCTTGTGGTGCCACTCTCCTTGCCAGCTTATTGGAAAAACTGTTCTATCTCTTCTGAGATATGGCATTGGCTCAGGAAATGTTACTTCAACACATCCAGTAAAAAGGAAGATTGCTGAGAATAGTAAGCTTAAAATCGTTGACTGTTTCATTAGGTAAATAGGTTTAATAAGATGGCTGTTAACCCGGCTATCCCACAGTAAACGGCAAACCACATTAGGTTAGTGCCCTTAACTAGTTTAATCATTAGTTTACAGGCAAGTAGCCCTGATACAAATGCTGCAATAAAACCGGCAATGTAGCCCTCCACACTACCACTCATCACATAATCATCCTCAAACAAATCCTTGGCTTCTAATAGTGTTGCACCAAGAATCACAGGCAAAGCCATCAGGAAGCTGAATTTGGCAGCTTCTTTTCTTGAAACACCAAGTAATAGAGCTGCACCTATGGTGCTGCCTGATCTACTGATGCCAGGAAGAATTGCTAGAGCCTGAGCAAGGCCTATTAAAATAGAACTCTTCCCGCCAACATCTTTATTAGATGGGGGATTGAGTTTTTGAGAAACAACTAATATCAAAGCTGTCACGAGTAACATGTACCCAACAAACCCAGAGGTGTAAAGCGGCTTTATTTCATCTTTGAAAAAGACGCCAACAATTCCAGCAGGAACGGCGCTCAGCGCAATTAATCCTACGTACAAACGAGCCTTTCGCCCTCCGTCGTCATTACGCTTAAAAAACCCAACTGCTAATTCCGCGATCTCCTTCCAAAACACCACAATGGTACTCAAAGCAGTTGCGAAGTGAACTAGGATTTCAAAGGTGATATCGACCTTATCTACCTCAAGAAAATCAGCAAAAAGAGTTAGGTGGCCAGAGCTAGATACGGGAAGAAATTCAGTTAGTCCTTGAACAAGACCAAGTATAATATATCTAACAATTTCCCAGATAACTACTTCTTTAAAATGGCATAAAGAATAGTTCCGTAGCCGGCAAGGACAGTAACTGGCGCAAGTGTTATTCTGCGGAAACTAAAGATTTCGTCAGCATGAAATTCGTTAGGACTTTCAGCTCCACCTCCACTCATGAGTAAATAACCCACAAATAAAAGGATGATTCCAACGAAAAGCCAGATGTAGTTAGCTTTTGAAAAAGCAAAAGATTGTTTACTCATAATGCGAATTTAGTTTAATGTAACCTGCCTAAATCGAGTTTTAAATATCTGTTTACAGCAAGCGTTGTTGAAACCAACCCCAGTATTGCACCTATTGCAGATAGCCCTCCTCCCATGATAGCGACGAATTCGAGATCCATAGAAATAGAAGCTTCAGTTGAATAGCTCTTTAGCAGGGCAAGGCCACCTATTAATATTGCAAGCGCAAGGAAGCCTGAGGTGATTCCGAGAAGCACACCATTTTTTACAAATGGCCTTCTTATAAAGCTTGGTCGAGCGCCTACAAGTTGCATGTTTCTGATCAAGAATCTCTTTGAAAACACTGTAAGCCGTACCGTGTTATTCATAAGCGCCAGAGCAATGAATAGACATACACCAGCTAAACAAATAAGCGGATAGAAAATCTTCGAAATGGTTTTCTCAATTTTTGCTAGAAGGTGATTTTGCCAAACCACCTCGCTCACGCCAGGCATTTCACCTAGCCTTTCTGCTAGAATTTCAATGTTTTCCGAGGTGCCATGTTCGCTTCTAACCCTAATATCCATCGCAGGAGGTAGAGGCACGTAGCCTAGAAAATCTATGAAATCTTCGCCAAGGGTTTTTTCAAGTTTTTTCGCTTCCGAAGCTGGGTCAAGGTAGGTGGCCTCCTCAACTGCGATGTCTGACTCAACAGCAGCAATGGCTGTTCTTAGGACAACGTCGTCCAAATCTCTTTGAAAGTACACCTGTACTCTAATTTCTGTTCTCAGTTGTTTTTCCCAGCGAGAGCCAAGCATTCCAACAATAAACAGAAGCCCAACAAGGACTAGAGTAAGGGTCATTCCCACGATTGTGGTTAAGATTGTTGTCGCTTGAGATGCAGGCATTCTCTCCATACATCAAATATGCAATTTCATTCCTTTATATCTGAGCTAAAGTCGTAAAGAAAATATAACAGCCTTTTATTTATAACCTGTTTAAATAAGAGGCTGTTGCATCCCCTTTTTATGGTATTTTTGCGCCATGATTACAGTAAGTGATTCAGCGGCGAAGCAGGTGCTTAAACTCCTTAAGGAGGAAGGGATGCCTGAAAACAGCTTTGTGAGAGTAGGAGTGAAGGGTGGAGGCTGTAGTGGCCTTATGTATGAGATGGACTTTGGCTCTGAGCTAACAGATAAAGACCAAAAGTTTGAGGATAAGGGAATTACAATAGTAGTTGAGAAAAAAAGTTACCTGTATTTAGTTGGAACAGAGCTTAGATATAGCGGTGGATTGAATGGTAAGGGGTTTGAATTTTACAACCCCAACGCAAACAGAACATGTGGTTGTGGAGAGAGTTTCTCCCTTTAGAAAGAACTGAAAGAGATGGAGCCTACTGAAGAAGATAAGCTGCTGAATGAAGTAACTGGAAAGAGTTATGAGTTTGGCTTTACAACAGATATAGACTCTGACACGATTGCACCAGGTCTTAATGAGGACGTGATCCGAGAAATCAGCGCTAAGAAAAGTGAACCTGAATGGCTTCTTGAGTGGAGGCTAAATGCGTTCAAGGTTTGGTCTGAGATGGAAGAGCCAGAATGGGCTCATCTAGAATACCCTAAGCCGGATCTTCAAGCAATTAGTTATTACTCAGCTCCCAAGAAGAAAAAGGAGATTGCATCTTTAGATGAGGTAGATCCTGAGTTAATAAAAACAATGGAGAAGCTAGGTATTAGTCTAGAAGAGCAAAAGCGTTTGAGTGGAGTAGCTGTTGACTTTGTGATGGACAGTGTAAGTGTTGCGACATCATTCAAAGACAAACTTGCAGAGCTTGGAATTATTTTCTGCTCATTAAGCGAAGCTGTTCAAGAGCATCCAGAATTAGTAAAGAATTACATAGGAACTGTAGTTCCTCAAAGAGACAACTACTATGCTGCTCTAAATTCAGCAGTATTTACTGATGGTTCATTCTGCTACATCCCTAAAGGGGTAAGATGCCCCATGGAATTAAGCACCTATTTTAGAATCAACGAAGCTGGAACAGGTCAGTTTGAAAGAACTCTTCTTGTTGCAGACGAAGGGAGCTATGTGAGTTATTTGGAAGGTTGTACTGCCCCCCAAAGAGATGAAAACCAACTTCACGCAGCTGTTGTAGAGATAGTGAGTCTTGACGATGCAGAGGTAAAGTACAGTACTGTTCAGAACTGGTACCCAGGCGACGAAGAGGGGCAAGGTGGTGTATACAATTTTGTAACTAAGAGAGGGATTTGCCACAAGCGCTCTAAGATTAGTTGGACTCAAGTGGAGACTGGATCAGCTGTGACATGGAAATACCCAAGTTGTATCCTTAAAGGAGACGATAGCATTGGAGAGTTTTTCAGCGTAGCTGTAACGAATAATATGCAACAGGCAGATACAGGAACTAAGATGATTCACCTTGGAAAGCGGACTCGTTCAACGATTATTTCTAAGGGAATTAGCGCAGGGAAATCCCAAAACAGCTACAGGGGACTTGTAAAGATTCATCCTGGAGCTACCAATGCTAGAAATTTCTCTGTTTGTGATTCGCTACTTATGTCGGACACAAGTGGGGCTCACACCTTCCCCTATATTGAAGCAAGCAACCCCACTGCTCAGATTGAGCACGAGGCAACAACTTCAAAAATTGGGGAAGACCAAATCTTCTACTGCCAACAAAGAGGCATAGATGAAGAAGAAGCTATAGGACTTATTGTAAAGGGTTACGCAAAAGATGTACTCAACAAACTTCCAATGGAGTTTGCAGTTGAAGCCCAAAAACTTTTGACAATTTCACTAGAAGGAAGTGTAGGATAATGCTAAAGATTAAGAATTTACACGCGAAAGCAGGGGAAACAGAAATCCTCAGAGGATTAAACCTAGAAGTAGGATCTGGAGAGGTTCATGCTATCATGGGGCCTAATGGTTCTGGTAAGTCTACCCTAGCTTCAGTGCTAAGTGGAAGAGAGTCATATGAGGTAACAGACGGCTCAGTAGATTTCGACGGAGTGGACCTGCTTGATATGGATGCAAGCGATAGAGCGCGAGAAGGATTATTCCTTGCTTTTCAGTATCCAGTTGAGATACCTGGAGTAAGTAACATGAACTTTATGAAGGCGGCCGTAAACGGCAATAGAGCTCATGCTGGACTTGACCCAATTAAGGGAACTGACTTTTTACAAAAGGTTAAGGAGTGTGCATCGTTAGTTGAACTAGATGGAAGACTAAGAGACAGATCGGTAAACGAGGGGTTCTCTGGTGGAGAGAAAAAGAGGAATGAGATTTTCCAGATGGCGATGCTCCAGCCTAAGCTGGCTGTACTAGACGAGACGGATTCTGGATTAGATATCGACGCTTTAAGAGTGGTTTCTCAGGGTGTTAATGCAATGAGAAGTTCAGACAGAAGTTTCATTGTGATTACCCATTACCAGAGGCTACTCGATTACATTGTTCCGGACTTTGTACATGTACTTTCTGGGGGTAAAATCGTGAAGACTGGAGGCAAAGAGCTCGCGCTTGAACTAGAAACTAAAGGATATGACTGGATCTAAGGAAAGCTTTACTCTAAACTTTAAAGCGCCAGAATTTTCTGAGGAGCTGAGGTCTGAAGGAGCTGAGTTTCTTCAGGATTTACCGGTTCCTAATAGGAAAACTGAGCGTTGGAAGTACTCGCCAATTGCTAAGCTTTTAAATGGCTCGCTGAAGACGTTTGGTAGTGAAGGGTTGGTTTGGCCTGAAGAAATATTACCTGATCCAGTTCCGTTTTTAAATTCTTATAGAATTGTTTTTAGAAACGGGACGTATGTTTCTTCATTGAGTGACTTTCCAGTAGCTGAAGGCGTTGTGTGCTCACCGCTTTCAGAAGTTGATTCAGTTGAGTTTAAAAACACTTACCACAGAAAGGAATGGGTTGGTGCAATGAACGCGACCTATCATCAAGACGGACTTTTCCTGACGGTTGACAAGAACGTGATTCTTGACAGACCAATTGTTGTTCATCATTTAACTGACGGATCCGACACCGCATCATTTCTAAGGCATTTTATAAGCTTAGGAGAAGGGGCGGGTGCTGAAGTAGTGGTTTGGTGTAGTGCGACAGACGCTTCATCAGGGATGTGCAACTCACTTTTAGAGGGGCATATCGCTTCAAATGCTTACCTAGTTATCGACAAGGTCTGCAATGAGGGAGGGGAGATTTTCAAATTTTCGCATGAACACTTAATTCAAGAGAGAGATAGTAGACTTAAGATCAACACATTTACTGTGAAGGGACATTGGGTTAGAAACGAATTAGAAATTTTAGCTGTTGGAGCGGGGACAGATTCTGTGTTTAACGGTACTTATATGCCCACTGGATTAGAGCACGTGGATAACCACACTACTATGGACCATGCTCACCCTAACGGAACCTCTTCAGAGCTTTACCGTGGAATAGTTTACGGAAAATCAACGGCAGTATTCAACGGAAAAGTATTTGTTCGAAAAGATGCCCAAAAGGTGAATGCCTTCCAACAAAACTCTAACATTGTAGCAGATCAAGGAGCAACTATCAACGCTAAGCCAGAACTAGAAATCTACGCTGATGACGTTAAGTGTTCTCACGGCTGCACAGTAGGCCAATTCGATAAAGAAGCACTCTTCTACCTCAAGTCACGAGGCATAGGCACAGATGAAGCAAAAGCACTACTTGTTAAAGCATACGTAGGAGATGTAATTAGTAGTGTAGATAGAGATGAGGTGAGAAATGAAATCGTGAGACTTTATTCTGAACGACACGGCTGGGAATGACACAGTCGGGTTCATATGATGTTAATGCTATAAGGAGGGAGTTCCCTATTCTTAAAAAATCAATTAATGGTTATCCGTTAGTTTATTTGGATAGCGCTGCTTCAGCCCAAAAACCACTTTCAGTCATTGAAGCTCAGCGCGAGTACGAGGCTCATTTTCACAGCAACATACATCGCGGAGTCCACACTCTAGCAACCCAAGCAACTGAAGCTTTTGAGTCTGTAAGAACTAAAATTGCTGACCACATAAATGCCGCTCAGCGCGAGGAGATTATCTTTACTTCAGGCACAACAGACGGCATAAACCTTGTTGCTGGAACATGGGGTAGAGCAAACCTGAACGAAGAAGACACCATTGTTCTTTCTCGCCTTGAGCATCACAGCAATATTGTACCATGGCAGATCCTTGCCACGGAAAAGCGCTTTAAAATTGAAGTGATAGAGCTAAATGAAGACGGCTCACTCGACGAAAGCAGTCTCAATGAAAAACTCGCACTCAACCCTAAAATGGTGGCAATCTCCCACGTCTCAAACACACTCGGAACGGTAAACGACGTAAAGAGAATCACAGCACTCGCCCACTCCGTGGGCGCCACCGTCATCGTCGACGGATCCCAAGCGGTCCCCCATAAAACCATAGACGTCACAGACATTGACTGTGACTTTTACGTAGCGTCCGGCCATAAAATGTACGGTCCCTCCGGCATCGGCTTCCTCTACGGAAAGCACTCTCTATTAGAGCAAATGCCACCATGGCGCGGTGGAGGCGAAATGATTGCCTCTGTCAGCTTCGAGGAGCCCACGACCTTCAACATCCCCCCTTATAAATTCGAGGCAGGAACACCACATTTAAGTGGAGTTGTAGGGTTGGGCGCAGCAATCGACTGGCTTAACTCGGTGGGGCTCGAAAAAATTGCAGCTCACGAAAAGTCGCTAATTGAGTACGCATCAGGAGAACTGATGAAGATTGATGGCATGAAGCTCATCGGCACTGCTCCTGCAAAGGCTAGTGTGATTTCTTTCCTAGTAGAAGGCATTCACCCATCAGACATTGGAACCCTACTTGATGGTCTAGGGATAGCAGTTAGAACGGGACACCATTGCACGGAACCCATCATGACTAAACTGGGAATCCCTGGAACGGTTAGAGCATCATTTGCAGCTTACTCGACTAAGGCTGAAGTAGACGCATTAGTAGCTGGGGTAAATAGGGCTGTGAAATTGCTTAGGTGATATCTTTACAACATGAATACCGACACAAGGTTAGAACTCAGACAAAGGGAAATAATTGAAGAGTTCGAAATGTTCTCCGATTGGATGGAGAAGTACGAGCACATCATTGAAATAGGCAAGGAGTTAGACCCTATTTCTGAGGAGCATAAAGTTGATGACAACCTAATCAAGGGATGCCAAAGCAGGGTTTGGCTTCATGCTGAATTAAACTCTGAAGGTATAGTGATCTTCACAGCAGATTCTGATGCCATTATAACCAAGGGTTTGGTCGCCTTAATGATTAGAGTATTGAGCGACGCTGAGCCACTAGAAATTGCAAAGACAGAACTTCACTTTTTAGAGGCGATAGGCCTCAACTCACACCTGAGCCCAACAAGATCTAATGGACTTCTTTCAATGGTAAAACAGATGAAAATGTACGGAATTGCTTTTTCTGCACGTTAACTTGACCCTGAGAGAAAACCATGATTAGGCAAGCGATCAATTTTATTAAGGGATTTAGCCCAGAATTTGTCAAGCTATTGACAGGATCAGGAGTTGTGTTTGGTGTGAAATTACTTGGTGCGCTTGCTGGCTACCTATTTACTTATCTGATCACCACGAGCTACGGCGCTGAAACATTTGGAGTGTTCGAACTATGCCTAACCTTTATGACCATATTTGGAGTTCTTGGAAGGTTAGGTCTAGATGGAGCACTAGTTAGATTTATTCCAGAATACAAGGAGAAAAAAGAATGGGGAAATATGCAGGCGGCATACAAGCACGCTCTTAAAGTTGCACTGCCAGTCTCAACTGCGCTAGCTGTAATCCTATTTTTCACCTCAGATTTTCTCGCTGGCCTGTTCGAATCCTCTCACCTTAGTTTAGGTCTAAAAATAACAGCAGTTATCATACCTATTTCCACTTGGATGGGCCTCAATGCAGAAGCATTTAGGGGGATGAAAAACATGAAGGCCTATTCGTTTTTCCAAAGGGGAACTGTGGTGCTTATAGCTTCAGGAGTAATTCTAGCATTAGGCGTAGCATACCCTGCATGGGAACAAAATCCACTCATTTCATTTGGCGTAGCTATAGGTTTACTTGCTCTAATTGCGGGGTTAAAGACTCCAAAAAGGCTTGTTTCAATGGGTTCTTCAACGTCTAAGTTCAACTCCTTAGACTTCCTCCTAGTTGCCTTACCAATGCTCATAAGCACATCGATGTTTATGGTTATGAATTGGACGGATACAATTATGATAGGAGTGTACATGGAGGAGTCTCAAGTAGGAATCTATAGACTTGCCTTTAAAGTTGCTGCCCTTGTGACATTCGCCCAGTTTGCGATTAACTCTATTGCCGCACCAATGTTTAGCTCCTTCAAAGCTAAAGGAGATATGCTAGGGCTAAGAAAAATGGTTAGCAACATAGGATACCTAAACGTTTTAATTAGCGTCCCCATTTTCATTATTATCATGATTTTCCCAGAGCTACTCTTGGAGATATTTGGCGATGATTTTAAAAAAGATGGAGTTAAACCCCTAAGAATACTTGCTGTTGCTTCAGTAATCAACGCGCTTTGCGGGCCAGTCATGTACTTGCTTAATATGACAGGCAAGGAAAAAAGCGCCAGAAACATCATGCTTGTGGCAAGCGTGCTAAACCTTGTATTAAACCTTTGTCTTATTCCACACTATAGAGTCAATGGAGCTGCAACAGCTACAGCGTTGAGCACAATAATTTGGAATTTACTCGCAGTAATTGCCGTTAAAAAAGAGTACGGTTTCATCTCTATCCCTAATCCATTTTCTAAATAATGTCTAGGATTAATTTCTTCATAGTAGGTGCGGCAAAGGGGGGGACGACTACCGTTTTTGAAAGACTGAACAATAGACCTGATGTTTATTTGAGCCCCCTAAAGGAGCCCAACTATTATTCATCAGACATCGACATTGCGAAGTTCTCTCCAGAGTTCAAGGCAAATACAAGGCTTGATTTATCTGATTACTTCAAGACCTCCCCTCTTGAGTTACGCCAAATAGGTTTTGTTCGCGACCCAGAAGATTACGCAAAGCTTTTCGCTTCAGCTCCTGATTGCGCAAAAATCATTGGAGAATGTAGCACCTCATATCTGTGGTCAGAAGAGGCTCCCAAGCGCATCGTTCAAGCCCATCCTGAAGCGAAAATCCTCATCATACTGAGAAATCCTATCGACAGGCTTTACTCACATTATATGATGGCTCGCAAATACGGATTCACATCCCTACCACTTATCGATGCGGTTAAAAAGGACATGGACCGTCCTGAAAAGGGTTGGGGCGCAAGTGAGTTATTTGTTGATTTGGGCCTTTATACAGACCAAATCTCTCGCTATAAAGAGCTCTTCCCAGCAGCTTCGATAAAGATTATGCAGACCTCAGATCTGCGTAACCCACATTCTTGGCAAGACCTACTCAACTGGCTCGACCTACCTCGACTAGATACACCTAAGGGTATAACAGACAAATCAAAAGACGCCAATACAGCAGGCCTTCCCAGATTCGAGGCTCTCAACCGCGCCCTAACTAAGGGCGGTTTAAAGCGTAAACTGGGCAACATGCTACCACCATCTGTCAAGGCCTCACTTGTCAAGTGGTACTATAGCTCTGATAACCTCCCTAAAATGTCGGCGGAAGAACGTAAGTTTCTCAAAGCAATCTATTCAAAAGAATTATCGAGACTGAACGCTAAGCATGGAATCAGCTTCGAGCTCTAGCCTATTAACCTCGACGGCAAAGGCGTCCATCATATCGTCTCTTACTGGAGTGTCTGGCGGGAAAGCCTCCTGCCTGTGATCTACCTGCTGACCGTGTTTCCAAAATCTAAAACAAACGTGCGGTCCTGTAGCTAGCCCTGTGCTTCCCACCTTACCAATAACGTCCCCTTGTTTAACTACATCACCCACCTTAACTAGCCTCTTACTCATGTGCAGGTACTGTGTTTCATAGGTCGCATTATGCCTAATTTTCACGTAGTGCCCGTTATTCCTTTTGTACTCACTCTTTATTATAGTCCCACTACCTACAGCTCTAATAGGAGTCCCCTTTGGAGCTGCATAATCTGTTCCTAAATGCGGCTTCACCTTCTTAAGCACGGGATGAAAGCGCTTTTTATTAAACCCACTCGACATCCTGCCAAATTCAATTGGAGTCTTTAAAAACGCCTTTCTCAATGACGCTCCAGTTGGGTCAAACCAATCAGGACCATCCCCCTGGTCAAATCTGTAAGCCTTAAAATCCACCCCCCTATGAGTGAAGTTAGAAGCGAGAACTTGAGGCATATTCACAGGCGATTCGTTCACCCTTTGTTGCATGTAGTACACATCAAAAGAATCCCCCTTCTGCACATGCGAAAAGTCAATAGTCCAATCATAAACTGAAGCCATAGAAAGCGCCAGCTTTTCACTCTCGCCTGCCGCTACAATATCCATGGAAAGTGAGTTTGTAATTACTCCCTGCACCCTTTTGTAAATCGTATCAGTTGGGTATTCTCCATTGTATGCACCCAAAGTATCACTAAGAGAAAACACCACATAATCTGTTTTACTCTTTTCATAAATAAGCCATTGTGGAACTCTCAAGCTGTCTAAACTTGACGCAACCCACCAAGGATAGCCAACCTTCATGTTAACGACATTGAACACGTCTCTGCTGTTCGCCGCAAGAGTAGCCACCTGTCCTGGGGTGATGCCGTAGGCGTCTAGTAGGTGCGATAGGGTTTGTCCTGATTTAATCTTCCCAGAATCAACTTGCAGACTATCCCAGTACAGCCCAAACCTCATCCTAGGCTCCGGATCTGGCGAAGTTATAATCACCCCGGGCACTTTATCAGAATTATACAGGGCGATTGCAAAGACGCATCCGACTCCAAATAATACTATAGCCCAGGCTTTCTTGCTCATTATTTTATGCCAAACACCTCGCGTTTCACCCATCCTTTACCCCATTCAGTCAGCTCTTCGTCTGTCCAAAGCTCTGGATAAAATATGCGCTTTTGGAATCTTGGCGGAAGGTATTTCTGCCAGTTTGTTCCACCTGTAGCTGCGATGTCATCCACGTCTTTTTGAAGGTAGCGAATGGCGCTTTTGTAGTGCATGAGAGGCCAGTTGATGTTAACGTTTACATCTAACCAACGCATTGCTTGCTTCAATTCGTCTGTCATCTGAACTTCTCTTGAAAGAGATCTAATGTTGCAATTGAAAAACTCCTTAGCAAGCTCAAGGAATTCTAAGTCGTATTTATCCTCAAACTGTCTTAGAGTTAGAGTTTTTTTTCCGGTTTTAACCTCGATAGCCCCTTCTCTCCAATAGAGGTGTTTAGCTAGATTGGGGATATCTGATTTGTTGTGGTCAGCATACTTTTCCCTAATATCCTTGTGTACTATTCTGTCGAGTGAAGTAGAACAGATTTCAATCTTTCTGTATTGACCTGACTGGAACCCTGACGCGGGAAGAAGTGACATTCTGAATTGAAGGAATTCAGCTTGGTCCATACCATCGACCATTATGTTGAAACTATGAGTAAGAGCTTCGAAATATCTGTTTATTCGCCTCACTCTCTCGTGCAGAAATTCAGTGTTTACGCTACCTTTTTCCGACTCAATTTTAAGCCTTTTAAATTCATTCATGCTGAGCTTGAAGTAAAGCTCAGTAATCTGGTGATAGATTATGAAAATCTCCTCATCAGGGAAGGGGGTCTTAGGCTGCTGTAGTGTGAGTAGAGTATCAAGGTTGATATAGTCCCAGTAAGTGAGGAAGTCAGCGTATAGTAGGCCGTCGAGATACGATGCAAGGTCTTGGCCTACAGAAGAGTATTTCTCCTGTAAAAGCTGAATCTTCTCAATTATCTCTGGGCTTAAATCCGTCTTAGTATGCATATGTGCAAGTTCGGAAAACCTAGTTGGTTTTCACTGTTGCAATGCACTTTAATTCAATAGCGATGGGAGTGGGAAGGCAATTTATTTCCACTGTAGTTCTACAAGGTCTGTTCTCTGAAGAGCTAGGAAAATACTCAGCGTAAATCGTGTTGAAAGTTTTGAAGTCTCTTTTCATATTTACAAGGAACACAGTAATATCAACTAATTCGTTCCAGCTACTGTCGCTTGCCTCAAGAATGGCTTTAACGTTCGCAAAAACCGCGTGCACCTGAGCAGAAAAATCGAATTTAACAACTTCACCATTTTCATTAATCTCAAGGCCTGGCACCCTGCTATCTCCATCTCCAGAGCCTGCCACCCTTGGGCCTACTCCACTTAAAAACAACAATTCTCCCACCCTGCGTGCGTGTGGGTATGATCCTACTGGCTTAGGAGCCGACGAAGTTGAAATGCTATCACTCATGCCCCAAAGCTAATGCCTTTCGTACCTTGCATGCATGCGTTATCAAAAATTACCTTCATCGCTTTACGTGCGAAACAGAAAATCATTTGTAGATGCTATGGAAAACAAGGGGTTAGCCCTGTTTTTTTCTAATGACATTTATCCGACTAGTGCTGACGGTACTCTGCCGTTTAAGCAGTCGGCTGACGCATTCTATATGTCTGGAGTGGATCAAGAAGAAACAATTCTTCTATTATTCCCTGGAGCACATGCTGAAGCAGATAGGGAAATTTTATTCTCACTTGAAACTAGTGAGGAGCTTGCGATTTGGCATGGTGCCAAGCTCACTAAAGCGGAGGTTACAGACCAAACAGGCATTAAAAACGTTCAATGGCTTAGCACGTTTGAGTCTACTCTTCACAGGCTTATGTCTGAGGCTGAGGTATTGTACTTAAACGACAACCAGCACACTAGAGCTAACTCTCCTGTTGAAACAAGGGAGATTAGAGAAAACGCGCGCATCAAGGCGAAATACCCAAACCATAGAGTTGAAAGGTCTGCACCTATTCTTCATAAAATTAGATCAATAAAAGCTGACGAAGAAATTGTGCAGATGCAACGCGCTTGTGACATCACTAAGGCAGGATTCGATAGAGTTCTTCAGTTTGTTAAGCCTGGCGTGATGGAATATGAAATTGAAGCAGAATTTATGCATGAGTTCTTGCGCCATGGGTCGAGAGGGTTCGCATATACGCCTATCATTGGATCTGGATTTAACGCTTGTGTGCTTCACTACATTGAAAATCAAAGCGAGTGTAAAGCTGGCGATGTTATTTTGATGGATGTTGGTGCTGAGTACGGCAACTACGCTGCAGATATGACTCGTTGCATCCCTGTTAGCGGAAGATTCACAGATCGTCAGAAAGCAGTTTACAACTCTGTTTACTGTGTTATGCAAGAAGCTATGAAACTTCTAAAGCCAGGAGTTAGTCTTCACGAATACCACAAGGAAGTAGGCGAGTTGATGACCAAGCAACTCCTTGATCTTAAGCTAATCGACAATCATGACGTGGCAAAGCAGAATCCTTCATGGCCAGCTTATAAAAAGTACTTTATGCACGGTACTTCTCATTTTATAGGATTGGATGTGCACGATGTAGGGCTTTGGCATGAGCCGATAGCAGAAGGAAATGTATTCACTGTTGAACCAGGGATTTACATCAGAGAAGAGAACCTAGGAATTAGACTTGAAAACGACATTGTAATCAAGAAAGATGGTTTCCACGATTTAATGAGCCAAATTCCGTTGAAGGCTGATGCAATTGAGGACGCAATGAACCCATAAATTTCATACCTTGTTGACCATAACACACAGTCAGCAAGAAAATGAAATTGAAGTTTACGACAGTCTTATTCTTAGCCCTAATCACAACCTTTTTAGCTAAGGCCCAGTTCACTGGGTTTACTGCAGAGCTAGACACTGTCTTTTTTGGAGCGAACACCCCTGATACGGATGATCCGTTTGACCCAGAAGGCAATCTAGAATTCTACGGAGCATATAAGATTTATGCAAACTTTACTAATCCTATGGATGCATTGAGTGCAGTTTACTCAGATGTTGAATCACTAGGAACTCCGTCTATGTACATCGACGCTCCATGTGGATGTCACAATCCAGTTGAAGGATCTTACATTATGGATGCCTCTAACCCATCTTCTATTTGGATGGGGCCATTCCTTGATTGGGAGTACGACACTTATATGACGATAGGAATGCCAAGTTCAGACGCCCCAGGCTCACTACCTCAGGGCGTAGGAATACCAGCTGATGGGTCTAACATCTGTTCAGACATTATCACCAACGGTTCACTCTTCAGCGTAGGAATGCCACAAAACTCGGTAGCTGGTGCTGATCTAAAAGTTCTTGTTGCTCAGGTAACTACTTGCGGACATTTTTCATTCAGTGCTTGTGTTCAGGTGTTTATCGACGGAGACCAGGAGCAGATTCAATACACCTGCCCAGGGGTTCTTGAGGTAATGCATGTATACGAGGATGGAGTATGTGTTAATGATGCTGATGGAGACGGAATTTGTGATGAGTTTGAGGTGATAGGATGCATGGAGGAAGATGCTTGTAACTACGACCTAGAAGCCACAGATAACACAGGAGGATGTGATTACAGCTGTTATGGTTGTACAGATGAATTTTCTTGTAATTACAACGACGAGGCTACACTGGATGATGGAACATGTGAGTACACTTCTTGTGCTGGATGTACTGACCCTGTAGCTTGTAATTTCAACGTTACAGCTTGGCTAGAGGACGGAACATGTGAGTACACATCGTGCGCAGGCTGCATTATTCCTGAAGCTTGTAACTACCAAGAAGAGATGACTATTGACGATGGGTCTTGTATCCTACCTGGCGATCCATGTGACGATGGCGAAGAGTACACATACGACGACTTTATACAAG
>MDTA01048873.1_pt1 | contig 39012 bp, 52 predicted proteins | sample 811151 | NCBI WGS metagenome assembly MDTA01 (sample SAMN05326648, study PRJNA326480) | marine metagenome | isolation source: seawater | place: Indian Ocean: South | collected 2010
CCCGCCTGAATCCCCGCCCGAATCCCCGCCTGAACCCCCGCCCGAATCTCCGCCTGAATCCCCGCCTGAACCCCCGCCCGAATCTCCGCCCGAATCTCCGCCTGAACCCCCGCCTGAATCCCCGCCTGAATCCCCGCCTGAACCCGCGCAGCCGCCAACAGATTCCTCCAATAATATTATTATAAATTCCGTAATCGATTTACCAGTTTAATCTAATATATATGTATATATATGACTGAATCATTTAAATTTATTGGTTCTGCATTTGCTGCTTTTGTATCTAATCTTGTTTTTTTAGGAACCGCCTATTTTTTAGATAAAATTATAGCAAGTTCTGTATCTACATTTCTTTCTCTTATACTCTCAACCATTGCAAACTTCTACCTACAACAATCTGTTTTTGGTGGTAATCCTACTAACCAGAAAACCGAAATGGGCAAATTTTTTACTGTTGCTATACTTAATAATACTATTATATTACTCTTATCTAACTACCTAATATCTAAAAAAAATTACTACATCAAATATCTACCTAAAAATCTTAGAACTCAATATAACACCGCTGCTAGAACATTCGCCGGCGCTTTATCATTTGTTGTTATTGCTTATCCTTTGAGAAGATATTGGGTATTTACATCCGTTAAACTTTAAAATCGTACAATATATAAAATAAAAACGATTAAAAAGTATTTCAATATTTTACCTATATATACTAAATATTTAATAATCGCTGAAACTTTGTTTAAAATAATGATGATATATATATTATAATGGACTATGGAGATGGAGATAATACCTGGAAATTCCCCAATTGGGGTTCCCTCAACAGGGGTTTGGGGGCGCATCCCCTGACTATAATATGACCTATACTCTAAAACAGACATCCTACAAGATCAGACCGCGCTTAAATCCTATTATTCTACTTTAATTCATAAGTATTTTAAAAATGATTATTTGTTTATCTAATCAGGGGCTGCGCCCCTGAACCCCCATCACGGAATAATTTATATATATATATGTATATATAAATGTATATTGATTGTATTTCTAAAATTCGAATGTATATTATATTTGTAAATAAATATTTAGACATTTTAAATAAAGCTAAACAAGATGGTGCGACGGAACAACAAATCGGGGGGGTGCCGCCGGTGGCGATTGCTTTGGGGATTTTTGTGGTTTATTGTCTACGTGGTATTGTACATGGTATTCACAGCCATAATAAAATATGGAAAAATGCCTATTTAGATGCAGCAATCTTTGACTACGCGACAAAATCCGTCAAGTGGTCAAAAACGACCCCCCAACAGTACCAGGGTCAATATGTGGATATGTCTATCATACCGCGCGCGGTGGTTGACTGTACTCAGTGGCAAAAGGGGTGTGAATTTTGCGGTTGGAAGATGAAGTTCTGCATGTGCAACATGACGCACAGAGCAAGCCAAATGAGGAGCCTGGAGAACTTCAGCCGCAATGGACCTGGTCCGTTCCGGAATATCGGGAGGTACTGCTTCTTCGGCATTGGGAACAATAATAGTGATTATGATATTGAGTGGGAGACGGAGAAAGACTGTAACCGTCTATTAAGAAATAAAAGGACTACACCTGAAGTTGAGGTGGATCAGGCGAAAAAAAGATTGGAGAGTGGGTACGAAGTGGAGGGGTATAACACGCCGCTCACGATTAAGGGTATTCGTGATAATATAATAAAAGAGTTTGGCGATGAGGACCCGCCTGAAGGCCACCCTTTGGTGAATGCGACATATCAGTCGGACGCGGACTATAAGCTCGTATATAAAGAAAAAGAGAATGTGGATATAGTACAAAAACAAATTTCCAAAGAGATGTGGTGGGAAAACGTGTTCAATCGCATGGAGGATAGAGTAGTCAAGTTAGAAACGAAGTTAAGGAAGGAGGTGATTCCTAAGTGGGAGGATCGCGTAAATAAAGCGCAGAATCTCGCACTCAGAACGTGGATTCGTGGTGGTGGCGACAGTGGTGGCGACAATGGCGATTTAATGGCTATATTCGAGCTTATACACACTGAATATGAAAATAATAATAATTTTGATATTACTGAGTTATCTGAAACTATTTATGAAGAATATCCTAATTTGTGTGATACTTTTTTTAATTGGAAGGAGGGAACAGCCCTAGACTATGTAACTAAATGGATTAATGTAAATAAAGAAAGTATTTCAAATGCAGATGATATCGTCTCGTTACTATCTGACGCTAGTGCTAATCCTGATAATATTAATATAAAGGATATACTGGAGAAAATTATTCCGGAATCATTACCAAATAGAATTGTGATCTTAGAAAATATAAGTTCATTTTATGAGGATGAAACGAGGAACCCCGAATCGGAAGGAGAATCAGGTGAGACGAATAGAAGTGCCATTCAAGATCTTAAGGCAGAACTGGAAGCGGTGCGCGCACAACAGGAGGAGACGGAGAAGGTACAGGCGGAGACGAAGAGGCTGCTGTCGAGTGGTCCAAAGAAAGGTGGTAGTCGCCGCATAAAATTAACCCGTCGTCGCAGAAAAAGGAAGGCAAAAAAATCCCAGAGAAAACTCCGGAAAAGAACTCGTCGTCGCAGAAAAGGGAAGGCAAAAAAATCACGCGCGAAACGCAGGAGAACACGGCGCTAATCAGGGGCTGCGCCCCCGAACCCCCACTTGGGGAGGATTTTCCGTGTATAGTGCTTTTTTTTCAGTAGTTTTACCCGAAAGGGGGTTCGGGGTCTCCCCGAAAGGGGGTTCGGGGGTTTCCCCCGATTTCAGTTCAAAAGTTACGATGCAAAGGTATCACAAAGGTCGATATTACTGTTCCATCTTGAATTATTTTAGTTTTGGTAGGGAAAGTTGGAGAGATTTATCGGGGGCTACGCCCCCGAACCCCCTATTAAGGAGGTTCTCCCCTATTTAATCTTACGTTATATTATAATGGGTAAATTTAGAAAAAGAACACAGAGAAAAATAAAAGGGGGGTATGCGGCTCCTCCAAAAAGTGGTCGAAAGAAGTTGCGTCGCAGAAAAACGAAACGAAGGGGTGGAAGAAATAGAAAATCCATCGCAAAAAGCAGGAGAAAACGGAGAAAAAAAGGCGGGATGTTTTCAAAAGCCTCTAGGTTTCCAGTCCCTAACTTTCAAAAGAAAAAAAAAATATTCACTATCAGCAGGCTTGAAGAAACAACCGAGATTACGCAGCAACAAAAAAAATGGAAGGTTCTTACGATAGCGACGGGGGTGGTGTGGATGGCCGCCTGTGTGACCGCGTTTACCCCGGCTGCCCCCCTTTTTCCTCCTATGGCTCTTGCTTACTGTGCTATTGGAGCTTTTGGCGGGTTAGCTGCGAGTCTACCGAGGCTTATAGAGTCGGATATAATTATGAATGACATGCGACATACTATTAGACAATATGCCGCAGATGCAGGGATTGAAGAAAAAAAAAAACAAGACCTATTTGTAGATCAAATTTTAGAACTTTATCAACATTTACAGAATGAACTCGAAAAAAACCTAAATATAAATGAGCTAATCGATGAACTGGATGACACAAAAATGGATCAAATTTCGAGTAACATTAAAGATGTTTTGGAGAAACTGCTTAAATCAAACAAATTAAAAGAACTGTTTAAACAAGGAGCGAAAAAGGGATTACATATTAATAAATTAAAAGGACAAATTACTGAATTTATTTCTAATGATACATCAGGTATAAAAGAAAAAATCAACCTCGTGATTCGTGGTCTGGAACCTACTGACCCCGTTATCGCAAACGTGATTAGTGGTAAAATGGATGATGAATTCATATCTAATTTTGAAAAATTAATATCCAATGAGGAATTTATATCCAAACCCGCTGAAAAAGATGATACGGCTTCGGCGATTGAGATAGCCGATATAGAGATAGCGATAACGAATCTGAATACGAATATTCGGGAGGAAACGATTAACAGGTTTGATCTTAAGCCGGATTCTACAGAAAGGAGAGATAGTGATGACCGTATTTCTGCCTTGGAGCAAAAACGCAATGCTCTCCTGGAAATGAAACGCAAAATCCTCGAAAAATCAAATTAAGGGAGGTTTACGCAAGTGGTGCTTTTTTTTCAGTTCAAAAGTTACGATGTAAAGGTATCACAAAGGTCGATATTACTGTTCCATCTTGAATCATTTTAGTTTTGGTAAGGAAAGTTGGAGAGATTTATCGGGGGCTACGCCCCCGAACCCCCTATTAAGGAAGTTTAACCCCGAGTGGTGGGGTCGGGGGTATCTCCCGATTCTCAAGTTCTAATATCCTTTTCTCTGCCTCCTTTAGAGCATATATTACAGCCTCTCTCATCTCAATATTGTTACGTAACTTCAATATTTCATCCAATTTTAATGGTTTATCTGGAATTTCTTTTTATTTTATTTTGCTTACGATTTTAATTTAAATACTTTTGGCATAATTATAGAAGTCCTTATGAAACTCTTTCTATTTGTCTCTATATGCCTACCATTATCTAAAGCATTTATACATAATCACAACGGATTTCGTCAAGTTGCCTACACCTACCGAGAGCCTACCGATATACCACGAAAACGTTACATCATTGATATTGATGGAACCATTTGTTCCAAAACCAACAGCGAATATAAAAAAAGCAAACCAAATTATGAACATATTGATATATTCAATCGATTATATGAAAAAGGATTTGAAGTGCATTATTGGACAGCACGTGGCGCTTTATCTGGTAAAAATTGGGATAAATTTACGGTGCAACAACTCGAATCATGGAATGTTAAATACGATTCCATCAATATGGGCAAACCCCATTACGATGTGTGGGTGGATGACAAAGCAATCAATGCTAAAGTTTTTTGTGATTGAGGAAGTTTATGAGATAGTGCTTTTTTTTCAGTTCAAAAGTTACGATGCAAAGGTATCACAAAGGTCGATATTACTGTTCCATCTTGAATCATTTTTGTTTTGGTAAGGAAAGTTGGAGAGATTTATCAGGGACTACGCCCCCGAACCCCCTATTAAGGAAGTTCAAACCCTTCAAATTTACATAATATAATATATATTTTATTTATTATATTATAGTGCAATCTTGCTGTGATTTACGTGAGATTTACGCGTGATAGTGTGCGAACTTGCTGTTAGGGGTTCGGGGTTTCCCCGAGATAGTGTGCAATCTTGCCGGGATAGTGTGTAATCTTGCCGGGATTGGCGTGGGGCTATCCCGTGCGGAGTGCCTTTTTTTCAGTATAGTGTTATACTGTGTGACCTACCATGATAGTGTGCGAACTAACCCCGCGCCAGTTTACCCGCCCATTTAACTACCAATCCCTAGTTAAATTACTAACATAGTGCACACTACCCTATATAAGGCTAACTCAGAAATGAGTGAGATAATGAGAAATGAGTAGGTAAATCAATAGGGGGTATATCCCCGCTATTACCGTGATAACTAGCGCTAAGATACTGTGTTCATCCCCGCTAAGATACCGTGCTAACTAGCGCACCCCATCCTAGTATATAAACTAGGAATTACTAATAAAGTTAACCCCCGCTAATACCGTGCTAACTAGCGCGAAGATACCGTGCTAACTAGCGCCCCCATGCTAGTATATAAACTAGGGATTACTAGTCTATACACACTATTAACTAGGGATTACTAGTAGGATTAACTAGTATAGTATATAATCCCTGTATAAGGCTAACTCAGAAATGAGTGAGATAATGAGAAATGAGTAAGGAAACCCTATCGGGGGAAACCCCCGAAACCCCCTTGCCAGGATTCAAATACTTAATCCCGGATAATCCCGCGCTTATTCGTGGGAGAATCTCTCCAAGATCTTATGAAGAAACTTTTATTAAAAGTGTTCCACCTAAAGGTGCATCAAAGGTAGATCATGAAGTGATTCATTTTCCTTTTTAGTTTTGAGAAGAAAAGTTGGAGAGATTATCGGGGGGAACCCCCGAACCCCCTCCTGGGATTCAAATACTTAATCGGGGGTAAATCTGCGCGCGTATCTTGTGTAATCCCCGCGCGTATCTTGTGTAATCCCCGCGCGTATCTTGTGTAATATACCCGCTATTATAGTGTATTAACTAGGAATCCCTAGTCATTTGTGCGTATGTACTAGGGATTACTACTAGGATTAACTAGTATAGTATATAACCCCCTATATAAGGCTAACTCAGAAATGAGTGAGATAATGAGAAATGAGTTAGGAACCTCCTATCCCCTCCGGGGATTCAAATACTTAATCCTGCGCTTATTCGTGGGAGAATCTCTCCAAGATCTTATGAAGAAACTTTTTTTAAAACTCTTCCACCCAAAGGTATATCAAAGGTAGATCATGAGGTGATTCCTTTTTTCTTTTTAGTTTATCGGGGGATACCCCCGAACCCCCTTCTCGGGGGATACCCCCGAACCCCCTCCTCGGGGGATACCCCCGAACCCCCTCCTGGGATTCAAATACTTAATCGGGGGTAAATCCGCGTGCGTATCTTGTGTAATCCGCGCGCGTATCTTGTGTAATCCCCGCGCCATTATAGTATATTAACTAGGAATCCCTAGTCATTTGTGCGTATATACTAGAGATTACTATTAGGATTAACTAGTATAGTATATAACCCCTATCGGGGGAAACCCCCGAACCCCCTTGTCGGGGATACCCCGAACCCCCTATCGGGGGAAACCCCCGAACCCCCTATCGGGGGAAACCCCCGAACCCCCTTGTCGGGTAAATCTCTCCAGGATCTTATGAAGAAACTTTTTTTAAAACTCTTCCACCCAAAGGTAGTTCATGAGGTGATTCCTTTTTTCTTTTTAGTTTATCGGGGGATACCCCCAAACCCCCTTCTCGGGGGATACCCCCAAACCCCCTTCTCGGGGGATACCCCCGAACCCCCTTCTCGGGATTTTATTACTGTAAAAAAAAATAAATATTCGTTATAAAGTTATTATTTTATAGTCATTTCATTTTAAAAATAAATTACAGATGACGTATCCGGATCCCAATTTGCAACGTGTGTTTCACTATCGGGGTCGTATAATTCATTTGCATCAGTTTTAAAATACTTAATTCCATTGTGTATAATTTCAACTCCTTCGATTTCAACGCAATCTTCTTCATCATCATCGTCATCGTCATCATCACTGTGACTTTCGTCGTCGTTTTCATTTTGTATATTTTGAGAAGTGTCTTTATTTTCATTTGTGCTATTCGTATTATTGACAGGCGCTACTATCTTCTTAACAGGTGAAGTATTCGTGATTTCTTTTTGGGGTGATTTATCCAGAAGAATGTTTCCTAACAACCCACTGTTATTTTCAATAACAACGGCTTTCTTAGGTCGACCTCTTTTCTTCTTAACAGCGTCATCTTCACTGGAACTGTCATTCACGGCGATAGTTTGTTCTTTTTTTGGTCGACCACGAGGTTTTTTCACAACCATGAACATTTGTTCTGGAATTGTAACACCGATTTCTTTAGCGTAAGCCAGGACAACATCCTTTGATATTTTCTTTTTCTCCAAAATATTGCCATAAGGAATCACAGGTTTACCATTTGTTCCAACGAATCCATCTTTCATTCTATCATGAATAGTACCGTGCGGAAATTCGCCGTGTTCTGCTTTTTTCTGTTCACAAAAGTCGCAATATTTTGTATCTTTTACTTCATTTTCACATTGTGTATAAAGTCCTAAATTATATGACAGTCCACTGCAACACCTGTCGTTGGGTTTTCCCAGCCACGGAAGTGGAATTCGCCGTGCGCGACCTTTTCGCGCAGGCTTATTTTCTTTTATCTTTTGACATGGACCTTTATCTTCCCTTGTTTTTTCACCGACAAGAAATTCAAAGGCCTCGTCGGGGTTAAAATTATATTTCAAAGCAAGTTCATTTACAATTAGAGAGATTGCACGGTTGGCCTTTTGGACAGAAGACATTGTTGTGATGTTATTCTCACAATCACTTCATTTTATTTCAATTTTTTAAAACGGTAAAAAAGGGCCGCATTAATTTATATATCGGAGAAAGTATTTTAAATCATCTCTCCAAAATATAGAATATGTCACAAAAGAAAAATGAAATTATTCCATGGGTAGAAAAGTACCGACCCACATGTTTTGAAGATATTGTGCTTGACAGTATGAACAAACACATACTAAATAATATTATAGAATTGAATTACTTTCCAAACCTTTTATTTTACGGTCCTCCGGGTACAGGTAAAACAACAACAATTATAAACTTAATTAATTTATATCAGGAAAAATACAAGCAAAAAAAGAAGGAATTGGTGATTCATTTGAATGCTTCAGATGAACGCGGGATTGATGTCATCAGAAACCAGATAAATAATTTTGTCAACTCAAAAGGTTTATTTACGGACGGAACAAAATTTATCATATTAGACGAGGTGGATTACATGACAAAGAATGCACAGCAAGCATTGAAGCATCTTTTACAAATATATACGAAAAATGTTAAGTTTTGTCTAATATGTAACTACATAAGTAAAATAGATTCACCTTTACAGAATGAATTTGTAAAATTAAGATTTGATAAGTTACCAAATTCTAAAATATTAGAATTTATAAACAAAGTAAATGTTGGAGAGAAATTGAATTTACAAAAGGAAGTTCTTGTAAATATTCAGCAAAATTTCGTATCGGATATTCGAGCCATGATAAATTACATGCAAACAAATCAAGATAATATTAATAATAATTACATCATAAGCAATGATAATTTTTCAGTACTATTTAAAAAATTAAATAAAAATGAAACAGAAATAAAAAAATACATAAATATCTTATCAAAGGACTATAATTTAGATAAGAAAAGTATTCTCAAGAAATTCTTAAATTACATCATAGAAGAGAAACTAGAAATAATAGATACTACTTTTTTATATTTTGTTGAAGATATAATGCATGATATAACATTAGAAACTGATTTATTTATAGATGGAACAATAATGAATTTGAAAAAATTAATTTGATATTTCATAATATTTTTCCATTCTTTTAAATATCTTACTAATAAATTTGTCTTTAGGACTAGATTTTGTAGGGTCAAAGGGTAAACTAGAAAGAGAACATTCAGTTTTTTCCGTTTCAGTGTAAGCTGGTTTAGTTTCAGGGTTGTTATAAACGGATGTTTTATCATAATTCGAAGAAATCAATTCCATCTTGAGCATAATTTATATATTTAATAAGAAAAATAAATTGAAGTGTATTTAAAGACATTTAATATATTAATAAATGGACTTAGAAGAAGAATGGGAATCATTCTGTATTGATGAAAATAATACAAGTACAATAGAATATAACGAAGAGCAACTAAGCAAAGAAGAAATTCCTAAATGTAGTGATATTTATATATCGACAAAAACAAACATCATATATTTATCCAAAAATATAGATTTAAAAAAATGTTTTTGGAAAATTCCAATTATAGATTATTATTTACCAATAGAAGGCGTCTTAAAAAAACAAATAAAATATAATTTACAAGATAAAGATGAATATAGCACTATCAATGAAAATTTAAAACATGAAAAAATAGTGGAAAATTATTCTATTTCTAAAAATAAAACAAATAATAAATTTGAAGACGTTAGAAAAATAAGTGTAGGTTTATGTAAGAAAGATATCGTATCACACAAAAAAAAGAAAAAAAGTGCCTTTTACAATTGTTTTGTTTTGATTATAAGATTAAAAATAAAAGACCAATTCAAAGAAGCACACGTAAAAGTATTTAATACCGGAAAACTGGAGATTCCAGGAATACAAAACGATGAATTTATGTGGAATGTAATAAATAAATTATTACATATATTAAACTCCTCATGCTCTTTAAATGTCACGATCATGAAAGATACATGTGATACCGTTTTAATAAATTCCAATTTTAAATGTGGATATTTTATAAATCGTGAAAAATTATTTGATTTACTAAAATATAAATATAAGTTGCACACATCATACGATCCCTGTTCTTATCCGGGAATAATGAATAAATTTTGGTATAATCACGGCGAAAAAGAACAAACTGGTTTGCAAAAAAGCAAAAACGCCTGCAACGTATCATTTATGATATTTAGAACAGGAAGTGTTTTGATTGTGGGTAAATGCAATGAAAAAATACTGAATGTAATATACACATTTCTAAAAAAAATATTTCACGAGGAATATCACAATATTTATCATGAAACGCCAATAGAAATGGAAAAACAAAACAAAATAAAAAGGAAAAAATATACAACTATAACAGTATCAAAGTGAAGCAAACTTCATAGGATTTTGTAAAAAATCTTCTATTTCGCTAATACTATTAATATTTTCTATCATTCGTTCCTCATTTAAATCGACTTCACATTTTAACTTTTTAGTTAGTAATATAACATTATTTATAATATCATGAAAAGAAACATCATACGTCATTAATTTTTTAAGTGCAGTAGTTATTATATTCAGTTTTTTGTAGTAAAAATAAATACCGTCATTATTATTCTTTACGGTATCTAACACTTTACTTATATTCAAGATTATTTCATTTTTATCTATAATATCTTGTTCCAAAACAAAGAACACAAAAGTATTTAAATAATCTATAACTATTTCCATAAATTTAACAATTACATTTTCATTTTCATTTAAAGAGTGCTTTTTCTTTATCTCCGTATTTATATCGAATATCGTTTTTTTATATACAAAAATTACAGCATCTTTAGAAGACAACTGTAAAAAACCTTGATTATCATCTCCAATCTGCTGTATAAATTCTACATAATATAATATGGATTGTTTTGAATGATGATATGTGAGTTCTATATTTTTCGTGTACAACAAAATAAAGTAAAATACATTACATATACAATGTAACCCTTTTAATAAAATACAAGTATTATCTTTAGAGATATTGATTATCTCATCAAAATGACTAATATATTCTATTGTAATTTCGTGCAATTTAGAAAAAATCGTGTAAGCCGTTTCATCTAATAAAGAATTATAATTATCTATGTTTGAAATATTGTCTAACATATAACTATTATTATTATTATTATTTTAAATTAATAAGTATTTAAAGAAATAAAAAAAAATGTAATATAAATGGCCGAGCTTGAGAAAAAAGAATCGTCTCTTCGATTACCTTCTAGTTTAACTTTACAACACGCCGCAAAACTTGGTGTTGTAGAAGACAGACCTATTATGCTGGACTACTGGGCCGCCTCTTTAGAGAAAAAGATTGTTATTGGTGTAAAAGACGACAATGAAAAATTGCTTGTTAAGAGCGAGGATGAATACACCAGTCCTATTAGTAGAATATTTAAGGTGGAAGGTGAGTACATTATTCTAACGGAAAATTCACTATACATTGTCGATGTGAATTGCCCAACAAGAAGAATATCTTAATTATAGGTATAAAAATAATATACATATAATTTAAATTATATAAGATATAACTATCGTGATTAATAGTGTATATATAAAAAGGTCGCCAAATTGTTCCTCATCTCTTTTACTTGGATAATTTTTACTTATAAGAATATTGTATGAATAAGTATTATAAAAGTAATAATAAATAATATATAGAACAAATACACCTAGAATTACATCCGGCGAAAAAAATCCTGTATTAGAAGCTATAAAATAAAATAATAATATCCATTTTAAGGATGGATCGGGCATAAAAGTAGCATATAGAAACTTTGAAAATTTTTTCAAATACATAAAAATAATCATGGGGGTATAAATAATAAAAAATACAACTATTGGAAAAATAAATGCGTATGATATAACTAAAATATCTATCATATGTATATATATAGCATAATATTAAATTAGTAGGTTTAATCGGTGTAAAATAAATGACAAATGTCCTTGTGGCGCAATGGATAGCGCGTGTGACTTCTAATCACGAGGTTCTGGGTTCGAGTCCCAGTAAGGACTTATAATATTTCTTTCAACTTGGATATATTTTCATCGGTTATTTTCTCTGGAAATAATATCTTAAATTTAATAATTAGATTTCCCAATGAATTACCTCTAACAAATCCCATTTTAGGAATACGTTTTTCCTCGTCAGGACCTATAATATTTCCACTGTTATTGTTAATATTATAGTTATTTCCATTCAAATGCGATAATTCAAAAGAGAACCCACATAGTGCTTCTTTTAATGTTATATTTTTGTAATATATTAGATCAAGACCATTTCTTTGAAAAGAATCATGTTTAATAATCTCTATTCTAATTTTAACATCTCCTCTTAAATCGCCCTTAGATATAACATTTCCTTTTTTTTTAATTTCAAAAATTTCATCATGGTCAACACCTTTTGGTATATCTAAATAAACAGTTTCCTGTTCTTCAACCTTTGACATTTCAGAATACATTACCCATCTATTTATTTTAATGGGAATATTACATCCAGTATACGCATTTTCAAAAGATATGTTTACTGTTTGAAAAATTGGTTCGGGTTTAATTGGTTTATTTTTTTTAAAGGGAAAGGAAGATTTTCCTATATTTGTAAAAATTTTAGCACATCCCCCCGGTATAGGTATATCACAGGAATCTCCATCTGTGTTATGAATATCAAATAAGATATCAAATATATCATTTGGATTTATTGGACCAAAACCAGATGTTCCAGAAAAATGATTCATATCCATATTCATACTCATAAACGGATTTTTTATAGTTAAATCATACATTTTTCGTTTTTCTGGATCACCTAGAATATCATAGGCTTCATTTAAGCGTTTGAATTTATCAGTTGACTCTTCACTGTTATTATTTTTATCAGGATGCCATTTCATACATAGTTTTCGATAAGATTTTTTAATAGATTCTTGATCGGCCCGTTCATCAACATCTAATTCCTCATAATAATTCATTCTAATAGATATTAATAACAAAAACTTAAATACTTATTAACTAATTATTTATTATGGATGATTCGATTATGATAAAATATAAACCCAAAACATTTGACGAACTTTACATGGACAACAATTTAAAAAATATAATTAACACGCTCATACAATTAGAACTTCTAAATATATTAATTATTGGAAACTCTGGTTCTGGAAAGAGTACATTGATATCTATAATTGTAGGGAACTACTATGATAGCAATGAAATCAAAAATAATGTTATGTATATCAATAATTTAAATGAGCAAGGTATTCAATATTTTAGAACCGAGGTAAAAACATTTTGTCAAACAACCAAATCGACTAAAAAAAAGACAATTATCATAGATGATATTGATTTAATTAATGAACAAAGTCAACAGGTTTTTAGAAATTGTATAGATAAATACAAAAATAACGTGCAATTTATATGTTCATGTACAAACAAGCAAAAGGTGATAGAAAGTATACAATCTAGACTTGATACAATAAAAATAAATAGTATCACTACAAATTGTCTAAATAAAATACTAGAAAAAATATGTATAAACGAAAAATTTAATATAGAGGAAAATGCAAAAAAACAACTAATTAATTATTCAAACTACTCTATAAGAATATTAATAAATTACTTAGAAAAGATAAAACTAATAAATAAACCCATAGATGTAGAAGACATTAAAGTAATATGTACAAACATATGCGAAGAAGACTTTGATAAATATACAGAATTATGTATGAAAGGTGATTTACATAATGCTATAACTGCTATATATGGTTTACTAAAAAGAGGATTTTCAGTAATGGATTTATTGGACGGATATTTTACTTATATAAAATTCTCAAAAATTTTAAATGAGAATCAAAAATATATGGTGATAAAACTTTTGTGTAAATACATAACTATATTTCATAATATACACGAAGATGAAATAGAATTATCTTTATTTACAAATAATGTAATTAATATATTGAATAATAATATATGACAAATCAACTATTTAAATCAAATCCACCAAATTCATTGCTTTTCGATCTTTTAGACAAGATATATTTATTTAAAAATGATAATCATTTCGTTATCAACGATACTTCTTTTAAAAAATCTATATATTTAGATTTATTGTCTCCTTTTTGTGAGGAACTGAAAGAATATTATCATGCATCAAAAACGTTTTATGTTGACCGCGAATTAAACTATTCAAAATTTATAACAATTATTAGACAAATTTGTAAAAAAAATGGTATTGCAATATCATCCAAAATAAAATACGATAAATCAAAATACTGTATTAATTATTTTATATATAAAAATTAGAATTACTTAATACAAAATACTTAGATAATATAATATCACTATCGAATATTTCTGATTCTGTAATGTTGCAAAACCAGTTAAACGAATTTCTTTTCAAAAGTTCATCATGATTTATATATATACCGAACATAGGATTTTGGAATGAAATGTAATCTCTCGAGAAGAGATTTTCAAGTTCTACGGCTTTTAAATCGCTGTCTTTTATTCCTATAGAACCGCCATCCACAACATTAAGTTTTGATTTGTAATTTAAGTCCATTAAAAATTTTTCATTCATTCCTACTATATTTGATGTGTTTGTGTTATCATTTGATATTAGATGCTCTTGATGGCTTACCATTTCACATACAATCGAATTTTCTTTATTGCACCCGAAAAAATCAAGACCGGGAATAAATGTCAATTGATTAAGAGTTCTATTCTGTTTTTCTATTACAAATGGTAAATTATTAGTACATCCATTTTGCATCAATTGTTTCAGTGATTTTAAACAAAGGAAAGACGACGGTACAAACATTCCGCCATAGTATTTCAATAATTTTAATTTCGCTAGAAGTCTAACCTTCTCCTTTAAAGGAGAACCTATTATTTCTAGATTATGCTGCCACTCTGGTATAAGTTTTTTGAATGAACTGTCATCAATCATACATATTTTAAAATCTTTGCCACAGTTCCGTATTATACTAGATATAGTCAATTGCACGTAAGATAAATTTAAATCCTTACTATTTCTCGAATAAAAGGACTTCCATTCTCTTGCATTTATCTTATATGGCACATGTATCCACAATATGGGTAAAGAAGAATTTGCTATATCTGTATCATTTAACAAATAGTTTCTAATTAATTTAGCATGTTTCATTTCATCATTTAGATCATATTTTTCTATAAATTTATTATAAAAATATCCAAGTACTAATGCAATTATAAAAATATACACCCTATTAAGTATAAGTTCAATCATATATATATATAAAATATATTTATTAATTTGATAATCTGTTAAATTGTTTTGAAATTACTTGATTTATTTTTCTAGACTCTTCAGACTGCTTTGCTAATCTAAATGCAATATTTGAATTTAATTTCATATTTTTTTCTTGTTGTTGTTTTAAAAAATCACCGACTTCCGTATTATTCATAGGATTTGTATTTTGTATATTTCTTGCCTGTTTCAAATCAAATACACTATTGTATTTGGTTCTGCGTTCATAATCTTCATCAGATACAGGAACAACTGTTTCGACATGTGCGCGTTTTAAATCTTCATATGGTAATTTACTAAATATATCCGATGAATAATAAGTGGGCCGGTTTCTTGTTAAATCATAATTTGAAGATGATTCCAATGGCTCAAAATCACTATGAACTACTAAATTTCTAGCTTCCCGCTTCTTTTCTTCAATAACACTATTCATCTGCGAAACGTTCTTGGCCGAATAAGTATTTAAATTTTCACTACCCGAAAGCCACTCTTTATATCCGGTGTCTACGTCGTCATCTGTCATACGATTCTCATCAAAAATTTTATTAAATTGTTTATTAAACATTGATGATTTAGAAAAAGAGCGTATTTCTTTTTCTTGTGTTGTATCTCTCTTTATATCTTCTATATTAGGATTGTATTCCGTTTCCGTATTCGTTTGATTATTTCTAAACTGGTAAAGATAATATAATATCTTGTAAGCCTTAGTATAAAAAAGGAAAATATCAGGAGACATTCTTGACTTATCTGGATGAGACATCAAAACAATTTTTTTCGCTTTTTTCATATCATCTATTGTTAAATCATAAGATACCTTAAAAAGTTTTAAGATGTCATTTAACTCGTAATTGTTAATATCCAGATCTAATGAATTCATTATAATATAAAAACGTTATATTTATATTATATTAACATAATCTTTCGAAAAATGCGCTTATATTTTTCTCATCTGCTCCTACTACACTATAATCTGGACCAATCATAGTGTTCCCCCTTTTCCATGCTAAAATGGTTGGAATTGAGGATACTTGTTTCTTTGATTTTAAAAAGGCGTAAATCTCAAAGTTATCGTCCACGTCTAAATCATAACACATAAATTCTTCTGGCAACTTTTTAAACCAATCATACACGTGTTCATGACAAGATTTACACGGTTTACACCAATCCGCCCCAAATTTTAACACTACATAACCTTTATTACTATTTAAAATAGACATTAATTCTGCCTTATCTTCAATAGAATCACATACCTTATTTACCATTATACTATATGGTCCATATTATTTAAATGTTTATTTAATTATTTACAAACCTTGCATTTAAAAATACTTTCAATGTTTCAATCATTTTTAATCGTCGCGAAGACCATTTATATTCATTGTCATCAAACCTATACCATGTCAAATCAAATATATCCTCCTCTTCCATATTATTTAAACTAGTAATATATTTTTGATACCAATATTGTTTTATATCTTGTTTTCTAATAGTAGATTCAAATAAATAAGATTTAATGTTTAAACACACGTCCATAGGAATATCTAGTTTATTATAAAAATCTTTCACTTGTAATATACCACGATCTAGTTCTTGATAAAGAAAATCCTTAATTTCATTATCATTTTTAACATCTCCTATATTATGTAGTATAGACTGAACGCCATCTGCAACAAGAACCGGTTTAAAAAAAAAATCTATCTTATCAATATGGGTATCGTGTAAAGTCATGTAATATATATATATATATTATTTTAATTATATCATTTATATAATATATAATATAACTTTCTACGAACATATCCCCCAAACCACAATGTTAGAAACGAAAAAAAAATAAAATATTCGCAAGGATTTTTGAATGCTGGTAAAATCTGCATTTCATCTTCATTTACATGTGTAATAGTTAGATTATTCGCGTTGGAATAAAGTTTTAAAAATCTAGTGTTTTTTTTATACTGTTTTCTATAAAATCCTGGATAATTTGGCATTTTATAAATAAACATATAAAATTACTACTTATATGTTTAAATAATAATAATATTAATATCACACACCTTCTGCATAAGTGATTTTGGAAACGAATAAATTCCATTATTTTTCTTTGAAATATTAACAATATGTAAGAAATCGCTAATTGTATATAATTCGTCAAGGTCTTCTTTGTATATATGTTTGTAATTCGTAAAATTCAAAATATGCCAATAATACGGCTTGTTACTTAGGGATTGCATGGATTTCGACGTATTTCTCAAAAGAGAAAAAGAGGGAAAGTTTAAAAATGGATAAATTAGTTCAAATATTAATTCATTCATTATATAAAATTGAGGTAAAAATCTCTCCAAAAAATAAATATATATAACATGAATTTTTTGCGAACCATCGTACTTATTCTTATATTTAAAAATACATCGGCCTATACAAACCCAATCATGAGGGCTTTCAAAAGAAATGTGATTAAATTTGCAAGAACCGGTATAATTATTTCAGGTTTTAATAACATGATTAACTTTTCAAATGACATAGATGCAATTGACCATAAGGTGAGAGGTTCACTTAAAAATGCTGACGATATTATACTTCCTACTAATGTAATTGTAAATAATCACAACTGTGGAAACGAATGGGCTTATTCACAACTCATTCATTATATCGAAACAAATTATATTAAAAGTATATCCATTGATCCGTCTGGAAAATTTCTTATAGCAATGGATAATCTAAATAAAATCCCTCGCTCACTTGATCTCCATTATGTACATATTATTCCTATCCATGTGTCAGACTTAATTAATTTACTTGTCCAACATAATATCGACTTCAACGTAATGCCAATAAATAACTAAAATATATTTAATAAAATATTTTTTTTATGTCGTCGTATTCAATAAAAATTATTGCAATTATAGCAAATCCTATACCAATCATTTTATGTTTAGTTACCTTTTCATTGTCATAAATACCCAAAAGTGTTACCAAAACAATAGTAATAATATTATATAACGCATGTGTATGAACCATTCCCTTGGAAACAAATAAAACCGAGTGCATAAATCCTACAAATACAAAAGCAATTATTGCATATAAAAATGTAGAATGTTTAGATGCGTAAAATCCATACATCTCCACGAAAGCCGTAAAAAATAAAATAGCATAAAATACAATAGGATTATATAAATTAAATTTCATTAAAATAAGATTATATTATAAATTTTATCTCTATTTATATTAAGTATTTTAATGTCGCAAAAAACAAGAAAACGCTCAAGAAAAATAAAAAGAGGTAGAGGAAAAATAAAAAGTAAAAAATATGGTTATAAACAAGGTGGATATTTTTTTATGGGAAGTAAATTTGTATTTCCCCGTCACCCAGTATCAACATGGATAAAAATATCAAAAAGTGGCCATGATAAAAGAAAACTAGAAAGAGGTATGGGAATAGAAGATGATGAAGATGATGAAGATAAAAAAAATAATGATTGTTCATGTAATGATGATTCCGACGGAAAAGATGGAAAAGATGAAAAAGATGAAAAAGATGAAAAAGATAAAAAGGATAAAAAAGAAAAAAAAGGAAAGAAAGAAAAAAAAGATAAAAAGAAAAAAAGTAAAAAGGGGAAAAAAAAATAAATATTTTATATTTATATATGAAATATTTAGAATTATCATATTATTTCTCTATCTTTGTACAGTTAGTTACATTAGTTATTCAAAGTACCGGTATTTCTATTAATGTAGAAGATAAACATGAACCTTTAAAAAAGACATTAGAATGGGAATATTATGTAAGTATTATTGAATTTGCTACATATATATGGATTGGTTCTGTTCTATACAAAGCCAGTGAAATAACACCTAGAAGATATTTAGATTGGTTTATCACCACAAATATATTACTTATAACAACCGGAATATTATTTGTATATGAAGCCAACAAAGAAAATGGCTTTCAAAAAATACAAAGTGGTACAGAAATTATTGCAGAAAATATGGATACCTTTACTAAAATACTTTTTGGAAATAATCTTATGCTTATAGCAGGGTATTTAGGAGAAACCAAAAGAATAAACCACTATGCTGGTCTTTTTATAGGATTATTGTTCTTCGTATTTCAGTTTTATATCATGTATGAAGAACTTGCAAAAAAATCTAGTTTTGGTATAGACTTCTTTATGGTATTTGTCATTATATGGATATTATATGCGGTTGCTTACACAACCGACGTAGAAACCAAAAATATTATGTACAATTTATTAGATTTGGTATCTAAAAATGCATTTGGATTGTATTTGATGTATCGATTATCACTTGTTTCAATATAAATTAATAAAATTGAAATAAATTTTACTATATAAACATATTCATCTATGCATTTTCCCAAGGAAATTAAAGATCACATTCTTTCCTTTCTACCAGTTACTCCCAGATTTAGATTTGACACTGAAAAACAATGCATACTACACAAAATGCTATTTGCATTTGACGCAACCACCCCCGATTCGGTTCCCGTACTCCCCACCAAATTAACCAATAAAAATAATCTCGCGGACATATTCATGTCCTTAGAAAACTTTGTCTTTTATACAAATAATTACTATTTAAAAGATAATAATTATTTGCAAAATGAAAAAGGAGATACCCCACTACATATTGCCTATTATTATAACAACAAATGGGCAATTTATATCTTAGAACAAAAGGCCCCAGAAATGAAAAATATAAGTAATAATAATGGTATATTACCAAAAAACATGATATATGAATACATGCCAATTGAAATAGACTACCCCCAAGATATGGAAGAATGGGGTGCTACATATCTCGCAAGATATTAATTTATCACATATTTTTCAAGTTCATTTATATCAATATGTGGAAGGTCCACGTGTGATTCCCAGAAATATTTACAAAATGCCCACTTGAAATCAAAATTATCGGAATACCAATCCGTTCTTTCTCTTAATCTATTTTCTATTTTTTTTGGTAAATATTTATGACTTTGTATGGGTAACACATAAGATAACTGAACCAACGGAGATATTGGATTAAATCCCTTTTCTTCAATAAATTCTGTATCAAAATATGGTATATATCGAAATAAATCTTCAAGTAATGGAGGATAATCGTAATTATATTTCCACCTCCAATCTACACACCCTATCGTATAATACTTAAAAGTCCACTCCATTGCCTCTAAAAAATTTAAACATATTCTTTTTCTTAAATCTTCGTTTATGTCAACGTCAAAAAGAGCCTTATAGTATCGTTCCTGCCACCCGTCTTCATTAGGATTAATAAAAATCTCCACTGAACGATCTATAGTTGGAATATTTAAAAACTTAAATTGTATATCTTCCAGTTTTTCTGTTTTATAATGACGCTTACGCTTTTCTTTCATTTTGTATTCATGCAGAATGTAAGCATGTTCATTTGTTTTAAGATATTCTATAAATAAACGAAATTGCCTCCAATTTATTTTATTATTTTCAATAATACTTTTTGATTTACTACCAATCGTTTCTGCATAGGCGTCCAATAAATAAGAAATCCCATTTGTTCTTATATTTATCGCCGGAAAGTGTGGAATAAAATCATTGCCTAACAAAAATGTTATAAATATATAATCATGAATCTTTTCTATATTTTCATTTCCAAATTGCATGTTCATATCACTAGTTATGGTATTTGCTAATGCATAAATATCCAAAATATATAGTTCATTCGGCTTTAAATTTCTATCTATTGTTTTAATAAATTCCGGTGTTTCACGAAAAAGATACATATTTACACTATATTTTAAATGATTTATAGTTAACATAATTAAATCTGCATCCAAACCATATATAATCGTATAATAATCTTTATACATTGATGGATTTATTCTTATATGTTCATATAGTTTATGTTCCCCTTCCCCAGGCTCATTACTTGTTGAAACTATTAATTCTTTCACATTGAATTTATCAGGAGAATCAAAATAAGATATTATTTTGGAAGATAGTTTTTTCATGAACTCCGTACCCGGCGTAATTTGTGTTGTATCTATACCAGGTTCTTTACCAAACTCTTGCATTACACTTTGTTCGAAACATGATTTTTGCCGCCTATTTCTCTGTTGTTCTAATTTCGCCACTGGTGCAACACCATCAAATGCAATATATATAACATTTGTTGGTTTTACTAAAAATATATATTGCTCAACCTTTTTACAAATCATTTTAAAAATGATGTCCTCCGTAATCTCCTTCTTCTCTTTTTCTAAATCCCTAATTACATCATAAATAATAGAATTACAATCAAATAATAAATTATGAACTCTGTTGATGTATTCCAATTTTTTAATTATTTCCGTATGATTCTTTGCAATATATGCAAAATATGCCGGTATTCCCATTATATTAATGGATGTTATTTCTCTATAACATTTTTATTTATATTTATACAAAATTGAATCGAAAATAATACCACCACTACACATAATACGATATGGGAAACAATTTATTCAAAGAACCCTTACAATAAATAACAGAAAATAAAAACACATTAATAAATATATGCTTTATCATATCACACATCTTACTGCAATGCATTAAGGTTCAACAGATACCAATACCATAGAAAAATTAAAGGAAATATTGAAAAATAATCCCTACACATCTTATGAAGATATTATAAGGGATATGGATTATTTTGCTGATTTATATATACAAAACTACTGCTTCTTACATGCTAAAAATATATATGCACATGCACTTACTTTACGTGAATGGATACTTCCTACATATCATAATGATATTACAAAAAGAATTAGAAAAACTAATGTAATGTCATTCTAATTTAAACGACCTACAAGCCGCTCGTGTTGTATTTGAAACTATACAACATAGGCGAAATTTTTCCAGATACATATATCTTAAAAATAAAAAATAAGATTAAAAACGTAATAATTAACAAATAATATATATATATATTCAAAAATGAAAAAAAAAAATAGAAAATTTGAAGAAAATAAAAAAATAAATGAAAATTTTGAGAAATGTAGCAATAATATTCAAAAAAAACTAGAATTTTATCAAGAAACAATTAAAAAAACTATATTTTCAACTCACGATTACAAATGCATGGATATAATTACTGCAAACGAATCGAATATAAATTTGCAAAATCTAGAATCATTGATGCAAAAATGTATACATACTAATGAAATAGTAGATGAAGAACAAAAAATAGAAAATCTCCAAAAAATAAATAACGGACTATGTGATATATTTAAAAAAAATGGTACACAAAGCGTATACGATATTATAGAAATTGCATTAGGAAGCGACTTTGCAAAAGAAATTTCTACTAGTAATAAGTATAAAATTATAGAAAAGTATGTTAGTCCTATATCCTTTAAGGTATTAAATATTCCTTCAACAAAAAATAAAAAGGTGGTTCTTATAAAAAATAAAATTGTAGAAGATTTCATGATTATAGAAAATTCTGAAAACTTAGAATGTTTTGACCTGGGTAGAACCAGTAAAAATTTTCAAATAAAAGTACATGGTATAAAATTTTTAATTAAAAATGAAAAAGAAAACAAAGGTTTAATTATTAGCGGTATTTGTAAAGACCTAATAACAATATGTCTTACCGAATCTTACTTTAAACTTAAAATGAAAAATATCATTATAAATAAACCAAAAGAAAACGATTTTAAATTGGACCTATTTAATAACTTTGTCGATTCATTATCTATAAAAGATTTATTAATTTATAATTGTGAAGATATATATTTGAGGTTTGTAGGAACTATGAACCAAATTAATATAACAAAGCAAAAATCAATGAGTCATATCATAAAAGATTTTTTGACCTGCGAACTATTTCTACAAAGAAAAATATTAATACAACTTTTGATTAATTATGACAATCCAGAATTTCAATATTTGGCCTATTTACTCTATGACCTACTATCAAACGATTCAAACAATAGTATGGACACACATGAACAAACTATTTTATTCGATAGTTTACCTTGGAATGTTAAAAAACAGTTTAGAATAGCAATGAAACAAACTATACAATATACAAATAAACTAAATACATTTGACAGCAGCAAAATACCATTAGAGCAACAAATTTGTTTAATGAAAGCAAACGACTTTGTCAAGGAAAAAGCAATGACAAAACTAAAAGAAATAAAGGCTAAAAATGACGATAATGGATCAAAAGCAAGACAGTATTTAGAGGGGCTTTTAAAGATTCCTTTTGGAATACAAAAAAAAGAACCAATGCTAAATATTATTGAAGAAATAAACAAAGATTATAAAGAATTAGTATGTCAATCCAACAGTATTTTAAAAATACCCTTACCTGAGAAGATGATCTCTTACGAATCTTTAAAAGTAAATGACGTTTTCAAAAATATCACACAGGACTTGTTATCATTTATAATAGAAAAAATTAATAATAATAATAGACAAAATATAATAAATTTTTTAATCCACGCAAATAGATACATCAAAAATAAAAAACTTAAAATCGATAAAATTACTTATTCCGGTAAAAAAATATACGAACTCAAGAACGATGTGAATGAAGTTATAAATGCATTTAAACCAGATATTATTCAAATAAAAGAAATCATATTTAATTCAAAAATAAATATTGAAAATATTGAAAATTATATTACAATACCAAAAAAAATTGAAAATCTAGTTGGAAAATACAACGATATTTCTAATTATGTAACCAATATTAAAAGTATCCTAGATGATTCTGTACATGGACACACGCAAGCAAAAAGACAAATTGAAAGAATTATTGGTCAATGGATTAATGGAGAACTAGATGGATATTGTTTTGGATTCGAAGGTCCACCCGGCGTTGGAAAAACATCACTTGCAAAAAAAGGAATCTCTAATTGTTTACTAGACGAAAATAATAATCCTCGCCCCTTTTCATTTATTGCTGTAGGTGGCTCTTCTAATGGCAGCACCTTTGAAGGACACAATTATACCTATGTAGGATCTACATGGGGAAAAATTGTAGATGTCCTAATGGATAGCAAATGTATGAATCCTATAATATTTATTGACGAATTAGACAAAATAAGTAGAACTGAACACGGCAAAGAAATTACAGGTATTTTAACTCATTTAATTGATTCCACACAAAACAACTGCTTCCAGGATAAATATTTTAACGGAATAAATCTGGACTTATCTAAAGCATTATTTATTTTCTCTTACAACAATCCTGAAATGATAGATAAAATTCTATTGGATAGAATACACCGTATAAAATTTAAAAATCTAGACATAAAAGAAAAATTAACCATCACAAAAGAATATTTATTACCAGAACTAACTAATAAAATGGGTATCAATAATATTATTCATTTTGACGATAGTGTTATAAAATTCATTATAGAAGAATATACAAATGAAGCCGGTGTAAGACAACTGAAGCAAATTATATTTGAAATTCTTGGAGAGATTAATCTTAACATACTAACGAAAAAATTTCCTCATTCTATCCCGTATCATATTACAGAGGATGAAATTACAAACGTATATTTAAAAAATAAAATTCCCGTTAAAATAACATTCAAACACCCTACCCCACAAGTTGGAATAATTAATGGATTATGGGCAAATTCTAATGGAAATGGTGGAATTATACAAATAGAAACTAAATATTATGCAAGCAACTCATTGCTCGAATTAAAATTAACCGGATCACAAGGAGACATTATGAAAGAAAGTATGAATGTATCTAAAACCCTTGCATGGAATCTAACAACAACTTCAGAAAAAAAGAAACTAATTAAAATATTCGAAGAAACAAAAAATCAAGGCCTACATGTTCATTGTCCTGAGGGTTCTATACCAAAAGACGGACCTTCTGCGGGAACTGCTATTACAATTGCTCTATACAGTTTATTTACAAATAAAAAAATAAACAATAATATAGCCATAACCGGAGAAATCACCCTACAGGGTAAAGTTGAAAAAATAGGAGGATTAGAATTGAAAATATTGGGTGGAATAAAGGGCGGTATTACAACCTTTTTATATCCCCGTGAAAATCAAACCGATTTTAAAGAGTTTATGGAAAAACACAAAGATAGCGAATGCGTAAAAAATATCACTTTCCATGAAATTGATACTATTGACGATGCCATAAAACTCGCAATACATAAATAAAATAAATTATTTATAAAATTGAATAACTTTTTATAAATAATAGATATAAACAAAAAAAAACAAAGTCATGCAAACTTATAATCCAACTGTATTTATCCTGTGGTCATGTGACCCAAAACCATGCTATGATATAGAAGACGAAATTTATGAAGAACGTGTTCGAGCAGATTCAAAAGGTTTAGTAAATTCAAGATTATTTTGGAAAGATTTATCAAAAAAAACAAAAAAAATCAAATTTTCAAAAGATTATAAACCTCTCACAACAAAATTAAATCAAGATTTTAATACTGTCCGTGAATATGAAAATTGTCAAAAAAAACAATATTTTTACGATTATGATGGTGTTAACGCATCGCAAATTAGACACTTCAAATATTTACAAAGAAATTTCATGAAAAATATGGATCCGTCTGTCTCATTTATTCCTGATGAATTATTATCCGCACTTAAAAATGGAAATGTTGTTTATTTACCAATTCACGGTGGACATCCTTTAGATGAAAAACTTTCTCCTAATATAGAATATACATTACCAGAAAATACATTTGTAATTACATTTAACCCCCCTAATTCAAGTTCCGGATTTCTATCTTCACAGCCTACTTTAGAGTTATTAAACTTTTTAACAGACCCAATGGCACTAATTTACATTAGTAAAACAGATAAAAGAAAAAAAACGTTTGAGCGCGAATTCTATAAAAGTATTAGAATTTGGGGACCAAATGATAAAATTATAAATCGGTCTTTGGTAACGGATAGTACTCATGATTTACAAATAAAATATAGCAATACAAAAACATTTCAAAGATTATCTAAAGCAAGATTAAGGAAAGAAACCAATCATACAATAGAAAATCTATTCAACGAAATAATTAAAACAACTTAAATCCTAAAAAATAATATATTAATAAAATTAATATATATATATTAATTATAATATGGGTGACAGTGATACGGGTAATGAAGTTTATACTAAAGTAAATAATTCACTAATGTATAAATATTCTATTTTCTTTATACCTCATATGTATATTTTTTTCTTTATACTATATTCACTGACTAGTGCCAGTGGGTATCAAGAGGATGGCATCTTAAAACCAATATTTCTTATTATTATATTGATTATAAGCAACCTGTTCTCCCTTGTTGCAGGAAATTATTCTGAACTAAATCCTCATCTTAAGGATAAAAAGAATTCTCTATTTTGTAACTCTGCTAATGTATCTACTTTAAATATTTTTACAGTAACTATATCTTATATTCTTTTTCCAATATGTTATAAAATTTTTAGTCTAGGTGAAGACACTGCGAGCTCCAATTTTGTAATTTTTATTATTTTAACATTTGTTTTTTATTTTCTTTATATGTATCATATAATAACATATTGTAACTTTCCATATCCAAATCTTAGTCCCACCTATTTCTCCGTTCTCTTTTCTATAGCATTTGGTTGTGGCGCGGGGTGGCTTGTTTTTACTATGTTTCCTAAAAATATTATTGATTTTAATTCTCCTTCAATTACAGTAATAAAAAAGTGCCCCGAAAATTGTGAAAATTAGGAGGAGGAGGAGTAGGAGGAGGACGAGGAGGAGTAGGGTTAAAAAAAATTATTTATATTATTTTTAATATACAAAATAATCTTTTTTTTTAATAAATTTATTGTTCATAGAAACGGCCATTAGTTTGGGAACATTCTTTATATCATTTTCAACATTTATCCATTTTATTACAACCGTTTTCATATCTAATTTTTTATACCTTTCTAAAACAGATGTATCCATGATTTTTTTTTTTAATTTTTTATTAACTTCATTGTGAAGATAATGAAAAAAACTGACTAATTTTTTTTTATTATTTATTTTACTTACATTACTTTTATAGACCGATAGTGAATGACTGCTACATTCAGGACAAGGAAGAGTAGTTAAAATATTATTGAACAAGTTTAATACATTATGTATATTCTTTAAAAAAAAAGATTCATCTATTTTGATAGTTAATCCGTGTATTAAATCCCATATTACAGGACCCCATATTTTTGTCATAATTAATATAAAGAATTTATTATAATATAATTTATGGAACTAAATTTTAAAGATGCACTAAAATTAGCAATCAAAGAAGAAGATAACTATAAAAATGAAGAAATATGTTTAATTACTAGAAACCCTTTAAAAGAATACGATTCAATAAAGTTAAGTTGCGGACACGCCTTCCAATATACAGCGCTAGTTGATTCTCTTATTAAAAATAGACACTATAAAAACTCCAGACATATTCAAAATAAACCGAAGTGTCCCTACTGTAGAAATAGTAATAATATAATACTACCATATGTACCCGAATTAGTTAAAGTTAAATACTACGGAATAAATCATTCTTTGAATTGTATTTTACCAAAAAGTAAAAAATGCACATATAAACTAAAAAATGGTAATTTATGTAACAAGGTGTGTTTAAATAATTACTGCAAACATCATGGTATGAAGGAAAATTCTAAACAACAATTAGAAAACAAAACAGTAAAAGAACTTAAATTACTGGCAAAAACTATGGGAATAAAGAAATATTCTAGATTAAGAAAAAACGAACTAATAACTTTAATAAAAGAAAATAAAAATCTTACTACATAATAATATAATATTAATGGACTCAAAAGACGAATTAAAGTTACAAGTAAAAGAGTGGTTATCTATAAATACAGCCATTATTAAATTACAAAGTCAATTAAAACAACTTAAAGAAAAAAAGACCAAACTCACAGAAAGTTTGGTTGATGTAATGAAAGAAAATGATATAGACGCATTCGATGTAAACGAGGGGCAAATGATGTATCAAAGGAGTAAAATTAAATCTACGATAGGTAAAAAAATGTTGCAAGAAACATTACGAAATTATTTAAATAATCCCGATGTTGCCGATAAAATATCAAATCACATTTTAGAAAGTAGAAGTGAAAAAATAAAAGAAAACATAAAAATAAAATTTAATAAATGATAATAAATATATTTAATAATAATATTTATTATATGAAACCTTTTAGTAAAAATAAGAATAAATTACAAGAGATATTAACAAATCAACAAATTAAAGATACACCAACAACTAAAATAATCCATTCGAATTATAAAAAGCCAACCAAAAGTAATGAACGACTCGCGAAGAAAAAAATAAAGTATTTAGATGGAGATGGTGTGTTCCCTGATGTAAAGTTGTTAAGCAAATACAAATCTTTCTCGCTGGGGATATATTGTATCAAAAATACCAATACAAATAATCCATTTTTGATGTATTTATTTAATATTAAAAGAGATATCTCTATATTTCCGGTCTACAATATTGAGCAATATGATGAACTATCTAGTATAATAGAAAATATTAACCAATTTTTTGAAATCTCAAAATCCACATTTAAGAAATATATAGAACACAACAATCATTTATATTTTTTATTCGAAGTTTTTGATTTAAACATACATAGCAATCACAAAACAATGAAATTTTTTCCAATATATGATTTTATTTTAGAAGGTAAGTGTGATGAAATTGTAACAAATAAAGAAATTATTGAATTATTTATTGAACATGATTTACTTTATTTACGAGATGAAAATAATAGAACCTATGATATACCTATTTCTGTAATTTCTAATAATAGAGAATTTATTATATCTTCTGTTGGACCAATTAAAGATGATAAAAGTTTCAATTTCTTTTCCCTGTCTTTGCAAGAACCGGATACGACCGTAAAAGTAACAAATAAATCTAAAGACTATAAAAAATTTTTAATTTTTCTTAAAAACACAAAATATATATTTAGTCATAGTGAAGAAATAGACTATAATAAACTATTAAAATCCCACGATTCTATATTTTTATCAAAACACATTTTTACAGAAAAATCTTCCGAATATCCATCTGGAAGATTTATCATTAAAAATAATACAGATATTATTTATATGTAATTACTATATTAATTCATGGACTATTATTTAATATACTATTTTACACTGTCTATAATTGTAGGATTTATAATATCTTATTATGTTCACTATATTCCTGTAGTTAATGACATCAATAATGAAAACAAAAAAAAATTAATTTTGTTCTGGAATAAAAAAATATATCACATCCATCATTGGATTACCTTTTCAATCGTTATTTTTCTTATTCTACTTGGTTCTTGTGTTTCTAATGCTATGCTATATATTTTCATCGGACTTTCTTTAGGAACCATATTAGAAGATTTTCTTTTTGATGACATATTTAAAATTGAAAAAGAAATATTAGACATTTAAATAAATAAAAATGGATACTGACGGAAATAATAATAAAAAGTCTTTGCCTAAAAAAAATATAAGGTGTAACCACGCATCTTGCAAAAAAAAACTGAATATGTTTAACTTTTTATGTAAATGTGGAAAACATTATTGTATAACCCACAAAAATCCAGAAGATCATGAATGTACCTTTGATTATAAGGAAATTAGCAATTTAGAAATATCTAACATGATTGAAAATAAATGTGAACACAGTAAAATAAATTTAATATGATATTATAATAGATATTATGAATATTGATCCTAACGTCGAACAAAACTTTCAAAAACCTATATCAAAAAATACAGAACTGATTATTCAATTTGGTTTTGGATTAGTTTCAAGTATTATAATATTTGTACTTTCTCTTTTATACGATAAATATCCTGATTTTCTAAATGAAAACATGGTTTATATCATTTTTATGTTTGCTTTGGGTATTTTTAATTTTATCATACCAAAAAAAAGGGGTTTCTATGATAAATACCAAAAGGCTTTATTATACGAAAGGAAAACATTAACGCAAAAAATCATTAGATTAACAAAAAAAGACGGAGCTAAAAAAATGGGTGAAGCGAGTGGCGACCTGTCAATTTTTCTTGTATCTTTACTCCCCTCCATAATACCAAATCTAACGCCCTCTGTACTTGCATCATATGTCGTTTTAATATTATCAACTATTGAAGCGAATATAATAATTATTATGCCGTTTTTTATTGCATTTATTTCAATGCTAGTTGGGTTTGTCAATTCTATTTTATACCAAATAAAAAAAATATTATAAAATTGATATAAATTTAATCATTAAAACTATAATAGCATATGGAGAGAAGAATACAGCAAAAAATAAACGATTATCTCGCAGATTTTAAAGAAAGTATTAAAAACAACTTTAATGAACTTATCCGCGATAATCATAATCTACAAGATAATATACATGATCTCCAAATTAAACATATACAAAGTATTTACAATTTTCCAACATTACAACTAACAGAAGAAGATTTTAGGAAAAGAAAGAGGATTAAAAATAACATTCCCCTTGAAGACCGGTGCTGTGCATTTAGAGCCAACAAACAGCAATGCAGTAGGAGAAAACTACAAAAACATAACTTTTGTGGAACGCATTTAAAAGGTCAACCACACGGTTCTATAGACAATCAAGATATTGATACAACACAAACAATTTCTATCTGGGCCGAAGATATTAAAGGCATCCATTACTACATCGATAATAATGGAAGAGTCTATGATAACAACGACGTACTTACCAACAAAATAAATCCAAAAGTTATTGCTATGTACACAGTTGAGGTGGATACCGATGGTAAGAATGTTTATTCAATACCTGAGTTTGGAATCTAATAAAAAATTATAAAATATTAATAATGGAAAATAATATTATCGACTTATTTAACACAATTGATATATCATATCATATTATTAAAAATAGTGAATTAATCGTAGAAAGAGATATTTTTTTAAATGATAAAAAATATCTTTCTGTAGTTGCACTAATACCAAAACTCAAAGAACATTTTAGTTCCTCTTTTTTAACATCTCTTCAAAAAAATGCACCCATCAAACAACGATGGCCTCTTCTTAATTTAATAAGACAAATTCTAAAAATAAATAACTATGAAATGATTCCTATAAGAAAATCTAATGGATATACTAATGATGGAAAAAAACTATTTAAAAGATTTTTTTTAATTAAAAAACGAGCAACCTAATGTAGGATAATTTAATCATTAAAGACCGCGGAACTTTAAATACTGGTATATCTTTACCAGATAAATTAAAACTATAAAAATATTCATCATCAAAACATTGAATCAACTCCATGGTATCTCGTATATTTACATCTGTCATATTTACTATATACCAAAACTTAGATTGGTCGTATATTTTTTTTACCGTTGTATTTAATATCCTTAATATCATCATCGTTTTAAAATCTATTTTATCATATATCAATTCAAACAATAATTCTTTCATTATATTATTATATTGCTATATATAAATGGGAACATCTTACCGAAGATTATCCGTTGGAAAACGCGTTAATAGAAATCAAGGTGGAGGAACAAAAAAACAAGGTCTTCCAAGAAGAGCCCCTCATTATATGATGACGCGTAAGGTTAGGAGAAGGGCATCTAGCAATTCTAAAAAAGTGTTTTATATCAACCAGCTTCAAGGAAGAGTAGGAAGATATGTTCGATCCTCTTCCAGAGGTGGAACTAAATTCCGTATTATATTTAATTAAAAGTATTTAAATTAATAATATAAATACCTTTATGTCAGAAACTGACTCTACAAAACCTCCTCCTAAAAAAAGAGGTAGAAAACCAAAAGGTGGTAAAATTATAACAAATAAAGTTGAAAAAAATAATACAAACGTAATCGTTTCAAATGTTATTTTACATCTTAAATGCAAGAGTAGTGACCTCGATGAAACATTTAGTAATAATATAAAATATAATCCTAAAATCGAAAATATTGAGGGAACCATGAGTAATTACTACAAACCTCTTGAACTATCGTATCAAGTTATAAATAAAAATGATTCTGCAAATGACATTAATATGAATAATACAGCCGAATTAAAGATTAAAAAAAATGAAAACAAAACTCTGTATTCTAAAATAAAACAACTTCAATACTCATTACATACTGGTAATATGTCAAATAAAAAATCAGACTGCTTTTGGTGCACATGCTCTTTTGATAATCCGGCTATTCATATACCCAAAAACTTTATACAGAATAAATATAACGTATATGGAAACTTTTGTAGTCCTGAATGTGCCGTAGCTCATTTATTTCACGAAGACATTGACACCTCCAGTAAATTTGAGAGATATAGTCTATTCAACCATATATATTCAGAAATTTACGGCTATAAAAAAAATATAAAACCCGCACCAAATCCTCATTACTTATTAGATAAATTCATGGGAACCTTAAATATCGCTGAATTTAGAAACCTTTCTTCTCAAGAACAATTACTCTTCGTCATGGATAAACCCACCACCAAAATATACCCGGAACTTATTGACGATAATGACGAGTTTTTGCTAAGTCAATATACTAATTCAAAAAAATATCAAATATGAGATTCGTCCATCAAATTTCTCATCAATCTATATCTCTCCTGATTTGATGTAGTACAAGGAATCTCCTCCTTCTTCTTTATATTTAAATGTTGCATTAATGCCTTCATAATATCATTATCATTATTTGTCAAAAGTTCTATACACCTCTCTCTAGAGCAATCTGTTTGCTTTATCATTAAATCTACCTTTTCATTTATATCCATGTTAATTTAATATATTTATATAAACAATATTAAACGAATCACTAATATAATCAATATGAACCGTTTTTCTGTACAAGATGTACATGATCTATTCGACGCCCTTTTACCCTTTTGTCAACATACAGAACACGAAAAAAATGTACCCTTTTATAAAAATTTAACCTTTTATAAAAATGTAAAGAAACAAAATAAAAATAAAAGAAAAATAAAAAAATTAAAAAATAAAGTCAAAAAACTTAAAAATAAAGTCAAAAAACTTAAAAATAAAATTAATAACCTTAAACAAAAGGAAGGAATTGTTCTAGAGATAAATGATAAGGACACAAATAAAACTAAAATTCCAAATATGTTAAATATTCCAGTATCTAAAAAAAATGAAACCATTGTTATTTCTGATGATGAATCAGATTCTGTATCTATAGAATCACTCGGCGCTACCATAAATAAATGCAATGTTCCAAATAGTCATTGTAATGTTACTAATAAACAAAATGGCACAATGGAACCTGTAGAACATGAGGATGATGACAATGAAGTGAGTGAACCCGATGAAGACGATGAAGACGATGAAGACGATGAAGACGTCGCCAGTGAACCCGATGAAGACGAAGCCAGTGAACCCGATGAAGACGAAGTCAGTGAAGATGCTCAAGAAGATGTCGAAGAAGAAACCGAAAAGAAGGTTGTTTCTCTTGAAGAAAAATCTGCAGAATGTAAAGAAGATTACGATGAAGAAGAAGTCTTTGATATTGAAATAAATAAGACCAAATATTACGTGACAAACTCTAAAAATTCCATTATATATGAATATTTAGAAGATGGTGATATTGGCGAAGAAATGGGTAATATGGTAGATGGAAAAATTACATGGTATTAATATAATCTAAATAAATAATATATGGATAAAACTTTAGAAAAAATACAAGAATCTGTTGGATTAAACGAAGTTTCACAATCAGCATCATTTAGTCCTGTGAAAAAAAACAATAATTTATTATCATCCGGAACAAATCTATTCGGAAATATAAGTTACAAAGGTACTTCCACAGAAAAATGCACTCCTGTTTCTTTTTATTTAATATTTATTGGAATACAAATTTTTATGGACTTTATCAATGGTATGTTAGTTGCAGCAATCATTAAGTTTCCCATCGCTCTTATTTTTACAACACTTCTAAAAATATTATGTCAAAGAGAACTCACTGTTGTATCTTGGATACTAGTATTTATACCATTTATATTTACTACTTTAATAAGTGCATTTATAATTGATAATATGCAAAACAATAATTCTACCGTAAATACAGATTATATTAATTTTAATATAGTTTAAACAAATATATAAATATATACTTCATATACTATAATGAATTATATATTATTACTTATACCAACATCATTTATACTTATATATCCAAAATATTTAGCATACATACTATGGAATCTAGTCTCTTTCTATACAGAAATAAAATACCATTTTAAAAAACTAAATAAAAGGGTGCTATGTGACGAATCCAACTCTTTATTCATAATTCCACAAAAAAATAACACCTATTACTTATGCCCAAAAGAAAATTTAAATACTTTATTAGTTGATTATACCTTCCTAAATATTACTTATACCGATAATTCACACAAATTCGATATAAATATTTGTGAAGAAAATCATGTTTTTATGCTTAAAAATAATTATATCCTTGATAAACGTTTTATGAAATGGTATCTTAAAACCTTTAAAAATTACAAGGTTTCCAACAAATATAAACTTCAAATTATTGATGATTTCGCAGATGTATTTAGCATTGATCAAACAAAAGGTATATTTATTGATAGCGATAAATATATCATTTGTAATCGGGAAGATGCCTCTTAAATAAACTACCCTGGGCAGTGATCCCGTCGCAATAATTTACCACCTCTGGATTCTGTATCGTGCAATCTTTCATCCATATTTTGATTACACAAAAATGTTTCTTTGGTGATATTGTTATACCGTTTATTTTTGTTCTCATTTTCTCATTGATTAATGCTTCTCCCACAAGCATACACGAAAGTTTACGCCAAATATCTCCTACACTATCATTATTCACCTTATAAGAAAAACAACCACCATTCCTATTTCGTTCATCTTCCCACATAGGATTTATATTATCTCTCATCAAAAATAACATACAATTCTGTATCATCTTATCCGGCAATCTCTCGCATATTGCAATTATCTTCTCTACCGTATCTATCTTAAATATCTTTTTATAACTCTTTAGTGTCCAGTCTGTATCATGAGGTAAGTGTGCGTAAAGAATCCATGTATCTTCTAATGCATGCTTTGTTTCTTCGTTTACCAAATCATTAGACTCATCCATAAATAATATATTCATTTTTTTTTAAATATATTATATTTAGTTTATATATAAGACTAAAACACTAATTTATTTTTTTAAACCCCGCTTAAATTTACATACCGCCGAAACTACATTTGAATTGTGACTCCAATATTTTGAAATCTGCATTGTTTCTAAATGCGTTTTTCCAAGAATCCCATATTCATTATAATGACTTATGTAGTAATTTACATCAAAAATATTTTCATCTTGTAAATCTCGAGAGATTCTAGAAAGAATCTCTTTTTTCAATTTTGAATCCCTCACATCCATTTCTGTAAAAAGTTTAAGCCGTTCCAATTTATTTTTTAATAACATTTTGCAATATACTATATATTATTAAATTTAATTATAATATATTACTAAATAATCAACAAAAAAAAACAATAAAAGAAACTCACTCTAACTAGAAGGCAAAGGCGCAAGACATAATTTAATCTCTCCAAGTGATGCTACATGATATTTTATCACAAGAGGAAGGTCGTTCTCCAAAAACATTTCTATTTGACTACATAAGTTTGTGCATTTGATAAAATATCCAAGATTTTTCAGGGAAAATTCTCCTTGAATTATCTTGGTCGACTCCGGCTTTAACTGAAATTGCATGGAACCATCCGATTCTGCTCTTCGTATCTCCGCCGTGGCAAAAGAACCAGAACATTTGAATATTAATTCATTGTCCACTGATTTAATCTCTAATTTCTCCGATAATGGACTTAAATCTCTCACAATTTTTTGAAAATCCACAGAAGGCAAATTAATTATAGATGAAAAGGTCACCTCTGGAACATCTAATTCCTCATTATCTGGCTCAATCAATCGCAATTTTTGTGTCTTGCATTGTTTAATGTCACCGTTTTCAAATAATAATCCTAAATATGATGTTACACCATCTTGATAATCCGACTTCTCAATATACATCGTCAGTGTATCATCATTATCTATTGAATTTATTAGTTTAAACAAATGAAACATATTCACACCTATTACAATCTTCTCCTTCTCACACTCATATAACTCAAAATTCTCTGCTCTTAAAAACAAATGAGCCAATATAGTATGCGATTTATCCATATTTATAATCCTAATACCATCTTTTTGAAATATTATATTTGTTTCTAATAAAATATCCTTTAAAGCAGTCATTAGCGTACGAAATGGCGCAATCTGAACTGTTTTTATTGTTAAAACATTTTTTTCCGCAGAAAATAACGACATTATTAACATATTTTTTAAACAAATCTTTAAATACTTAATACTTATTAAGTTAATAATAATAAAATTGAATTTTTATAAATATAATTATTATATTAAACATACTAAATATGCTCGATCAATTGGGTGATTTAATGCCGCCAGAACCAGGTGAAGCCTCTACAGATATAGTCAATAGATTAACCATAGATAATTATAGAAATTTTAAAACTAAACACTCTTGTATTAACATGAATAAATTATATCAAATTACATTTAATTACTATTCAAATAATCGACCACAATGGAGCCTTGCTGCGTGGTACATGGGTGGTATAGATGATTATTGCGAAATTGTCATGGATAAATACATAAAATATTATAAGGCAAGACATAAAATTATTTCCATCATAAAAACATGTAGCCTTCTCTATTTACACTATCGTAATACAATGGAAATTATGTATATGCCCGGCGGAAGTTTCGAGAAAAAAAAGGCTCGTGAATGGAATCACATTTTAAATCCAAATAAACTTCCACAAGTACCCACTCCTCCTAAAATACCACCACCACCCCCTAACTCTCCCACACAGATGCCACCACAAGGAAATAGTGTCAAAAATATTAAATTAATCAACCTTATGCAAAATAAATAATTTTATAAATATTATTAAAATTATTTATTATCTTTTTTTATTTGTTTTTCCCCTTTGTCTTCTTTTTATTTTTTTTCTTTTTTCGGTTTTTTTTTTATTTCCCGGACCAAACACACCCCTCTTCGCCTTTATACCATATTTTGCAAGTCTATCTATACTTTTCTCAAATTTGTGTTTTTTTAATGAAACAATTCTACCTAATTTATTCATTAATAAATTTGATCTTGTTAAACCACCTGTAGTTTTATACGCATTTTTATGCCAAACACTTGCCCTCGAACCAACAAGTTTTGTATAAGTCTTTCCTTTCACACGATATTTTCCGTCCTGTGACTTTTTAACTCTCTTTGTCATTATATTATCTGGAGAGATTTTATTTAAAATTATTCGGTTTATTATTATTCCCGCATTTTCCTAAAATATTTCCTGAACAAGCCCTCACATCACTTGAAGATTTTGCTTCACCTTCACGATTTCCATAATTATTTATATCATATTCACTTGTTATTGTTGTACCACTTCGAGATGACATTACGCGCTCGTGCAATCTCTGTGCTCTTGATATAGAATTCTCATTCACAAATGGTAACTCCTTTGAAACTTTGCAATTCTTTATCGTTCTTGCTGTGCATTTACAACTTCCCTTGCAAATAATCTCTCCAGGCTTATCCATTATTTCAAGATCATCCGTAACCACATTGTCCTTGTATATAACTTCATAATCTATCTCGTAATCTCTATTTTCTAAATCATTTATACTTATATCTATCTTTATACCAGTAATATCTTCTGTTTCTCTTTCTATGTCTATATCATACTCATGATATACACTATCTATATTTTCTCCTGTTCCAGAAATCTCTTCTCTTACTATTAATATATTTTTACCCGTTACAAGTTTATTATTCCAACCCGATACACTGCTAATATTATTTAATATTTTTACCACTTTTAACCCGTCTCCTCCTACATTAAAAGAAATATCCGTAAAATTTTCTGTATTTTCATCTTGAAGTGATGTATACACTACACCATTCTTGTAATTAATAGTACTTTGTCCTATAACACAACTTGATGCTTTACTTTCTAAATAATGTTTTCGATTAAATATTCTACTACCGTGTCTAGATGAAATAATATTGTAGTATATTATCGCATTGTTGGATTTTAAAGAATCTAATATATTGGTAACATCTCTTGATTCCCATTGATCATTAAGGCCCTTATAAAATGAAACTATTTCTCCATCTTGATATTTCGCATAAAATTTCTTATTAAACGTATTGACAAACTCTTCTGTCTTCAATAAACCGTCTAAACCACCGTCTTGATAATAGTTACAACCAATATACATTAAAATAGTAAATGTTCTTTCTATATCACTCGATTTATTTGGAGTTATAATTATATTATTAGTTCCCGATGTAAAATTAAACATACTATATAAATTACTTTGTTGTGTATTAAAATCAAAATATTTTAAACTCTGTACACCCCCTTCTTGATAACTTACCGGCTCAGGTTCAGGTTCAGGCTGTGGTTCAGGTTCAGGCTGTGGCTCGGGCTCCGGCTCCGGTTCAGGCTGTGGTTCCGGTTCAGGTTGTGGCTCGGGCTGTGGTTCCGGTTCAGGTTGTGGCTCGGGCTCTGGTTGCGGCTCGGGCTGTGGCTCGGGCTCGGGCTCAGGCTGTGGCTCGGGCTCAGGCTGTGGCTC